>PPYF01544804.1_pt1 | contig 23434 bp, 17 predicted proteins | sample 1559871 | NCBI WGS metagenome assembly PPYF01 (sample SAMN08240021, study PRJNA423297) | Human gut metagenome, whole genome shotgun sequencing project.
AACTGCAACAGCGTGGCCAGTATCAGGCCGCCATCTATCTCGGTGGAATCCTGCCTTGCCCGTTGTATGGCTTTGAGCAGGTAGCTGCCGTCCTCGGGGGCTGCCGTCCATTGGGTCGGGATTACATTGCCTATATAAAGCCCGGCATGCTCCAATTCGAGCGATATGCCGGAATTGGCGTTGCTGAACCCATAGGCAAGGATTGTGTCGCCGTCCCATGCGTCCGAGAGCTTGAACGTCTTAATCAGGTCAAACTCGCCGTCGGCCGCCACCTGTCCCACAGTCTGCCATGCCTCCCAATTGCTTACGAGCTGGAAATAGATATGGCCGCTTGCACGTCCGACCACCCTGCCTTTGACCCTCAGCGTCATTGTGGTGTACTTTGCCGCCTTGCGGATTGACAGACGTTCATAGGCGGCGCGGTTGCCGCTCGTTGCGTTGCATGTCATTTTAAGGTTGCCGTTTGAGCCACTCATGCTGAGGTCATCCCACCACCAGTCGCCTTGAAGCGGATTACCGGTGAACGCACCGTCAGGCAGGTTCCAGTTGCCGGAAGCCAACAACAGGTTACGTGTGGCCACCTCCATGTCGGCCACATCGGTAATCACCGGTACAGTCTCGCGGTCGAGCACCGGGACGTTGGAGGTCGCTTTATCGCTCGGACGCAGTTCCAGCACCACCTCTACCGCATCAGGCACAATGTTGATGGTGGTAGTTGCAGCAGCATTCACCACCGACGAAACCGTATTGCCAGCCGCATTCTTTTGGATGGCATGAAGGAACTTTTCTGTGGTGGCCTGCCGCTCAGCCGCTCCGGTTGTCCTGTACTTGGTGACGGTGAGGGTCGTGGGATGCGGCGTGCCTGCCATGTCGCGCTTTATCACATTGGCGCTCGGCTCTATCTGAAACACCGTTGCGGGCTGTCCGTCGGCGCCGGGCTTGACCTTGTACAGGGTCATGGTTGTTGTCAGGGTAGTGCCATCTACTACGGCCTGCACGGTTATCTCTGCCTTGTCGGCAGTCATGCCGCTCATGGTGATGTCACCTCCATCCGAGATGTTCACCGTGGTGATTCCCGTTTTCGGTGTTGCTGAGTATGAGACACCGCTTGTAAGCTTTGTGCTGCCCTTGTAGACGCTCGCCTGCGATGTGGGGTATGCTCCGGTCACAGTTCCGGCTGAGTTGCAAATCACCCCTGCCATCTCGTTAGTCAGGTCGAGGCGCAGAGCGTCCTTGCCCGGTGAGCCAGTGGCGCAGATGGGCGTGGTGTATTCAATCGTGCCATCGCCATACAGCTTCTTTATGCGTGTCCAATAGTACGAGTTTGCCGCCAATGGCTGTTTATTCGCGCTCCATGAGCCGCCTTTCAGTTCCGTGTCGGAAGAAGATTGATAATACTCCTCGGTGAGCACCGGGATGCGGTCAGTGGGGTTGGGTGTCCACACCGGCGATGGGTTGCTGCCGCGCTCCAGCTTGGGCGAGGAGAACCATGCCGTGCCGTTTCGCGTCACATAGGCAAAAAAGGCTGCTCGGGTGGCATTTGCGGGTATTGTACCCGATACATGGAACTGCTGCCAAGCCCCATTAGTGGAGGGCGTCGCTTGTACTGAGCCGACAACCACTCTTGTGCTGCCGACATAGGCATTAACCTCAAGCTGTATCTTACTGCTGTCTAATGTAGCCCGATTTTCGCAATACACCCATACGCTGCAAGTAAACACATCCCCGGGCTTAACGTCCTTAGCGTAGATTTGACTAAAACCACGAAAGGCATCAGCCGTCAGGCCGCTCTGAGCGATTTTTAGCGACACTTTGCCTTCGAGTGTGTGCGTGTTGTCAACGGCAACACCGACATTGTTAATCGTCCACCTCGCCACCTTTTCTGTAGCTGCCATGCCTCGGAACTCGGCATCTGCAAGCAGGTTTTCCGAGAAGTTCGCGCCCGGAGTGCCCTCCAGCGACAACGTCCACGAGAACTTTTTCTTTATCACGTTGCCCCCGACGGTCACGGGGATTATCACCACATTCTGCCGCCGCGTTGTGCCTGCGGCGATGTTGATGCGGATGTTGCCGTCTGCTGTGGCTGTGGGGTGGGTGATGTTTGAGACGGTAATCCCGTCCCCGACCCCCTCGGTGGGAGTGTTGATGGTGGCGGCAATGCGGGTGGAACCTTTGTAGACGGCCACGGCACAGTCGGTGTAGCCCCCTTTGGCGGCGTTGGTGTCACCCTCGAAGAGGTGCGCTTCGTTACCCAATATCACTGTGATGGCATCTTCGCCCGCATCACCCTGATTACCCTTGCTCCCCGAGCTGACCTTGTAGATTGTCACCTCGTCGTAGACATCGCCGGAGGTGCAACGGAACGTACACGACTTTGCTCCGTTGGGGAAATAGGTAGTATGGTTATGCGGAACCGTAAATGTTTCGCTTGTGGCATTGGGATAATCCGTAAAGCCCGAAGCACTTCCGGGACGGTAACTCCACTGACGCCCGGTCGTACCCTGTAGCGTGGATTGAAGCACAATCTGCTGCACACCTACAATCGTTGCAAAATTGTTTTCGTAGGTAAACGCAAGCTGAGGAGCGTTGACAATTACCAGCTTCGCCGGAGTGGCCACCATTTCAGAGGGATGGGGTGACCATGTGGGGGCGTCGTTTGCGCCTTCCTCAAGTTTGTAGCCTGCCATGTAAAACACGTCGTTTCCCGCATCCTGCTTCTCCAGTCGTGGTCTGTAAGTCCCAGCCGCAGTGAGCGTGAACGTCAGGGACACCCTCTGCCATTCCGTCGTGCTTCTGACACGTTTCCATTGTGCTTCGGTCAGGTAAACGTTAAGGTTTAATCCTGAGACATCAGACTTGACCCATACACTGAATGTATATGTGCCAGGTTGTAGCTCGATGTTCTGCCCGGTCTGTCCCCAACGTGCCGATGTCCGAAATATGACACACCCCATGTATGTGTCAGTGGTAATGGTGCCATTGGAGATGTAGACCCAATCCCCGCTCCAGTCTTTTGTCCCCACGAGCATGTTGTTGGAGTAGCTTGCTCCGTCATCACCCTTGAACTGGCTCCATGTGTAGTCGGCCTTGTTGTTGCTCTCGGTCTGTGTGGTCTTGTTGACCGCGATACCTATGTATTTGGTCAGCGCATTCGGAGTGTCATACATCCCCGTGCCGTCGGCATTGTCGGAGTATTTTATCCACGTCCAGTATTGCGTGCCGTCAGCACCTTTTGCACCAGGCACACCTTGGTCGCCTTTGATTTTGCTCCACGTGTATTTTGTTACGTCGGTGCTGTCGGCCTGAGTGAAGTCGGTGTACTGCCCGATGTAGTCGCCCGGCGTCTCACCGATGGCCAGTCCTCCGGTGGCAGGGGTCAGCGTCTTGCCCCCGTCGTTTGAGTATTTGATGTGCAGGTATGAGGTCTTGCCGTCCGCCCCGTTTGTACCGGGGATGCCCTGCGAGCCGTCGGCACCCTGCAGACCCTTGAACCGCGCCCAAGTGTATTTCGACGGGTCGGTGCTGTCGGCCTGCGTGTAATCCACATAAGTGCCGATATAGTCCGAGGGCGTCTCAGTCATCTGCGCCGCCGTGGGGTTCTGCACCGGGGCATATTTGATGTGGAAATAAGACGTCTTGCCGTCTGCGCCGTTTGCACCCGGTGCTCCGGGAATGCCCTGTTCGCCTTTTTCACCCTGCAAGCCTTGCAATCCCTGCTGTCCGGGGTCGCCCTTGTCACCCTTGTCACCTTTTGCCCCCTGAATCAGTGACCATGTGTAGTCAGACGGGGTGTTGCTCTCGGTGGCGGTGACCTTGTTATAGGCGAGGCCGATGTATTTCTTCCCGGTGGGATTATTGCTGATGCCCGAGCCGTTGGCATCGTCGGCATAGCGAATCCATGTATAATAGGTCACGCCGTTTGCGCCATCCTTACCGGGAACACCTTGTGGACCTTGTGCGCCATCCTTACCGTCGCGGCCCGTCACACACGCAGTGCCGTCGAACTTGGCCGTGCCGTTGCCGTAGCGCACGTAGGTGGTGGTCCACACAAACTGTCCCGACACAACGGCAGGCGCATCGGTCTGCCAGCCCTTGTAATCGGTAATCGTGCCGTCAGCGCCCAGCACCGGAAGCGCCGGGGCATCCGTCTGCGACGTGTGCAGCCTCCACAGCACGTCAGTGTCCTCAACCTTGCTGTTGATGGCCGTGCCCAGCGTGGTGTTGGTGTCATCGAGGGTGGAAGTGGTTATGATGCGTCCTTTGATATTCAATACACCATCCTTCCATTCTATATATGCGTTGCTGTCGCCGATAAACCATCGCGGGCGGTTGTTGTACATTCCCGACTGACGCCCGACAAAGTAAAACTCTACGCCGGTAGCGTTGACAGAATCAAGCCCCTCAAGGTAGCGCTCATATCCGCCGCCCACCACGTCACGCACCTTGACATATTGGCGCGTAGCATCGGTGTAATTGCCATAATGCACAATCACATCCCCTTCCATCGGGGTTCCACTGCCGTTGGTTTCGGTCTTGGATAGCGTGACACTGTTTTCAGCTACGGCCACCACGCGACGCTTGTAAGTTTTTACCAAGGTGCTGTCGGTGTCCCATTCTTCGTTGAACACCATTGACATGGCCACATCGTCAAGATGAAACAGATTGGCAACCGTCCCGTCTTTTTGGTCGAAGTAGCACACATAGCCATCGGATGTTTCGACTACCCGCGTGATTTCCATGTAGGCAGCCGTGTCCACCTGCATTCCGCCACGTCCCTCTACCTGATTTATCACGAGGTTGTTCACCTCTAAATCCCGTCTTGCTTTGATGCGGTCGGTTTCCAGCACCCAATTGCCGTTCTCGTCTTTATAGAACCCCCACCCTGCTCCACCGACGATGCCTGCACGGAAGCCTCCACTCGTCAGCAGCGAGAAGAACTGCGTCGGGGAAAGAGAACGGTCTGATATGCCGTCCTTGCGCAGATACAGCCTGTCGCCCACGGCGCGCACTATCTGCTCTATATTGCTTATCGACCCCACTTGCCGCTGCAACGCGCTTATCTCCCCCTGCATCATCGTCACGGGGTTGGCCGAGGTCGTGTACTCGTTGCCCAGCACAATCTCCACATCCGGATTCAGTGCGGCATCGTTGCTTGACGGCTCGCGGTAAGTATAGGTTATGGATTGCAGATACAGCGTCTCATAGGCTTTTCCATCCTCGTTGAAAAACCGTTTGTCGAATAGCCTCAGGGAGTTGCCGACACGGAGCTGATTGATAAGGGTGTCGGGTTTCCCCTCGTTGTTCAGCCTCACGCGGTCGGTTGTCACCACTGCCGTAGGCTTGATTTCCTTGACCTCCCCCAACTGGTCTTTCTTCCAGTTGTCAAGGCGTTCCTCCGCGTCAACAACGTATGGCACGTGCGTCATTTCCGTGCCGATAAACACGAAGGTGTCTCCGGCTTTACCCTGTTTCTTGGTCGAGGGTACATACAAGCCCGTCGCTTCCATTTCCGCATCACTCTTGGCAAGCGTTATGCGCCAGTGGGAAGTGTGGGTAACGCCGTCCTTTACATAGGTCTTGGAGTTATCCGGAACGGGGAAGTCTACAATCTTAAACTCATAATCTTCGTGAACGAGCGCACCGGATGTAAACATGACAGCAGCTTCATTACCCTCGCGGTCGCCGAGCACGGGCTTCCACACCCTCACTGAATATTGATCGTCGGTTTCAGACGGGAGCTTTGTTGACCCCCATATATCTTTCACCCATATATCGAATGTATTTGTCCACTTCCCGGCACTTGCATCTGCCTCGTCAACTTTCAATCCGGCAAAGGCGCCGGTGGCCTTTACATATCCGGCCATTCCGGGCATTTTGGTGCGGACGGTAAACTCAGCAATGACATAATAAGAGCCTTCGGGTAGTCCCACCGCTGCTGGCATCTGCTCGCCTGTGGCGGAGTTATATGCCTTTACAACCGTTGAAATGGTCTCATATTTATCTGCCCCCATGGGAAGGCGTTTGGATGGCCCAACGGAAGGCATCAGATAGACAGCACGTACAGTCGGGTTCACAAGCGTCACATCGCCTGACTGCCCTGCATGCACCGTGAAATTCTCACTGCGCACGCTTATCACTGCGGTTTGCTCGGTTCCCATTTTAATCGTTGTCTTGCCGCCGCCATACTCATACGACACTGCTTCCGCCTCCACACTTTCCACCACATCGTCGCTCTCTATCTGCTCAACATCAACAGCTATATCCATGCCCGTGCCTTGCAGGGTCGGATAGATTTCATCGTTGTTGTCGAGTGTGTCGGGAAGCGGGCCGTACTTGTCAAGCGACGAGCCTTTCTTCACGTATGGCGAATAGCCGGGAAGTATCTCCACCTGCTTATCGCCCGTCGCCGGATTGATTGTGATTTCATCCGCCACAAACTCCACGGGATGAAATTTCGTGTCGGTGTAGCCCTTGCGGTAAGCCCACGGTGCATAGGCGTTGGCCTCCCCGACCGCTGTATAGCCGGGATATTTCGATATATGCGCCGCTTTCCATCCCTGCACATAGCTGCGGAATGTCGCGGGCATAAGGTTTGTGAAAGGAATATTGGCAAGCTCCTCCACCCAGTCGGGGTCGGGCCGGAAGTCGGGATTGTTCGGATCGGTGTTCTTGAAGTAGCGTAACGGTATGTTGGTCTCGCCGCCGCGCCCTTTGAGCATGTTGCAGATTTCCTCGCTCTGCACCTGACGCTCTACTTTCAGCAGACCGCCCTCGAAGCCATACTCAAAGATATGGTCAACCTCCGTGGCCGGATAGCCCACGCGGATAACGTAACGCTCGCCACCTTTGACGGTGTTGCTATTGTCCGAAGCGGCTTTAATCTCCCACCTTACGCCATATTTGTCATGGAATGCGTCGATAAGCACATTCCAAATCTTCGTGTGGCTTATAGTTATCAGTGTCGCTTCCTGCTTGTACTGCCATGTCGGATTAAGGTCTATGGTTATCGCATCGCCATAGTAGTATTCAAGCACCTGCCCGAAAAGAATGCAGAAGTCTTTGAGGTTTAGTTGCACGGGCGCAACTTCCTCGTCGGGCAGATACGTCCCTGCGGCTATCTGCTGTATGGTTACAAACGGCCAGCGTTTCAACTGATATATCGCCCAATGCTGAAATGTGAGGTCTATTGTGGAGTCAAGACTCTCGTTCCCCTTTGCCCCCTGCGGAATCCGCAGCGGCATTATGTATTTCTCCCCCTGAAACTCTACCGCCCAGTCCTGCGAGAAGTCCGGCACTATCTCGCCGTCAATCTTTACCTGCGTGGTTATGGTCTTCTCCCCCATGTCGGCTATGTTCGCCGTGGCTTGGGTGAGAGTGGCGTATTGTTTCCCGTCTTTCTTCGGGAAGTTCAGCTCAGTTATATCGAGTATCAATCTTCTTCATGGGGCAAAGGCTCTTGGCTCAGATGGTTAGACTGATTTTTCAAAATTGCATTTTGTCGGGTCGCTCACGTGGATTACAAGCTCCACCTCGGCAAACTCATATCCGTTCTTGCTTTTCTTGAACTCCTTGCATTCGGCGATAGGTTCGGGCAATCCGACAATCTTGTGCGGCTTGAAGTCGTTGTAAAACGTCACCTCCTTGTAGGTGCGGATGTCGCTGTCGGCCTCCTGCGTGTATAGCTTCTTGTTGAACGCGGCTATTATGGAATTGACGCGCTTCAAATCCTTGTCCTGCCCGTCGATAATGAAAGTCACCTTGTAGTCGAAAGCGTCCTGCACCGTGCGCGGGTCTGTATGCTCCCCGGCCTCCCCCGGATAGCTCGTGGAGTCGCGCTTCTTTATGGGAGCCTCCGTGCGGTTGTCGGATTCCTTGTAAATCAGCTTGTGCGCCTCGAAGGTGTCCTGTATCGCGCCGCTCCCTATCTTTATGCGAACCTTTATCATGTCTTAATCAGCTTTATGGTCTTGCGTCTGAACACGCAGTTTTCGGTCTTTGCGCCCACTACCTTGCAGTCCTCGGCGATATACAGCGGCACGTTGATTGCAGGCTCGTTCTTCTGCTCGCACTCCACGCGGATTTTGCACCCGTTGGCGAAATACAGCATCGGGATAACGGCGTTGTCGTAGTCCATCGCCACGCGGATTGTTCCCTTGCAGTCGTGGAAGGTATAGGTCTGCAACTTGTCGAATACCTCGCCGTCGAAAGTCCTGCCTATGAACACGCCCTTGTCCTCGATGTCCGAGAACTCGTGGCGCAGAAGTTCAAGGCTTGGGAAGCCGCGTCCCATACACCAGTCCGGATGTGCGAGATAATAGTCTATCAGCCCATCGCGGTCATATCCGCGCATAAGCTCATACCCCGGTTCGCAGATTCCGCTACGTCGCGCATTCTCCATAAGCGTTTCTTTTAACTCTATTTCTTTCATATTGCAAAATTAATGCAAACAAACGGATTGTGCAATAAAATCTATAATATAACTTTATGTTTTGATGGCTACGAATTTAAGAACACATTCAGACCCTTTATCGAGCCTTTTGCCCTGAACGTGCTCGCTATCCTCTCGCAAGCCTCCGCTGCACGGCGGCACTCTACAACGGTGTCTGCCGTATTCCTCGCAATAGCATTGTAGTTATCCATCGCCTGTTGCTGCCAGTCAGTCCATCCTGTCGAAGTGGTCTGAGGGATAGCCGAAGCACCTCTGCCCTCCATGATTGCCACTACCCTCGCAAGGTTCTCGTCAATGCGTGGAATCGGGCTGACGTAGTACATGAGCGTGTTGCCTATCGCCGCAGCTGCATTTATCTCCTCACTCGTTGCCGATGCGATGTTTTTTGAGATGCCTGTGAGGTTGTCGGAGGTGGAATATAAATCACGAATGTTTACCCCCACCGCTTCAAGATGCTTGGCGTTGACCATGAGGCCGTCGTTTATCTGCTGTGTAAGCGCCCCTACATTAGAGAAAGCATATGTCAGTACATCCGTCATGGACTTTCCGCTTTGATACATCCTGTTCATCTCGTCGAACATGGGCTGTAAGGCCATCTGCACCGTCTTTGCCATCACGCTCTCCACGATCATGTACTTAATCATGTCGTTGAATTTCTCCTTGATGGCATCCGTGGTGTTGCCGAACGTCGCATATGCTTCAAGCCAAGCCTGCGCAAAGTCGCGTGCCGCGCTCGCCACGTCGGTACCTGTCATCTGTTCGGCAAGGTGGCTCTGCATGTCCGCGATTTTATCCATTGTGTCGCGGTAGGAGTTCTCGTACTGCTGAATTTTATCCTCATCAGCGTCTTTGCCCTTGCTTCGCTCGGCCTCGGCCTGTTTGCGGTATGCCGCAGCCTGAGCCTGAAGATTCCGCATCTGGGTGTTGTAGTTGCTTATGTAGTCTGCTCCAAACACTTTCTCCGCCGCCTTCTCCAGTCGCCCGTAGGTATATTCAAGCTGGTCTAACAATTCCTGCTGACGCTTGATTTCCTTGTTGGCGCGCTTGACACGCCCCGCATAGAAAAGGTTGGTTACACCGCTGATAAGACTGCCTACCGCGCTTATTCCTTTTGTGGCAGCTCCGACAAAATCGCCCATCATAAATGAGGCATAAGCTTCGGCTCCCTGCTGTCCCGCATCGAATATCTCATTGAAGCCGTTTGCCACATCGTCAAAGAACTGCATGTCCTCTGATGACGCACTGAAAGATTCCATTATCTTCCGTACACCGCTGAGAGCTTCGTTTATCTGCTCCTGATATTTATCGAGCTTTTGATTGGCGGCATTTATTGCTTCGGCAACATTTTCCCATTCGTCTGCGTTTTCAGCCGCGCTGTCTGCCATTTTCTCGGCATTTCGATAAGCCTCTGTGCTATCATCGGCTATTTTGCGTTTTGCTTTTGCAATATCGCTTTCCGCGCCATATTGCTTAACAGCTGCCTCGTAAGCCTTTTCGTCGGCGAGCATCTTCGCTTCTGCTGCCTGCCGGTCTGCCTCTGCATCAAACGCTATCTGCGCATCGCCCTCTTTCGTGCGTCCGCCCATACGCATTTCACGCAATTTCTTGATGCTGTCGGCTATCGACTTGAACGGATTGCGTTGCGCTATCTGCGCATCAAGCTCTTCAAGCCGCTTTGTCAGCTCCTTAACTTTTTCGGGACTTAGGTTCTTCCATTGGTCTTTTAATGCAAGCAGACGGTTGCGCATATTCTCCAGTGCGGTCTTGGATGCGTTGTCAAGGTTTTCAAACACCTGCACATACAGAGCTGAGTTTTTGAACTGCTCATACTCCAGTTCTGATCCCATCTTGGACTCTCTGCTCTTATATCCTGCAATCAGCTTTTCGAGTATCGCTTTCTGCTGCTCATAGTCCGCCGCTTGCGGATTCAACTTGGCGATACGCTCCTCAATAGCTGCTATCTGATTGGCGGTATATCGGCTCAGTTCAATGCGTTTGTCGGCATAGTCCTTTGCTTTTTCGAGGTCTTTCAGCCATTGCTCGTATTGCTTTACGCTCATCTGCTGCTGTGCCTTTACCAAGTCCTCGGCGGCTTTGCGCTGTGGTTCGGGAAGCAAGGCTATGTAATCGCGCAGCTCCTCGTAAGCTCCTCGGTTGATTATATCCGTCACATCCGGCATTATGTCGGCATGGTCGCTTTTCAACCCCTCAAATGCTTTGGCGAACTGCTCTTTCACCTGCTCTTTGAGGTCACGCCCCGTGCTTCCGTAGATTTGCAGACTCACATTCGCCGCAAGCTCCACATCCCCGGTCTGCGACAGTATCTTCTCATAGAACTCCTTTGCCGTCTTGGTGCGCGAGATGCGGTCGGAAAGTTCCTTAAGTTTCTTCTCCAACGCCTTTTGCAGAGAATTGAGGTCTACGTCCTCCAACTGCGCCACTGCTTCGTCAATCTCCTTGCCGATGTTTGGGAACAGCGGTTTGCCTTTCTTGTCGCGGAGCTGCTGCAACTCTTTCATCTTGTCAATGAAGTGCTGCATATTGGCTTTCAGATTCTCGTCGGTGAAAGGTAGTTTGAAATCGAATTTATATGCAGTAGCGCGGTCTTGAAGCGTCTTGATTGTGTTGGAGTATATCTCCTGTATCTTCTCCGCGGCCTTTGTCGCGCCAATCTGTTTCTCCAACTTATGATACTCGTCGTAGAGCTTCTTGGTGAGCGAGATTTCCTCTTTCAGATTTTGCAGACGCGGGTCGGAGGTGCGACCAGAGCCACCTTTTGTAAATCCCTGTAAGAATGGGAACAACTCTTTCAATACAGCTACTTGCATTTGGATTTTCTTGATTTCTTCCTCCGAAAATCCTTGCAAAGGGCCATGACCGCCCTCCGCTACCATTTGGTTGGTGGTCTGCATTTCTTTGAGCTTCTTTTCTAACTCCTCAATGGCTTCCTTTATCTTCTTGGCGTAATCTTCAATGTTATCGCCTGCTTTCATAAAGTATTTAGTCATTGTGGATAGCTCAACGCCCGCTCCGCTTGCAAGTTGAGCAAGTTTTGTTCTGAATACAGCCACCGTCCTGTCATTTGGAGATATACTCTCGAATAACAGTTTGCTTTCAGCGACGGCCTGTTTCGCTTTCTTGGAAGTAAATAGTTTTGACAACCCTTCAAAATCAATGAAAGAAAAACTTTTATTCCCTTCAACTACCGATTTTGCTTGCTTGTAAAATTCTTCGGGTATAGCAACTCCCTCTTGCGAGGCTATATTTTGGAGATTGGCGAATATAGCGTGTATCTGCATATTCCCCATTTCAATCATCTTCTCATACTCGGATTGAGCTTTGGCGGGGTCGAACTCCAAGTTTATAGGAACGCTTAGTGCGGTTTGAGGGTTCTTTTTGTTATAATCTTGTAATGAATTGAATAATGCTTCTTGTGAACTCCAATCAAGATTTTTAAGTGCCCTGCCGACATTATCTATCCCTTCGGCATACTCATCAAGACCGCGCACGGCATTGCGGGTTGCGATCTCGTTTTCTTCAAGAGCTTTGTTCTGTCCCTCCATTGCACGAGCGTAATTATAGAGATAATCCATTCCTTGACCGCCAAACCATCCCCCAAAATCACGGGCACTTACGCCCCACGCATCGATAAGCTTTCCTACATTTAAGAGGTTTATCGCATTACCCCATATATTAATACTACTAAAATCATCAGCAAATTCTGCAAAAGTCTCATTTGTTGCTTTTATTGCCGCGTCAGCTTCACCAGCGTGTTCAATTATTTTCTCATTGAGACGGCTGATAAATTCTGCTTGCTTTTCTGCGGACATCCCTGCTGCATTGAGATAGTCCATTAAGTCATCCTTTTCTTCGTCAAGAATGGTGGCATACGAACTTTTTATTGCCGTTTCTTTTTCTTCACCTCTTTTTTTAGCATTATATGCGTCAATTAAATCGATCAGCTCGCTATATTGACCGCCTAATGCTTTAAGACTGTCAAGTTCCAATGCCTCACTACCTAATATCTTTCCGTAGGTTCGGTCAAGTTCATCAAGGGCTTCCTTTTGAGCCTTTGACCCATCCACGTTTTCCTCAACTGCTTTCACAAGTTCCTTGAAGCGGTCAACAGACTTCTTGCCCGAAGCGTCATAATCGCGGTCAATATCATGCAATTTGCTGTTCAGTTTGTCAAGCTCGCTCTCCGATTGCATGAGCAATGCGATGATGGTTGTAAGAGCGACAGCCAATGCCGTAAGCGGATTGGAGAGTAATGCGACTTTTAAGCCGTAAAGGGCTTTTGAGAATACATTTGTTGAGGTTGCCGCCCCAATCTGCGCCTTTGTCGCTGATATGGTAGCCGCAGTATGGAGACGCACGAATATCGAAGACGATTTTAAGTGCATCTGTTCTAATCGTAATGCCGCAAGTTTGCGTTCCAGTGTCGCAACATGAGATTGGTTAGCTGTTGTGGCCGCCGCTGTCGCGACTGCATTGTTTTTTGTGGCGATTGTGTTAGCAAGGATATACACGCTCACGCCACCTATAACTATGCCAACCTGTTTCCAATGCAGCATAAGATAGCGCAATGACTGAATAGCCATTTTCATTCCTTCATTTACGCTGTCAGTATTACCTATTTGGTCGTACATTACAGCCGCTGCATCGCCGAGTTTCTGCCACATACCAAACAGAGTGTTGCCCTGCTTTTCCTGCATATTATAGAATATACCTCCTGCCGAAGTCATATCGTCGAACACCTCTTTTACCATATCGAAAGAGATTGCTCGCTTGGAAATCATATCCATCACATCGGCTGCTGTTACAAGCTCGCCGTTCGTTTTGGATAGTTTCTTAGCAAGCTCTTCAATAAGCGGTATTCCGGCTTCGGTTGCCTGCCTTACCTCACTTGCTCGGAGATAGCCAGTTGCGCGTATCTGACCGTACATCAACACTATACGGTCCATCGAGACGCCGAGACCTACCGAAATATCAGTTAGCCGTTTGGTCGTATCAAAAAGTTCATCAACGCCGATTTTATAAGCGGCAAGTTGCTTCGTATATTTCGTGAGGTCTAAAATCTTTACAGGGGATTTCAGCGCAAAGGTTTTGATTTCCTCAAAGAGTTGGTTGGCTCTTTGCTGGTCTTGTATTATAGCTCCGAGCGAGATGCGCTGTAACTCAAATTGAGCAGTGACCTCACGGACATTGGTAAGAAAGTTGCCGACATAGCTCACTCCAGCGTATGCTGCCATACGCTGAATAAGGCGTGATAGATATGTGCTTTGATTGTGATATGCCGAAGATAATTTATTTGCACTTGCCGCAGTTTTAGAATGAGATTCTCTCATTTTATCCTCTGCCTTGACTGCCGCTTGCAGAGTTGAGGTATAGCCTTGCGCCTCCGTGCGCAACGCTCGGAATTTTTCTCGGATAGCCGCTCCTGCTGCGCTGCCTCTTTCGGCTGCTGTTAAGGAGTTCCATTGCTGCGTCAATTCTGCAAGCTGTTTCTTGAACCCCGTAAGTTCCGCAGATGTACCTCTCGCAACCCTATTATCCATTCGCAATTTAATGGTAATGGGGTGCTTCCCGAATAATTTTTCAATTCTCTCTAATGCTTTATCCCCGTCTTTAAGGGCTTCTTCAACTCCTTTTTGCAGGTCTATTTTAGCCCCAAATACTAAATTATCTGCCATAGCTCTGTGTTATATAGCATATTGAAAATCCATGCCGTATGCCGAAAAATGATTATCTTTGCAGCCTAAAGCACGGAGAAAATGAAACTTACCAAACGTCAAAAAATCTATGCTGTGATTGCTGTCATAGCCGTTATCGTGATTGCAAACATTGTCAATCGTCCGAAGCCTTACACTGGAATATGGGGGCTTGATGGCGGTGCAGAATATGAGATGGTTGAAAAAAGGCTTCAAGGGAAAGATTTTTACATCACTCAAAAAACCGCCAATAAGATTGTAGGCACCAATACAAATGGAGTTGTCGCGCATTGGAGCAATCGAGATAAGTGGAAGAAAGTCGAATGTGAATTTTCCCCGAGTGGCAGACTCAAAGAAATCACGCTTACGAAATGGGATAAACTTGAATACGCCCCATCTCTGATTAAAGAGCTTGAAAAGACTTTTGGAAGGATTCAAGGAGAGGATAAAGTTTATGATGGCAACGACTTTTTCCTTTTTGGCAAGCCATTTGGCACTCATGCCACTCTCAACGCAAGCGACAATCCTCCGTTTGCATCTGTATCCATAATGTATGATGTCAGAGATTGACGCTTTAATGCAGCAGAGCGACACGCCAAAACCGCCAAAGCAGAGGCGCGTTTTGAAAAGTCGGGTGAGGAGAAATGATGTTCTTTCCATATCAATTCGTATAAAAGCCAAAAGAGCCACACCCCTTTCGGGATATGGCTCTCGGCTCTATGGTGCAAAGATAACAAAATTTCCTTGAAATATAAAGTGGTATTATAGCTTTTCTGAGCTAACAGGCTTATTATGACTGTATTTATGAATTGAGTTGCAGACCAACTAACTATGTTTTAGTCATTTATATTTGCGATTGTCAACTATTTGGGTTAACTTTGCGATTATTACAAAGAATATGACGACGAGTAATAAGACTATAAGCAAAAAGTCCATGTACATCATATTGAGCTTTGGCTTGATACTTGGTGTCATATTCTATGTATTAGGTTTTGTAATTCTGAAATCAGACGAATACCCTATATGGCACGAAATTATGTTGACTGCCGGAAATGTATTTGTCGTGGGGGTTGCCGTAGGCTTTATTACTAACGTACTCCAAAACTTTGGACTTTTTAAGGAAGAACTTGGAACCGTATTGTATGCAAGAGAGTTTTTGGCAAAGCGTAATGATATAAGGGAAATTTGGCTCAACGCATCAAAAGTTGTATTTGAAGGCAAGTTTCCACAAATACATGGGGATTTCTTTGCTCGGATGTTTGATTATTTGCAATGCAAGGACGTAGCGTATTATAATAATTATGAGATGCACCTCAATTTGGAATGGCTATCCCAAGAGAAGAATTTGGTAAAAGTTAGAAAGAAAATTATATTCGACTTAATTGCACATTCTAAAAAGCACCAAGTATATACCTACAAGTCTTGGCTAAGCTCTCTCCTGATAGTGAGTATTCATCCAAAATTGATATTCTTGTTAACGGAACACCTCCTAAACCAAAACGCGTAATAAGGAAAACAGAGGAGAGGAATGATTCCAAAACCGACATCATAAGCGTGGGATTAAAAGGTTCAATGGAATACAACATTCAGATTGATGAAGAAAAAGTATATGACATCAATTCTGATTTTATTCTCGGATTCCGAGCCAAGCACATCACCAACAACTTTAGAGTACAACTCGTGCATCCCGAAGATATTCGAGTAATGTTTGCCCCATGTGGAACGCAAATGGAATTTCAAGAGGTTAATAATTCCAAAACAATAAACGAAAATCGCTATAATCACGTTTTATTACCAAAACAAGGCTTTATTATAGCACTTAACCCCATTAAATGACTAAAGTATGAGCACCAAGAGAAGCCAGACCATTAACCTTAATATCAGTGAAGGATAACATATAGATAAGGCATCCTTTATAACGACAGAAAAGGTTAAGCCAAAGAGATTTAAAAAGACGTGGATAACCGCGTCAAGTACATAACCCTAAGGGCATAGCAAAAAACTATGCCCTATTTTATTTTCTTTTCCTCCGCCATCACCTCGGCTTGAAGCTCATCCGGAGTGAGAGGTTTCTTCTTTGGCCTTACGTTCAGTCCCATTCCTCGAAGTTTGGCCGCCAGTTCATCATCGCTCTTGGCTGCCGTCAGTGCCGCCTCGGTGCGCTCGCTCGGCTTCTCGTAGTCATAGTCGTAATAACCCTTGTCAAGAAGCATAAACGTTACGTAGTTCTCAGTGTCTAAGAACCAATAGCGGAGCCACGACCACAAGCCATTATTTCCGTAGATAGCTATTATCTTCTCGTTGTCCGTAGCCTCGGCGAACAGACTGCCTACTTGCTGTCCTCCGCCTTTTTCTTCGTAGCGTCCTCCGCCGCTTGCGCCTCCGCCGCCCTCCATCTTTTCAGCGTCTCTCTTACGCCGTCGCCAATTGGCTTCATGGAAAGCGCGAGTTGATGCTTTGTATTTTCCCAATTGGCTAAAGAAAAACCCACTTCTTCATCGTTGAGGGCGGCGTTATTGATTGTGGCGGTGTGTTCCTCGTAGCGGAGCATGAGCCTCCGCCATGTCAGAGCGAAAAGAAACGGTACAAAAAGAGCCTTGTTATTTAGGAGATAATAGGCGGCGGTCTTTGCATGGAGCGTGTCAAGTTTGCGCTGTATCTTCTTGGCCTTGCGGAGCGGCATAGCCTCTTTCTGTTTGCCGGATAGCGCGTAGGCTTCAAGCTCGAGAGTGTGGATGCGCTCTCTCACTTTCTTGCTCACTTGCCTCACGGTGTAGGTCTTGCCCTTGACGGCTATCACTCTCGGAAATCCGTGCTTGATATGCTCCTTTGCTGCTACCATGCGGTCAAGTTCCTCGTCGGTAAGCTCCTGTGGTTTTTCTTTATCTTCGGTCATAGTGTTGTGTTAAAAGGGGCGGCGGCATTGAAGCTACCGCCCCTCGTTGAAAAGATTGCTATGGGTTATGCTCCGGCTGTGGCAAAGGTCAGTTTCGCTTTGTCAATGAGCATGAACGTACCGAGCTTGTCGGTGTTGCAGTCCTGCGCCATGACGCTCGATTTGAGCACAAACAGCTTGTCTTCCATTGCCGGACCGGTAAGGATGCGTGCCTTGGGGAAGAACGCCGCCTTGTTGCTCTCGTCATTGACGATTGCAATGGGTCGGGTAATCACGGGCACTTCCTCGGTTGTGGCTACCGCCGTGGCCGCATTGCCGAAAGAGCTGCCGGTGCCGAAGTTGGCTGTGGTAATTTCCTTGCCTTTCATAAAGGTCTTGAACTTCTCCGATGAGAAGTCGGCCATCTCGAAGTCGAAGCCGTATGTGCCCTTGGTCGGGTTGGGGACGATTACGTCGCCCTGCTCGTCGAGCACGTTGTCAAACGAGGGGTCTTCGCCAGTCCATGAGGTTGAACCCTGGAACACCTGTCCTACGTCGAAGCCGTCGCCTGTGATTGAAGCAACGTCTGCGGTGGCATAGTCCTCAACCTCGTCAAAGACGATAATCATACTCTGACCGTTAAAGGTTGAGGTCGGGGTTGCTTTTTTAATTCCTGCCATGTTTATATGGTTTTAATTGTTATTGATTCAAAAATTCGTCTGTCACATGCCACTCCACGTTGAGTATCGTGGTGGAGTAGCCCGTAGTGAGATTTGTCGTTGTCGGGGTAATCACGTTGGTGGGATCGAAGCTGAACACGAATCCCTGCGAGACCTTGCGGTGAACGAGCGGAGCGATCTGCGCCACAATCTGCTTTACGAGCTTCTTCTTCGCCCTGCCGTCGTTCTGAGCCTTGCACCATATCGCCAGCATGAGGTTGCCTCTGAATAGTGCCGGGTCTTCCGTGAGCGACTGCGCCCCTCCGTTCCACCCCACGTCAATGAACTCGTCCGCGAGATTCTTGTTCGGGCGTTCCTCGTCGGCGTAGGCCCGTATCGTATGGCTTTCCGTCGCCGAGGTCTGCACTGTCACCTTGCCGTCAAGCAAAGCGGCGAGTGCCACGTCCGGATTGAGGTCTGCGATTGTGCTCATAGCATCGTGGGTGTTGCGGTTACTTCTGCATTCGGGATTGCCCTCAGACCTGCGAGAATGTCATTGACTGCCGTCCCGCGTATGGTCTTGAAGAAGTCCTGCCCGCGTCCGAGCGGCGAACCGTGCGCATCTATGTGATAGGCGTAAGGCACTGCGGAGAACACCACAAACCACACTCCTTTGGCAAAGCGTGTGCTTGCCTCGGAGATAGCTTGCTGGAGAAAGGCCGAGCCGTCTATGCCGTAGTGGTTCACTCCGTCAAAACCGCTCTTGCCGAGCTTCTGCGCACGTTTTGTGGGGATAAATGCCGAGATTGCTCCGTCGGCATATACCGCACAGCCCGTCGCGTCGTGCAGGTTGGCTGTGTATTCGGGTATCAGTCCGCTGTCAATCAGTTGCACCACCTCCTGCGCTTTCTGTCTGAGTATAGACACAAGTTGCGGTTGAGCAACATTCTTGACAAACATCTTCATGCCCTCTTTAAGGACGTTCAGATTTTGGCTCTGATAGCCTCTTACGCTTGGATTTGCCATACCTTACTTCTCCACGCTTTGCTTAATCTCAATCTCCGTCACATAGTCACCCGTGAGGTCAAGCCCGAGGTCGTTGGCGAGCTTCACCACTCCCTCGCGCTTGCGTCCGAGTGCCGTTGTCACCGTGATATTGTCGTTCTCCAACACCATCACGGCCTTTGGCAGATACACCACGTCATTGTGCGTGATAATCGAAAGGCTTGTCTGTCCTCCCGGCTGAAAATCACACACGCCGCTGTATATCTCCTCGCTCACGAGGTTGTCGTATTCGTCAACCTCACCCGTGCTTCGGATAATTACGCATTTGTCGGGGTAGCTTAAATCGCTCATCGCCAACCTCCTTTCTTTGCATAGCAAAGCGGCTTCGCCGATGACGTGTGCAAGTCCGTAGCGTCAAACATACCTCCGCTGTCAAAATCCGATTCCATCGGGACAAGTCCTAAATCCCTGCGAATTTGATTTGCCCGTTCAAGGTATCTCGCTCTGTCGCTTGTGGTATATGACACTCCGCCAGTAGTTATTTGACGGTTGCCTCGCTTCTCGCTCTTTTGCCCCGTATTTGTGGCGGTAGACATGGCATAGAGGAGTTCAGAAAGGGCATACCATAGGCTGTTAAGGAAAACTTTATCGCCGCGATAATCGTCTTTCTCATCCGTCAGACTTATCGCCATGAAACGTTCATCTTCCAAATCGCCCGTAGCATCTACAGCCGTCTGTAACTCATTTTGAGTAAGCAAACTGCCTATCCCTTGAAGTTTTCCTCTTAGCCAATTCTCTACCGTCATACTTTTCTCTCACTTAGGATTTGGTGTAGTAGGTCTTGCCCGACTGCACGGTGGTGTCCTCGGTCAGCACATAGCTGTCGCCCACTTTCTCGTAGTAACCCTGCGTCTTGGGATTGCCCGTCGGATTGGTTACTGCGGTGTAGGTGTCGGTTGAGGCGGTGCCTCCGATTTCGTAGTAGAACATCTTCTTCGGCACGGTAGGCACGGCAAGGCAAGTCAGCTCCGACTTCCACTTCTGTGTGCGGTTGTCCTTGTCGTAGATATACTCGATGATACCCTTGCCTCCGAAAATGTCACCGAAGATGGCGGATTTGTCGGGGCGCACGGGTGCCACGTTGTAAATCTGTCCGATGATGCCTGAGGGACGCACGAGAATCACATCTTCTGCGTAGGGCGAAATTGGTGCAACGTCGTAGTTCTTGCTTGTGGAATTGAATGTTTCCTGACCTACCACGTTGGTATGCACAATCAGAGCGTCAGCACCGATGGCGGTCTGAATGAACGTCTTGGCATAGTCGATGCCGTTGGTGAGAATCTTCTCCCATCCTGCGGTCTGTGCGGCTGCTTGGTCTTTCTGATTGGAAAGAGAAAGTGTGCGCTCCCCGGCGAAGCCGATGCGCTGCAACACTTTGGGGTGTTTCATCAGGCGCAGATAGGTGGCGTTATCCATCTCAACGACCACGTTGGTGTAACCGCGATATTTGTCGGTCTTGAGGTCGTAGATTTTCTCCATCAGCACCTGAATGGGGTCGATGGTTGTGACGTAGGTCACGTTGCCCGATGCGTCCACGCTATACCAGCTCTCCTTTTTGATATTGGCTTCGGGAATGTGCGACTTGTAAGTCACGCCCTGCAGGCCCAGGGGGTTGTTTGCGGCAGTCAGCGTAAGCTCGCGCTTGAACTTCATCTGACCTACCTGATATGTGACTGAGTTGCGGTGACGGTCGGGGAACTGCTTCATGCGGTCGAACAGACGGTTCCACAGATACTCCTTGATTGAGGATTCGGGAATCTCGCCTCGGAGCGCGCCGAGGGTTGCGGCCTTGTTCGCCTCGATGAGTTCCTTGCGGTAGTCCTCCTCGCCGTAGGTCTCGACCCATTTCTGACGCGGAATCGAGCCGGTGTACTTTTTCAGCGAGGTCCTGCGACCACGGGGAGTCGGGTCTGAGTAGAGGTCTACATAAGTAGCCATCGCGCTCAGTATGCCTTCGCCCTCCAAAAATTCATAGTCGAAGTCAATCTGAGGGTCAGCCCACTCAAAGCCCTCGATGTCCAGCCCCTCTGTTTCGCGGTCTTTCAGCGCGGACTCGTAGTAGGTCTGGAATGTTTTATGTGACGCGAGGCCGAGAGTTCCGGCAAGGTCGTCAAGTCCTAAAAATCTTGTGTCCATTGCTTACGATTCTTTGATGAAAGTGATTGCGCCTTTGAGGGCGGTTTTCTGTGCCGTAGTGTAGGCTGTGCCTGAATAGCGGTCTTCAAGGATGCGACCGCGAGTTACGATTGTGAGGGTGCAGAAGTCTGCGCCCATCGTTACATCGTCAAGGGTCAGACCGATAGGGGCCGAGCCGTTGAGTGTGGCTTCACCGCCAGGCTTGCTTACCGAAATCGGAGTGCCTGCGGGTATGACTTTGCCCTCGGGATAGCTGTCCGATTTTTTCAGCACTGCGCCTGATGGGTAGCGTTCATACACGTCAAGCCAAAGCACTACTCTTTCGACCTCTACGGGTCCGGCAGATGTATTCCCGAAGGAATGTCCGTAATTTGCCATGATTTGTCGGTGTTAAGTTAAACTTTGGTTAATTCTCGGCAACCGTTACTCCTTGCCCTGCACTCGCCCTGACTTCTGATAGATTTTCATCACCTCGGTCATGTCGAGTTCTGCTTCGCCGCCGCTCGCCCCGTCGCTCTGGAATGGCTTGGAAATGTCAAGACCTTTCGCCTTTGCAAGCGGCTTGAAAATCTCCATAGCCTCGGTGTGAAGCTCGTCTGCGGTCATTGACTTGCCCGTGCGGTCGTAGATGCGCATTGCTTGCGCCCACGCGCTGTCACGCAGTTCGGGATAGCCATTAACCCATTCGTCTGCACCGAATTTCTCCTGCGCCTGCTTCACGGCTTGCTCGGCAGTCTTGGCGGTCTCGAATGCGTTCAGCTTCTCCTGCAAGGGCTGTAATTTCTGCTCCCATGCGGCGTTGAGCCGGTCTACGAGTGCATCCACGTCAAGCCCCTGCGGTTTCGGTTCGGGATTGGGTTCGGTTGGGTTGTTGCCGTTGAGTTTGGCTTCCAAGTCTGCTTTCTCGCCCTCCAATCCCTTGATTTTGGCGTTGAGTTCGGTTCGCACCTTGTCGGCTGCGCTCTGTTCCGCTTTGAGCATTGCCTCCGCCGCTTTCACGAAAGATTCAATTTGCTCGTCGCTTGTGATGAAAGTTTCTCCGAACGCGGCTACCCTTTCAAAAGCCGATTCCGCAAGACCGAGGTTTTTGTACCCCTCTTTCAGCGCGTTCAATAGTTTCTGCTTCATTCTCAATGAATTGTGGTTAAACAAAAAGAGCCGACCATCCCGTGAGGGACAATCGGCTCTGTGGCTCTAATTGTATTTGTGGCGCGGGGCGGACTCGAACCGCCGACCTTAGCCTTATGAGGGCTATGAGCTACCACTGCTCCACCGCGCCATGCCTAAAAACCAACAGAGCCGACAAATGCACTCTTGCATCCATCGGCTCTGTGGCTCTGTGGTTAACAATCTTTTTTACCTATCAAGGCTTATTCTCCTTATCGAGATATATCGTTCCTTGCGACATCGCTTACAGAATAGATATAAGTCACCCTCTCCACGGACATCTTCATATCTTCCGAGGACTTTCCCGCAATAAGGACAGAGAATATTACCTTTCATACAATCTTCTTCTGCGTGCAAATATAATATCATTTAGTAGATTATGCAAGAAAAACTATAAAATAACTTTAGATTTTTATTATCTTTGCACCAAAATCAGAGCCGCAGAGCCACTTGACCCCATCGGGACAGGTGGCTTTCGCGGTTTTAAGCATTTATGGCGTTCAGATTACTCGACAAATCAATAGCGTTTCCGGCACTCTACCCGAAGGTGGAGCGCAAACTTGCCACGGTCAAAAGCAAGAGCAAAACGATTGTGGGAGGGTTTGAACTGCGCCATAAGATAGACTACATTCCGCAGGTAGGGCTTCAGGAGAATGTATGCGCCTCGGAGTGTAATCTTGTGTTTATGTGCGGACAAGGTACGTCAGGCAAAACTTTTTCAATGTACCTTAAAGCACTTTCTGGCGTAGACAAGCAGGATTTTAAGGCTCGTCTTATCTCTGTCCGCGCATTGGACTCCAAAAAAGGCTCGTCAATTTTCACGGACGGTGTAAAAGTCTGTGGAGGCTTCGCCGGATGTCAGGCAAGCTCATCCGATATTCCATCGTTTGTATGGCCGCAATGGAACTCCAACCTCCAGCTCATACACTCCAACTTCAACTACGCCAATCCCGACGAAAAGAAACTGTTTGAGGACTATGCTAAGAAAAATCAGGCTTCACTGATAATGATTGACGAAGCAACCGAAATGAATCACTTCGGTATGTTCTCGTTCTGGTTCATGCGTAACCGCGACGATTCGGGCATGATTCCGCAGATGATTCTCTCGTTCAACCCTCTGCACGAGCATTGGACTACGGAGATGTTACGCGATGCGGGCTATCTCGGAGCGGATTGGTATCTGCGCAGGGATATGATCGGCAAGATACGCTATTTCTATGTCAAGGGTGACACCCCGGCTGAAATTATTTGGGGCGACACACGCGAGGAAGTAGTGGAGAAGGCAAATCCCCGAATATCGCAGGAGGACAGAGAAGCGGGACTTTCCGAAGCAGATATGGTGAAGTCGTTTACCGTGTTCACGGGTACTGCC
>PPYF01099415.1_pt1 | contig 23431 bp, 26 predicted proteins | sample 1559871 | NCBI WGS metagenome assembly PPYF01 (sample SAMN08240021, study PRJNA423297) | Human gut metagenome, whole genome shotgun sequencing project.
AAACTGGTCAAGGACATGACCGATTCTGATTTATTGGATATGCATTACTTTTTAACTGAAGATGACGACCTCGACGATGGGATATGTTTCTTTACTGCAATCAAATGATCTCTCATTCCTTCACTTCCTATATGAATCAATTCTTCTCCACTTTTAAGCACACAGTCCTCAGATACATATTGCCCGACTTGTTCCAGCAGATGATTCGTCACCACAACTTCATAAAAATATTTCACAGTTTCTTTTCTATCCATCAGCGGCCTCCCAAGCAAAATTACTTTTTCTTTCTCAATTTTAACACAATACCCTGCTTATCTGCCGCCATCTGAAACTGCCCGGTCACATAAGCAGCCTTTTCTTTTAATGGCAGCTCTCCAAATTTCCCGGCTGACGTTATCTGTCCCATCACCTTTCTCAAATCTTCCAATTCCAGAAGATTCACAGCTACGCAGAAAAATGTCTTTTTCCGCCCATCATTACAGTTTTGCAGCAGCCATTCTAAAATATGAATTTTTTCTTCTTGTTCCGCTCGATATTCCTCTACACCAATTTTCTGCTGCTTCTCCAAATCTTTTTTCCGATTCTGATGTGTGACAAACGAATCGAACGCATCAATATTCTCATATTTTTCACATGGAAATTCGTGACACTGGCTGCAATATTCCGGCTTCCCATGCTGCAGGCTGCATCTGGCTATCTTGCAGGACTGGTTTCCTTCACCGCCACCGCATCCAGGGCAATGCCCGTCCAGATGCATAGGACACAGTCCGCAGTTTAATCCACACAAAGAAAACAATAAATCTGATCTTGTAAAATCCTTCAAAATGTCCCTCCCCCCGACCCTGTTTAGACTTTTATCTGCTCCACCTTCAGAACCATTTTCTGGCATGGATAATCAAATACCATCAGTTCTTCATCGTCCACAAAGCCGCACGAATGATAACAATAACGGGCAGCCGTTCCTTTCCGGTCTCCTTCCCGGAATGTAATCACATGAACCACTTCCCCATCCTCAAAGCACTCTGCCATCCGTTTGATCAGCCGTTTTCCCACACCCTGTTTTCGGAATTCCGGCATGACTGCCAGGAACGTAAGCTCTTTTTTCTGATGAGAAAACGTAAGCATTCCTGCCAGTCTGCCCTCTTTCTCCTCCAAAAGTGCTTCCTTATCGTCTATGGCCTTATCAAGTGCTTCCAGGAATTCTGTCTCCTGGTATCCGGGAAAAGCTTCTTTCACCTGTTCCATCATGGAACGTACCTTGTTAATATCCTCTTTCGTTACATATCGAATCATTGATTTTCACACCTTTCCGGATACTCCTTATCCTTCCAATACCACCATTTCAATTTCTCCGGTTCATGCTGCTCATGTTCTGCAAAATATACTGCGCAGCGAAATACATACAGCACACATCTGTCATCCTGGAATCCCTTTTTCATACAATCCAAACGATACAATTCTTCCGGGTCTTTTCCCCTTAAATCTGAAATGCAGTTTTTTGTATCAAACCAGCAAGGCTATCAAACACCAAGCCTCGCTGCTAATGTTTCTTAGTCCAGATTCCCATTTTCTCAACCTCCGATCTTCATTTTTTTCAGTATACCATGGAACCCGATACAGGCACCATAATATTTTGCATACAAAGATTAATTTTCTGCATAATATCCACTCCACTTTCGTCCCGTGGTTCTAACTTTTGCCACGGAGTATAGACTTTTGCCAAAAAGTACAGGGTTTCGTCCCGTGGTATCCATTTACCCGAATACCACGGAACAAAACCCTGTTTTCCACTTACCCCATTAGGAGCAAAATATTTAATTCACATCTCATTTCCCCGTAAAAACACAAGTCCATTTTTTCCAAAAGTGCCGGAAAAGCCCGGAAAATCAACGTTTCTTAACGAGAAGAGCGACTGTCTCGACTGTGTTTTGTTTGTGCAACCGAATTGTATCACCCTCAGAACCTTCGTAAAACACCGGAAATCCTAAGCTTAGCTGCTTTAAGATGCGTCCGTCATCCTGTCTTACAGGATACAATTCTATCTCTTCGATAGGAGAACTTTATACAGCTGATTTGCAGTAATCTTTTCTCCATAGGCACCGCTGATCTTTACTTCGATATCAGATATCATGTCTTCCAGCTCTGATATCCGGTCATACAGGATATCCAGTCTGTCGTGCATATCCTGATATTTCCTGTCATAGTGCTTGTCGTTTACATCCAGCCGATCCAGCATTTCCGTCAGTTTCTTCTTCGCTCCCATAACCTGCCTGAGCTGTTCCCTGACCTGCTCCCTCTCGGCTTCCAGTGATGAGACATCCACCTTTTCGTCGATCTTCCTCACCATGAAATCCTTGAAGTCCGGATCGGCTACCATGTCCAGGATGATTTCCTCCACCTGATGGTTGACCTCATCCTGGCTTAAGACCAACCGGAAATTGCAGAAATGCGTTTCATCAATCTTCTTTCGATGCAGGCACTTGTAATAGAAATCGTCCTTATACTCGCCGGATTTCTTGTTCTTCCGCCTTCTGAGCGTTCCTACAAGCCCCGTACCGCAGATCGGACATTTGATGACACCTGACAGGATATGCTCGTGATCAAGGCTGTGCGTCTTTTCCCACTTAATACCGGTATCATTTCTTCTAAGCCGGGTAGCCTCCCATGTTTCCTGATCGATGATGGCTTCATGTATCCCGCCCACCAGCATATAATCATCCGCCCGGACCCGCTTGTATTCATCCCTGCTACCCTTGACCTTTTCCGTCACGCTCCTGCCGTAAGCAATCTTTCCTGTATAAACCGGATTATCAAGGATCTTCATGACGAAACTACGGGCGAAGTAGTTCAGCTCATTCTTTTTGAGCTTCTTCTTGGTATATCCGTGCTGGTTCAGATAATCACATATACGCTCGGCTCCCAAGCCCTCATTCACGAACTTGTTAAAGATGATCCTGACGATCTCCGCCTCTTCCGGATTGACGATCAGCGTGCTGTTCTTGGAATCCAGCGTATACCCGAACGGTGCCTGTCCGCCGTTCCATTTGCCCTCTCTGGCTTTCTGCCTGCGGCCTTCCATTGTCTGAACCAGGATATTTTCTCTTTCTATTTCGGCAACAGCTGACAAAACCGTAATAGTCAGCTTACCGGAATCTTTGGAAGAATCGATCCCATCCTCTACACAGATCAGGTTTACTCCGAAATCCTGTATGTACTGAAGCGAATTGAGGACATCCGCTGCGTTTCGTCCGAACCTCGACAGCTTAAACACCAGAATGAAGTTTACTCCGTCACGGTCTTCCGCCACATCGTTCAGCATCTGGGAAAACTCAGGTCTGCCGGTGATGTTCTTACCGGACTTTCCTGCGTCACAATATTCCCTGACGATCTCGATATCCTGAAAGTCTGCAAACTTGGTCAGCCTCTCCCTCTGTGCTTCCAGACTGTATCCCTCGACCTGCATCGATGTGGACACTCTGATGTAGATATAACATTTCATTTTTTTCTTCTTCATACCGCAACCTCCATATATTCCGTATCTTCCGCCAGCATCCTGAAAGCCTTAAGTGCATCCATGATCGCCAGTTCCTTTTCCTTCGGGCACACCGGCACCCGGTTCTTATTCTTCTCAGGCTTGTTGTACGCTATCCCGATATCAATGCCGTATTTTCTCTTGATCTGAGCTATGTATAACGAAGAAACTTTCATTCCCGTATGCTCCAGCACAAAGGCAATCTCTTCATCCGGCTTTCCTTCAGCACTGATCCAAGTTTCAACGGTATCGGTCTCGCCATATCTGACCGGAAACCGGAAATAAATGCTCTTAAGCACCCTTCCGTCTTCCTGTTCTTCCGGATAAACCTCTATCCGTTCAATAAAATGACGGTACAGCTCACGCTGTTCTTCACAGGTCATCTTCCCAAAGAATTTACTGAAGTTCTGAAGTATTGTCCGGATTCCGTCCACGGAACGGATCCCCTTCTGTGCTTCCTTATATTTCTTCTTCAGCCTCTTCAGCGATAGCTCCAGCGACTCTATCCTGTCATAGATATCATCGATCTCGCCCTGGATTCTTTCATAATCAGAGTCGTAATCATCTGATAAGACATCCAGATTATCCAGTTCTTCGCCAAGACGGTTCTTCTCGTGTTCCTGATGATACAGATCCTTGCGGATCTCCTTCATCCGTTTTTCATATGCCTCGACAGATTCATCACCGCCATACGCCTTTGACATAGCTTCTTCAAATGCCGGATGATTGCCAAGATTGCTGACAATCTCATATACAGCGGAATCGATCTTCGCCTGATTGTAAGTGTGCTTAAATCCGCACGCTCTTCCGGCTGACCGCCTGTAATACCGACAGGAATAATAATGTATGGTCTTGTAATGACCGCCCCTGTTCTTATTGACATGCTTATTCTTAGAAGCAATCAGGCCGTTGCCACACGCCGGGCATTTGATCAATCCAGACAACAGGCTCAACCGCTCCGGTTCATCCACCTTGTCGTTATTTGCAGAGCAGGCTTCTCTCTTATCCCTTACCTGCTGCCATAGTTCATCAGATACGATTGCTTCATGGATCCCATCAACCTCAATCGCATCCTTCGGCTTCCTTTTTACGCCCTTAAGATTTGTCCTGCGGTTGTAATTCAGCTTCCCATGATAAATAGGATTATCCAGGACATTGACGATGAAGTCATAAGTAAAGGGCTTTTCTTCACCCTTGCTGATCCGCGTATATCCGTTATCGTTCAGCCAAATCGCCACTCCGTTCAACGTCCCATCATCCTGTATGTATTTGTCAAAGATCAGCCTGACAATCTCCGCCTCTGCCGGCTCGACCTGCAATTCCTTATTCACGCTCCTGTATCCATAAGGTACAACACCTCCCGGCCATCCTCCGTTCAGGAGCTTCTGCATCTTTCCCGCCATGAACTGAACATTGATGTTCTCACGTTCGATCTCAGCAACCGCAGACAGAATTGTCAGAGTTAGCTTTCCTCCCGGCGTGGAACTGTCTATGGCATCTTCCACACAGATCAGATCCACTTCGTAATCTTCCAGCAGTTGCAAAGACTTCAGGATGTCCGCTGCATTCCGTCCGAATCGTGACAGCTTGAAGACCAATACAAATGAAATGTTATCTTTCTCGCTGGATATGTCTTCCAGCATCTTCAGAAATGATGGTCTTCCAACTATGCTCTTACCGGACTTCCCTGCATCACAGTATTCACTGGCAATTTCAAGGTTCTTATAGTCCGCATACTCTCTCAGGCATTCCTGCTGTGCCTCCAGGCTGTATCCTTCTGTCTGAGCCGCCGTGGAAACGCGCGTGTAGATATAGCATTTTTTCTTCTTCACCGTATCCCTCCCTTCGGTTGCTCATCGTCACACAGTACCCCCGGACTTTCATTATGTCGGGCTTTTATCTGTCTGTCAGCGCTAAAAACGCCGTTCGCAAAAAGTTCGCAAACGACGCTCCATTCATTCCCCATCATGTTTGATTTCCTGATTCCCTTCGGTTCCTGTCCGTTCCTCCGCCTCGATCTCTTCCAGAACCTCTTTCCCGTATTTGTCTATCATCTCCACAAGGAAATTCGCGCAGCGCTCCATATTCGCCTTTGTTTTCGGGCTCAGCTTATCCGGCTTCACCCCATCCTTATATTCCAAGATATACATCACCCAGACCTCCTTTGGCTTTTCTGAAGGTCTAGGTATGAGTTTCAGGCATTTTCCGATTTTTGCACGAAAAAAAGCCTGCGAACATCAGGATTTTTCCCAATGCCCGCAGGCTCAATAACGATTCGTTATTCAGTTTACACTCTTTTCACGAAATCAAGGCTAATCCATCCGATCCCGCTCTTAAGCCTTCCCCATCCAGCCGTTGAGCCCTTCCCTGACTTCACTTCTACAATGGTATAAACCCCGACTGGACAGAACTGAACTCGGCCGTAATTCGTCCCTGGACCTTTCCTGATATTCAGATCAGAGATGCTGATTTTCACAAGAAACGGCACCTTCACCGCTGGCTCCGCCGCCTTCGGTTCATACACAACCTTGCCGTCTGCATCGAACACCTTATATCCCAGATTCTGATCCGCACACTTCTTCGCGTTATCCAGGATCTTATATGCACCTTTCTGAGTCTTGCTGTCAGACCAACTCTTACGGACACGGTACCAGCGGATCACCTCACCACCGCCTGAATCCTTCACTTCATAATCCGTCAGCTTCCACTTCTCGATGATGGAACAAAGCTTCTCCACATAGGTCAGGCTTGTTGCATAGCCGCCGTCCTTGATGATCTGCACCGCCTTCTTATAATCCGTGCATCCCTTTAGCCCGTCATATCTCAGCTTCTTGCCATTCATTGCGCCAAGCAGATAGGAAGAATGGTCAGCAATAGAATCCTCAATGCAGGGATACTTTCGGAAATCAGCCGTGATGGTCTCATAGCTCCCATCCGTGTGCTGTTCCTGCGTCTTCTTCGTGTACTTGCTCTTTCCATCCCATGAAGTTCCGCTCCAAGTGTTCCCGGAAAGACTGCACTTCATTCCGAAAATATTATTGCCATTCTGCGCCAGCTCACTCTTACCATAGCCGGATTCCAGGATGAACTGAGCCAGCGACACCGATGCCAGGATACCGCTCTTCTTCTGATCTGCCGTAAACAAAGCGCCGACCTTCTTGATCGCGTCTGCCTCGGACAGATCCTTCAGTACCGCTGCCTGCGTTCCTTTTGAAGCAGTACCGCTATCAGAAGAACCACCCAAAGCCTTCGTCACCTTCTCCGCCAGATCCCCCATCCTCGCGTACATCCAGTTGCCCGGACAGGACTTATTCGCAAACCACCTGTGAACCGTCAGGATCATCTCACCGCTCTTCGGAGAATAATTCAGCGTTTTATCCTTATCCCCGAACCAGATCAACTTATTCTTTCCGTTTCGCTTGCAGATATCAACGCAGAGTTCGATCAGCCTCTGGTAAACGATATCCCGGAAAGCATAAGGCTCCGTGGTATCGGACGCGCACTCGATTGTTATTGCCCTCTGGTCATTCGCCCCGGAAGAAGAACACCATGACCGGTTCTTTTCCTCAACATACATTCCGACACGCCCATCCTTGTCGATACCGTAATTACTGGATGCCTGTGTGCTGCTCTTTGCGAACCAGTCCCCAAGCCCCTCAGCGGTACATTGGCCGACAACACAATGCGGCGTGATGCGGTCAATCGCCATCGTCCTCTGCCCGGAGTGGTTCAGACTCAGCTTCGTATAAACCACCATAGAACTATTCGTGTATCCCATTACTCTTCACCGTCCTTCTTATCGTCTTCCTTCTCAGCCCTGTCATGGAGCTGCTCTAAGACTTTGTGCAGCTTACTCGGGATCGGCAGACCCAGATACGCCGCATTCTCCACCAGCGACAATCCCTCATTGGAGATATAGAAGAAAATGATCGCCGTCCGGAGCACGCTTCCGCTTCCGATCACCTGCGTATCCAAAAGATGCCCGATACCTACCAGGGCAAAAATGAGCACTTTGCGGCAGATCCCCTTGAACCCCACGGCACTTGAAAGCTTCTTATCCGCCACCGCGCACATGATCCCGGTGATGTAATCCAGCACCACGAAAGCCAGAAGCGCATACAAAAGCCCGTCACAGCCTCCAAGGAAATACCCAAGCCATCCGCCGACAGCCGCAAAGATCGCCTGTATCACATTCCAAAATTCCTTCATCGCAAATCCCTCCTTTGCTTGTTGAAATAAAATAGGGACAGCCGGAGCCATCCCTTGAAAACAGTTATTCAGTTACCCGGAGCCTATACCGTGGTCTCCGTCAGCGTATAAGTGATCTTCATCGTCTTATCCGCATTCTTAACAACCGCCTGCGACAGATTACTGATTGTCGCCAGATACGGCGTCAGGATCCATGTATATCTGTACTGGTTCAGATACGCACCGCCCCATGCAAAGACATATTCCTTATACCGGAAGAACGGCGTGGACACATTTCCGCACCTTGTCCCAGCATAGGTCGCGATCACATTGTCGTTCACATCGATCTCAAAATCATAAGCCACAATGATATCATTGATGAGCGACATACAGCAGTCACAGCTTCCCGTCTCGCCAAGGCACCTCATAGCCGATGTGAAGCCAAGAGAGATCAATGTTACATCCGTGCTGTTGGAGATATTGATCTTATAAACGCCGGTCTTGTCATAGGAAGGCACATAAAGATATCCGTTCCTGACAACCGCGCTCCGGTTCCCGGACGGATAACTGGATCCTTCCTTGAAACTTCCCATCGTCATCAGCGTGGCATTGGAAAGCGTCCAGTTTCCTTCCGTGAAGGTATAATCGCTCTGTTTGATCTTGATCCACAGCACCGCTGCGCTTCCAGAAGAATTGCCCTGGTTGGAAAAACCGTACCAGTACCCATCGCCGCCATCCATGAAGATTCCATACGGCGTATAACTTCCATAGAAACGGAATGTCTGGCACTGCAGCACCGTGGTATCTTCCAGCTTCAGCGTACTGTCATCCAGCTTCTCATTCAGCCCGATATCAAACACCGGGATCCTGTATCTCTTGATCGTTACGGTATTGCTAGCATAAGACATCGAATACAGCTTCGCGTTCGTAAAATCCACCGTCACACAGCGGAACAGAGCGTTGATGAAGCCATCATCGTCATCCAGGCTGATCTTCTTGATCTGAAGCAATGTCGTATCCACTCCCACATCAGAGCCATAGGCATTTGCCCCGCCATGTTTGGAAGTAAGCCCCACCGCCGCGATGGTGCCGTTGCCCTGCGAAGGCGTGAACTCCCAGACAAACTTGTAACCGTTGCTCAGAGCCTCGCTTTCCACAAGGTTCATGCTTCCCCTCTTCGTGTTCGCCGTAGCGTTGACATCATTTGACGCATACGCCACCGGCAGATTCGTTGAAGGAAGGTACAGATTATCCGCCTGCTCCGTAATGGAACTCGGAAAAAGAAGTATGCCTCCTATCATGTTCGGACAGATCGGAAGCAGCTCATCATTCCATGTCAGCGAATCATCATACTGACCGCCCGCCTTGTACATGACTCCCATCGGATTCACACCCAGAATGTCATTCACAGCATTCGTCACCATATTTGTTTCGGAGACAGTCTCCACCGTCCCCGTGTTCACATCCTCCAACTCTATGGTCAGATTTCCACTATATCTTTTCATAAGCGCCTCCTATCATGAATTGCTTCCCGGCACATCAACCGGCATCGCGAAGCCTCCGATACTTGTTCTTCCGGCTTTCACATCGGAATAGAATCTCTTCACGGTCTCTTTGATCTCCCATGCCTGCGACTCCGTGAACGCCTTCACCTGAAGCCTGTCAGTCTGGGAACCATTACCGATCCTGAACAGGTCAATATACTCTTCAATATCGATCCTGCCGTCCCATGCCGCGGAAGCGCCCATGCTCTGACCGGAAATGGAAGCGATACAGAATCCCGTATCCACCAAAGCCGTACCGCCGGAACACCTCATATAGACATTGAAGGTATTCGTGTAATTCGGCACTACATTCTCGATCGGATAATACAGAAGGATCGTGTGCCTGCCGCTATGCCAGTTTTCCTGCGGATAATGCACCGGGATCATCTGGTTATTGAACTCGAAGGTAAAGATCACATCCGCATGACCGTCCTCCGTCCATGTTACCGGAAGGGATACCGACACCGTCTGTTCTTCCGTGTTTCCGATAACCTCAGGCTCATCTGGATCCAAAGGCTCTGGCTCATCCACAGGAACAGACGGGATCACCACATCCCCGGATGCAGTCGCCGTCTTCGTCACCTGATTTGCAGTGATATCCACGATCACCTGACCAAAGAACTGCGCGTGGTTCGCTTCCGTCGTGGCAAACTCTATGGAAATGATCTTGGTATCTACATTCTGAACCGTGAATGCGGAAGCATTCGTGAAAGTGTGGATTCCGATCTTCCCCGCCTCGATCTGTGCCAAGAGTCCCGAAATGTTCTTATCATTCTTGCTCTTCGCCTGAGAAAGCTTCGGATTCTTTCCCACACACTTGATTGCTTGCCTGCCACCGATTTTGATACTGTTCGATGTAATGCAGGCAATCTTTGTCGCATCCGCCTGACCGCCAGTAAAAAAAAGAATATCCCCCACATCCAGCGCCGGATTTCCTATCGTATCCGAATCAAACGGCACATAATTCACCACCGACAGGTCATCCAGGATATTCTCGCAAAGCTGCCGCCTTGTTTCTTCCAGACCAAACTGCAGAAGCGGATTCACGCCCAGATTCATGGTCAGCCCGTCATCCGGATCCAGCGCGTAATACTCCGCGATCTGTGTCCGCAGGTTCGTTGACGAAACCGCCGTATATCTTGTGATGAAATCCGAAAAACTGGAAGTGAACCTGTGCTTTCTTTCCACCACAAGCACCGGCTGATTGCCGTACTTCCTAAGTTCCAGTTCCCCGGCTCTGTTAATTACGAAAAAACCGCCAAGCACCTGTCCCACATAGAACAGCACATCGCGGTAAGTCTCAATATCATTATCAGAATAAATGGACAGGTTTTCAGATCCGTTCGGCATCGCCTCAATGGTCGCCCTGTCCTGAGCCAGATCCACATCACAGGCCGTACTGCAGAGCACCATGAAATCATAGGCATTACCGATGGATTCCAGCGAAGTAAAAGCCTTCTCAAACCTTACCATGTAATCATAGGCTTTGATCTCCAGGCACTTCGCTTTCCTGTTCGCCTCCGATACTTCAAATATCCCCATCGGGATCGTTTCATAGGAACCGCCCGCAATCTGCAGATGATAAAACAGTTCCACGATCGCATCTTCCAGCGTATACCTGTTGATCTCGGAGAATAACGATATTCCCATCTCCGCAGCATATACCGTACCAAGCTCGATCTCCGTACTTCCGCAGCACTGACTTGTGATATATCCACTCCCCTTGACCATATCTTCCTGATCAAAGTTGTAAACCGTCCCGGCAGTCGTAGTGATCCTGCCCGTCCAGTAATACTTTCTTGTATTCGCCTTCACCGCATTCAGGAAGGCACTGCTCACTGGATACATAGCCTCCCTCCTTAAAACTCTTTCAATGTGAAGGAAACCTCCCACAAGCTCCCATAGCTTGTATCGCTCACCAGCTTCACCTGATACCCATCAATGTACATCTGCGTGTCCACGATATTCATGGTCTCCATGTCCAGATATCCCACGGTAATACTTGCCAGCTTCTTATATGCCGAAAACTTATTCAGCCACTTCTTCAATACCCGGAAGGTCACACCGATCTGTACCACACCCTCACGGACAACATCCCTCTGTGTGGTTCCCGCTTCCGTCACTCCGCCGCTGTCTGCCTCCACATCCGACAGGTTCACGGAATAAGAGGCAGGCATCGGTATGTTTTCATTGTTGAAAACCAGATATTGCATATGTGCCATATTACCTGCCTCCACTTCTCAGATTCATTCTCTGCTGAGCCGTGACAACAATCTCATCGATCATGTCACCGCCGATATAAACCGGGATTACGATATCTCCCGCAGAACCTCCGCCTGCAAGAGCCGATGTTAGCGCCGTATTGATACCGGAGAGCAGATCACCATTAGAAACACCCACACCGGAATATCCGCCCTGAGCAGCCATCACCCTCGGAGTGATCGTCATATCCCCAGTCACGCCCTGCATTGCCTGTTCGATCATGCCCCGGCTCTTCTCAATACCCTTGGCCAGACCGCCGATAAAGTCCGGCATCCAGCTCTCATAATCCGTCAGCGGACCTTCATCCGGCACGGAGAAATACAGGAAGCTCTTGATCTTATCCGCAACCGATGAAACAGCATCCCCGACCTTGCCGATCATGGACTTGATGCCGTTCACGATACCGCCGATGAAATCAGCGCCCCACTGGAACGCCCTTGTCCTTCCGCCGCCCCTCTTCGCATGGCCAAACTCCAAAAGATGCGTCAGCTGATACCGCTTGGAATGCACCACGACCTGGATGGAATCCGAAGTCTCCCTTGTCTTCTTTACCGCCCAGCTTTTGGAATACTTCCCGGTCTTTTTCGGAGCCGTACTCTCGATCTGCTTCTTCACGGTATCGCCTGCCTTTATCTGAACCATGTATCCGGCATCCTCCGCGCATAGGTCAATGCCGCTCTTCTGAGCAGCTTTCAGAAAGTCCTTTACCGGCGGCACATCCTCGCCGTCAAACTCCGCAGGCTCCGGAAGGTCAATGACCGTCGCCGCAAGCCCGCTGTCGATCTTCTCCGTCAGGGCTTTGGACTTCCTGCCGGAACCGACCCTCTGGCCGCCCCGCATAGTCCCGTCTTTGGCCATTTTCCTCACCTCAATTCCCTGCAGGGGTTAATACCCCGTTTGATTTCTTCTTTTTGTGCGTGTGACCCCCGCGCCGTTCCCTGGAGAATATACGCGTGGGGATTTTCACTCCCCCTGCCGGCTTCCCCAGCGGTCGCCCCTTTCCGCGTGTATGCGCGAGTGACACGACTTGCACAGCGCGATCAGATTGCTCCGGTCATGCGTGCCACCTTCACTCAGCGGCTTCTTATGATGCACTTCCTCAGTCTCTACGATGATTCCACGCTGAAAGCACAGCTCACAGAACGGATGCTCCATCACATACTTATCCCGGCTCCTTTTCCATGCACGCCCGTAACGCTTCTTTGTCCGGGGATCACGACCATACTTCTCATAGTCGCTGTTCACCTTGCTCTGGTGTTCCGGACAGTATCTCCCCTCGCATAAGTTGGGACAGCCCGGATAAGCGCACGGCTTCTTCGGTTTCCTCGGCATCTGTCCACCTTCTTTCTTCCACAGAAAAAGCCGCTGCAGTTTTTCCCGCAACGGCTTCCTCATCCTTCACTTTTGCCATCTTAACAATATCACATAGGCTTACTGTATCGAACTGTATTTTACTGTATTCTTTCCGGAATCTTTATTTCATCCAGGGCGTTCCTGTGAAGCCGGAATACATTGTCGATACCATAGCCAAGCTCAATAGCAATCTCTTCCCATCGCATATAGGACAGGTACCGCAGCTCCAGTATCGTCTGAAGCTCGGAACTCTCCACAGCCTTTATCCTGCGGATGATATCCTTCTTCAGTTCCACAAGCTTCACCATGTCCTGGTTGATCTCCGTTTCCAGTTCTATGATCTGGATCACGGCATCCTCTAAACGGGAATGACCCTTGTTCGGATTCCTCGGCATGTCCGAATATGTCACGGTCGCTTTGGTTGCAAGGTCATGAAGATCCTCGATCTGCCCCAGCTTGCTCTCGATCCGCTGGTTCAGCCCAAAGACCTGCGACAAGTATTTCTTTGCTTCCTGCTGATGTCTGTTCATAAGCTACCTCCGATTGGATTTATTTTTCTTCCCTCGGATTGACCCTGATTGTCTTACTTCTTCCTGAAGCCTCCGGATCAGGTATTCCCCGTCCACGGATGTCAGCTGGCTGTACCACCCGCTCCGAAAAAACCTCTCGATCTCCAAAGCCTCGCTGATTGCCTCTTTATTATGCGGATGAGCCTTGATCTTCTTCAGCGCCACCCTGTAATCGGATACCGCCTGCAGGATAATGGCATTTGCCAATCGCTCATAGGGATCATCCGCAAGATTCTTATTTCCCGCCATAGGCACTTACCTCCGCTTTCACGGCATCAATCAGTGCCGATTGTGTCTGATCCTTAGCTTCCAACGCTTTCAGGATTCTTTCATCCACGGTACCGGCAGTAATGATATGGATCACCGTAACCGTTCCGGAAGTCTGACCCTGACGCCATAACCGTGCTATCGTCTGCTGATACAGCTCCAAACTCCATGTGATACCGAACCACACGATCACATTTCCGCCAGATTGAAGATTCAGCCCATGTCCGGCAGAAGCGGGATGTATCAGACCAACCTGCAACTCTCCGGCATTCCACTTTTCGATGCTTTTATCAGAATCCAGCTTCTCAAACACGACTTTCAACTTTTTCAGCCTCTCGGTAATCCTTGCCAGGTCATGCTTGAACCAATAAGCCACTAAAATCTGTTTTCCGTTCGCTGATTCGATCAGATCTTCCAAAGCGTTTTTCTCTCATGGAAGGCATTCACGGAACCGTCATCACCATAAATAGCCCCGTTTGCCAGCTGTGACAGCTTCCCCGAAAGCGCCGCCGCATTTGCAGCCGTAATCTCGCCGCCCGGAAGCTCTAAAACCAGTTCATCCTTCATTTCTTCGTATTTTTCACGCTCAGCATCGTCCAGATAGACCTTATATTCATTACTGATCAGTTCCGGCATATCCAGATAGTCCGTTGCCTTCATGGAAATGGTGATATCGGAGATCCTGTCATAAATACGGTCTTCCGCACCCGGCAGAAGCTTATAGGTATAAACGATCGGACCGTTCATCCTGTCGGGCTTGAAATAATTCACCCTGTACTGGCTGATAAACCTTCCAAGCCTCTCTCCCATATCCAGAATCTTGAACTCCGCGAATAAATCCATCAGTCCGTTCGATGAAGGTGTTCCAGTCTTTGGTCTTACCTTCATAAGCGCCTTGAATCGCTTCGCCTGCCAGTTCTTAAAGGAAGACAGCTCATCCACGACTACCATGTCATAATCAAACAGAATCCCGCTTTCCTCGATCAGCCAGGGAACATTCTCCCTGTTGATAATGTAGATATCTGCATCCGCCTTTAATGCTGAAAGTCTCTCCGCAGCCGTGCCGACCGCTATCGAATACCGGATCCCGCTTAAGTGATCCCACTTTTTGATCTCATCGGACCATGTATTCCTTGCAACTCTCAGAGGTGCTATGATCAGAACCTTCGTCACCTCATGTCATACATCAGCTCATTCAAGGCGGATAACACAATGCTCGTTTTTCCCATACCCATATCAAGCAGTATGGCGGCAATCGGATTCTTCTTTATGAACCCGATCGCATATTTCTGATATTCATGTGGCTTGTATCTCATCTAAAATCCCTCCGATTTTCTCTGGATCATCAAGCACGTAAACCTGAAAGCCCAGCCTCTTCATCAGCCTGTGTCTGGATACCTGCAGAGGCCTTGGCACCTCTCCGGGCGCCTTGACCTCAACAAATCCGAAATGTCTTCCAGGCAGAAGCACGATCCGATCCGGCATTCCGTCAAATCCCGGTGATACGAACTTTGGACAGATTCCGCCTCTGACCTTTACAGCCCGAACCAGTTTCTGCTCCACCTGCTTCTCTCTCATATTTCCTCCATGCTCTCTCGAAGGCATCCATACAGCCGCTGCAGGCTCCGCAGCCCTCAAGGTAATCCCGGATGACCGCCTTATCCCCGTCACGCGGAAATTCCCTGTCATCTTTCATATCCCTCGCAAGGTCGCCCACCGGTGCCTTCGTGTTTATGTGCTTTTTCATCATCCATGTATAAAAGTTCATAGCGATTCCTCCATCATTGAAATTTGAGGGTGCAGGGGGTGCAGGACATTCCCTATTCTTCCTATAAGGAATTTTTCAGTAAAAATTTCTCTATACGCGATATAGGTATAAGTCCTGCACCCCCTGCACCTTTTGGCTAAAATCAATCAGCAAAATCTGTGTCTTTGAGCTGCAACCCCTGCACCCACATACCGGACTTCTTCTTTTTGCGGCTGAAACCACGCTTTTCAAGTTCCAGAACAAAATCCGCATTGGTACGCGCATACTCACCTGTCCTCAGACAGTAAGAACGGAACTCTTCATAAAGCTCCCCGGACTTGCACTCCAAACCATCGCCGGCATCACAGCATTCCTCCAGGAAGATACCCATCCAGTCATTCATGCCGCGGTATGCAGCAATGGCCTCGACTACCACTTTCGGCTTCACCGGTTTATGGTCATGTCCGATCACACGCTTCGCACCTTCGATGATCCAGCTCATGATGGCCGGTGCCGCGTGCTCGTACAGATAGTCGGAATAATTCTTGATATCAGACTTGCCCTCGATCTTCGCGTGGAACGGGATCACGATCAGTCTTCTCCAGGTACCTTCATCCGACGCGCCCACCTTAGGCAGATGGTTGGTATAAAGCACCACCGTGTGGGACGGCGTGAAATCAAACGGATCCTTGAACTTCTTCTCGCCCCTGATCTGGTCGGTAGAACACAGCTGCTTCAGGATTGAAGTTGACAGCCTCATTCCTTCTTCCAGCTCCGCCGCAATGATGAGACGCTTGCCCTTAAGCTCCGCGATCTCAGGCTTCACATTCCTTCTGCATCCCGCTGTTAAAGCATCCGCAGATATCGCCCCAGAATAGGTGCCAAGCACCCTCGATACCGTATTCCAGAAAGTGGACTTACCGTTGTGCCCTTCACCGTATGCGATGATGAGCGCTTCCTCATATACTTTTCCGATAGCCGCAAGCCCCACCGTTTCCTGCACATAACCGATCAGATCCTGATTGCCGCAGAAGAACAGTTGAAGCGCAGCCTCCCACAAATCCCTGCCTTCATCACCCGGCGCCGCATTCGTGATCTTTGTCAGAAGATCCGCTGAGTTATGCACTCTCGCACCGTCCAGCCCCTTCTTCAAGTCATAGGTCGCTTCCGGCGTATTCAGGTAGTTTTCCTGCGCATCAAACAGATTGATATCCGTTGCTACCATTGGCTTCGCCGCGCTCTGCGTGTTGACGATATTCTTATAATTCCTGTACTTCATCACGAAAGCGTAATAAGCCTTGGCCGCCAGATACTCCTTATAAGCGTCATTCAGATCCGGCGTGATCAGCTTCTCCAATGCCTTGCCACCCGCTCTTACGACCTCTTCCGGAATGCCGCCGTCAATCAGCGCCTGCATTGCCGCAAAGTATTGAGTCCTGGCATCCACAAGCTGCATATCCAGGAACTCTTCAACGGTTCCGACAGCCTTCTGCCTGTTCTCTCTCCAGCAGATCCCGTCATAGCTTAAGAACTCTGTCGCATCCGTATAAAGAAGCTCTCCCGCGTATTCCCTTACAAGCACCCTCGCCTCTCCGATATCCGAATAGTCATCCGGCTTTAAGGACTCAAACTCCGCATTGTACTCATCAGGCGGAATATATCCCGGCTGTGTCATGACGGTCTTCTTATAAAACCTGACCGCGCTTCCCCAGATCGTCGCAAGCTCCGACTGCTCCAAAGGCGGATCACATCTCTTCGCATGTTCCAGAAAAGCTTCCTTTGCCTTGTCCGTGATCCCGCACTTCTTAAGGACACGTCCGGCAAAATGGCTCATGGCATTGTTGCGGTTTCCTACCGTGATCGGGCCTGAGCTGACCGGTATGTCCTCATCATCCGCGCCTACATAATCCGGCGTGACTTCCTCTTCGATCGACATCCACCCTTCATGCCAGACAACCTCATCTGGATCAGACCCGAAAATGAACCTGGCAGCATCCAGGGCATTGTCATCAAAGAACGGAAAAGCCTTCTGTATTGCCTTTTTGACCGCTGCGTAATAATCAGCGTCCTCCGTCTCTTCTATAGGAAAGTACACATGGAACTTCGGTCTCGCAGCCCTGCCGTCCTTTTCCTTCATATGGTTCCGGCTCGGCACCGCCGCATAGTCGATCTCTTCAAAGAGCTCTTCCAGCTTCTCTAACGTGATCCAGTCATCCGGATCCTCCGAATGGTCATTGTCACAATCCATCACAATGACATTCGACTTCAGGAAGTTGCTGATATTGCGGTAGTTCTTCTTAAACTCCCCGCACACATGGTCAAAATCTACCGCCACCTTCAGCGCATCCCCTGATGTGATCTCCGCCCTGTTGGGATACACGCAGTTCTTCGCATCGGCAGCCACGTTGGCCGTCTGTAAAACAAAAAACATATTTCTGCCTCCTGTTATCTTCTTGTGAAATTGGTTACTGTCCGCTGCTTACCCTCGACCCTCAATGGAACCACCCCTTTCGTCTGAGTAGTAAAGCCAAACCTGGCTTTCCGAAGGTCTAGGTATAAGTCCGGGCAGTTTTCCGATTTTGATCAGAACTTTTTTCAGATTTTTTATGCGTGGGACAGAAACGCTTCCTTTTATAAAGAAAAATCCGGCCATCAACTGACCGGAAATTTTTTTGCCCGAAAATCGGAAAACACCCTCATCTCATACCTAGACCTCCGAAAGATGAGGATACCGATAAGCGCAGAAAAATTTTTTCAGGAAAAATCGGAAAACAGCACTTTCTCATACCTAGACCACCAGAACAGGGAAACGGAGGTGCAACGATGAACGACAGAACTATTGATTAGGCCGCCCCGGCAAACACGGAGGCGGCAATGCGGACAAACCTATGAACCTTGAAAACAGATTAAAGATAAGGAGACAGACAATATGAGCAAAATGAGCGAATTGTCACAGGTCCTGGATGATCTCATCGCCTGCGGTGAAAAGATGATCCAGACCGCGAACGCGATCAGGGAATGTTTCAGCGAGGAAGCACCCGCAGCAGAGCCGGAGAAGAAAGCCAAAGCGCCTAAGAAGGAAAAGGCCCCCGAACCGGCAGAGAAAACTTACTCCAAAGAAGACGTCAGAGCCATCCTTGCCGCAAAGGCAAATGAAGCAGGCGGACAGTTCAAAGCACAGGTGAAAGCCATCGTAAAGAAATACGCTGACGGCGGAAGCCTCACGGATGTTCCCGCAGACAGTTACGCGGCTCTCGTCGAAGAAGTGGAGGGACTGAAAGATGCCTAGACACGCATACCTCTCCGCCTCAGCTTCCCACAGGTGGTTATCATGCCCGCCGTCGGCAAAGCTATGTGCAGAGATCAAGGACGAAGCTTCTCCATACGCCCAGCAGGGTACCGATGCCCATGAGCTGTGTGAGTACAAAGTTCTTCATGCGTTAGGCGAAGATGTCAAGGACCCGACAGAGAATCTGGATTTCTTCGATACAGAAATGGCGGATGCCACCGATGAATACTGTTCCTATGTTATGGAGCAGTACGAAAAGGCAAAGCAGCTATGCAAGGATCCGCAGGTACTGGTTGAGCAGAGGCTGGATTTCTCCAAGTGGGTACCAGACGGTTTCGGCACCGGCGACTGCCTCATCATAGCGGACAAAGTCCTTCAGATCATCGATTTCAAATACGGACTCGGGATTCAGGTGGAGGCTGAGAACAACCCGCAGATGATGTGTTACGCCCTCGGAGCCCTGGATACCTACGACGGGATCTATGACATCGAATCCATAGAGATGACGATCTTCCAGCCAAGGCGTGAGAACATCAGCACCTTCACGATCAGCAAAGAAGACCTGCTTTCATGGGCAGAGAACTTCCTGAAGCCGACAGCGGAGCTTGCATACAACGGCGAAGGCGATTTCCACGCTGGCGACCATTGCCAGTTCTGCAAGGTCAAGGCGATCTGCCGTGAAAGGGCAGCCTACAACATGGAGCTTGCAGCATATGACTTTGAACAGCCCGCAACCCTGGATGATACGGAGATAGCCGCCATCCTTCCCCGGATCGACGATCTGGTGGCATGGGCAGGAGACATCAAGGAATACGCGCTCCAGCAGGCGATCAGCGGAACGGAGTATCCCGGATTCAAGGTAGTTGAAGGCAGATCAGTAAGGAAATACACGGATGAAAATGCCGTCGCTTCCACCGTAGCAGATGCCGGATACGACCCTTATGAAAAAAAGGTACTCGGAATCACTGCAATGACTTCCCTTCTCGGAAAGAAGAAATTTGAAGAACTTCTGGCCGGCTTCATCACTAAGCCGCCAGGCAAACCGACACTTGTGCCGGATTCAGACAGAAGGCCGGCAATGAACACAGCCAAAGATGATTTTAGCGAAGAATAAGGAGGAAAAAATCATGGCAAAGAAAGTTAATATCCCTACTAAAGTTATCACAGGAGTAAATACCAGATGGAGCTATGCGAATGTCTGGGATCCTAAGAGCATCAACGGAGGCGCACCGAAGTACAGCGTATCCCTCATCATTCCTAAGTCCGATACTGCAACCATCGCCAAGATCAAGGCAGCTATCGAAGCAGCCTATGAGCAAGGCCAGAGCAAGCTGAAGGGCAACGGCAAGTCCGTTCCTGCCCTCTCCGCACTCAAGACACCTCTCCGTGACGGCGATCTGGAAAGACCTGACGATGAGGCATATAAGAACAGCTACTTCATCAACGCCAACAGCGCAACGGCTCCCGGAATCGTGGACGCCGACAGAAATCCTATCCTTGAACGCTCCGAAGTTTACTCTGGTGTTTACGGCAGAGCTTCCATTAGCCTGTACGCTTTCAACAGCAACGGCAACAAGGGTATCGCCTGCGGCCTGAACAACCTTCAGAAGATCCGTGACGGTGAGCCTCTCGGAGGCAAGTCCAGAGCTGAGGATGACTTCGCGACCGTGGACGATGAGGATGATTTCCTCGACTAACCTGACAACCAAAGCGGGCGGCGGCATCCCCGCCGCTGCCTGCGACAATCTAAGAAATGAGGTGCAAATCAATGACTACTGTACTTACCTATATCGTAGCTTTCTTCTCCATGATTGGGATTGCCGTCGTAATTGTATTCGCAATGGAAGCCATCTCCAAGAAGGCAGACGCCTCCAAGGAATATAAGAAAAAGCGCATCGACAATCTGGAAAAGATCAATGAGAAGCTGGATGACATCATCCGAATCTTAAGACAGGGGTGGCGGCGATGCTGCCACCCTCTTTTTACAAGGAGGAAAACATGAACGCAGAAAACATTACAGACATCACAATGAACTTCAATAATCCAAAATGGATCCTGGAACACATCACCATCGCCCTTCAACGCACCTCAGATGAAAACATCGTGAAGAGGCCCTGCGATCTGGACGGTATCGAACAGTACTTGGTTCTAAGAGGCGAACAGGACGGCGCGAATTATTCTGTAAAGGTTGTACCGGTGCTTCTTTCCAATGCCGGCATTGAAGAAAACTATGCATGGGACAGAGCGCTTGAAAACCTCAACGCAGATACACAGATCACCAGCCTTGGAAAAGTCCTGTCCGATCTTATGGGTGCTCCGTATGATGGCTCTATCGATGCGGATGCCAGATTTCACGTAATCACTAACACTCAGAAATTCAAGGGTGCCGCTGCCATTATGAACCGGAAAGCACTCAGGACTTTTACCCAGAAATACAGAACCAATATGCTTTTCGTTCTCCCGTCATCTATCCATGAAATGATGATTGCACCTTATGACAGCAACCTTAATCTGGATGATCTGTCTGCAATGGGCAAGGAGATCAACGATACGCAGGTAGCTCCGGAGGAACGCCTGACAGACAGGGCATATATCATCACCATCTGAGAAAGGAAAATCAATGAAAGAATTGTCAATCGATCTGGAGACTTACAGCGATGTAAACATCACCAAATGCGGTGCTTACAAGTACGCTGAGTCTGATAATTTTGAGATACTGCTCTTCGGTGTTTCCGTGGACGGGTCCCCGGTCAAGGTGTATGACCTTGCCTGCGGTGATACCGTCCCGGAAGAAATCCTTGCAGCACTATCTGACGAGAATGTAACAAAATGGGCCTTTAACGCCAGCTTCGAGCGGATCTGTCTTTCAAACTGGCTGAAGCGCCATCATCCAGAGCACTTCTACGGATACAGCATCCCGGAAGATCCGGCTTCAAAATACCTGGATCCTTCCTCATGGAGATGCACCATGATCTGGTCAGCATATATGGGACTTCCCCTCTCACTGGAAAGCGTCGGTGCCGTGCTGAAACTTCAAGATCAGAAACTGAAAGAAGGCAAAGACCTCATCCGATACTTCTGTACCCCTTGCAAACCGACCAAATCAAATGGCGGTCGTACCCGGAATCTTCCGCAACACGGCAGCGAAAAATGGATCCGCTTCAAGGAATACAACCGCCGTGATGTGGAGGTGGATGGCAATAAAGAAGCATCTGGCCAAATACCCAGTTCCTAATTTTATCTGGGACGAATATCATCTTGATCAGGAAATCAACGACAGAGGGATTGCCCTGGACATGCAGGTGGTAGAGAACGCCATCGCCTTCGATGAAAAATCAAAATCCGAACTCATACTGTCCATGCAGAATATCACAAACCTTGAAAATCCGAACAGCGTGGTTCAGATGAAACAATGGCTCTCCGATCAGGGCATAGAAATGGAATCCCTCGGCAAGAAAGAAGTTGCGCAGTTTGTCAAGAACGCTGACGGTAACGGTAACATTACCGATGTCTTAAGGCTCCGCCTGCAGCTGGCAAAATCCTCCGTGAAGAAATATCTGGCAATGCAGAACGCTGTATGCCGGGACGGACGTGCCCACGGCATGTTCCAGTTCTACGGTGCAAACCGCTCCGGCAGATGGGCCGGCAGACTGATCCAGCTGCAAAACCTTCCACAGAATCACATGAATGATCTCGCAGAAGCCAGAGCAATTGTGAAATCCGGTGACTATGACACCCTGCAGCTACTCTATGATGATATTCCTGACACCCTCAGTCAGTTGATTCGTACCGCTTTTATTCCGGGAACCAACTACAAGTTTATCGTATCTGACTTCTCAGCCATCGAAGCCCGTGTCCTTGCTCATCTTGCCGGTGAGAAATGGAGATCTCAGGTATTCACAGAAGGAAAGGACATCTATTGTGCGTCAGCTTCACAAATGTTCGGCGTACCCGTAGAAAAGCACGGTATCAACAGCCATCTCCGGCAGAAGGGCAAAATCGCAGAACTCGCCCTGGGATACGGAGGATCAGTTGGTGCTCTGAAATCAATGGGTGCCTTGGAGATGGGCGTTCCTGAAGAAGACCTGCAGCCTCTTGTAAATGCCTGGCGTAACTCCAATCCTATGATCACAGCATTCTGGTGGGATGTTGACCACGCTGTCAAAACAGCTATTACTCAGCGAATCAAAACCGAAGTCCGCGGTATCCATTTCTTTTACAAAAGCGGTATGCTCTTCATACAGCTGCCTTCAGGGCGCAGGCTTGCCTATGTAAAGCCACGAATCGGTACAAACCAGTTCGGAGGAGAATCTGTCACCTATGAAGGCATTGGCTCCACCAAGAAATGGGAGCGCATCGAATCCTACGGACCGAAGTTCGTGGAGAATATCGTCCAGGCTATCAGCCGCGACATTCTCTGCTATGCCATGAAAACCCTTGGGCACTGCTTCATCGTCGGTCATGTCCATGATGAACTGATTATCGAATGCAGTCCAGAGGTTGACTTGGATGTCATATGCAAGCAGATGGGCAGATCTCCGGACTGGATGCCGGATATCCTGCTCCGCGCCGATGGGTACGAGACAGACTGGTATCGCAAGGACGAGGGCGTAAATTTTTTTGTGTCTTTAAAATTGGAAGTTCCATTCAGTTGGAATTAGATATGTAGCAATTTTTGGA
>PPYF01114492.1_pt1 | contig 23416 bp, 21 predicted proteins | sample 1559871 | NCBI WGS metagenome assembly PPYF01 (sample SAMN08240021, study PRJNA423297) | Human gut metagenome, whole genome shotgun sequencing project.
TCATAGCGCCTGCCTCCTTCTTGGCTTTTGTTTCTTTAGCACTCCATCTTCCTGAGTGCTAAGACCATTATAGCCAAAATTTTTTCCCTGTCAATAGCTTCTCGAAAAAGTTTATAAAGATTCATAATTCTGTCATAAAACCAGCAGGAGGCCCCCTTTCCGGTATAAAGAGAGCTTCCCGCTTGACAACGTCCGGCAGGGCGGCTATACTTATTTATAGAAAAGGCGCTGTCTGCAACATGGCCAGCTCCTTACCCGTATGTCAAAAAAGATTGACTGACAGAGTGTGGGAACTTAGGCGGTCAATCTTTTTTGTTATGTTCTCTATCCTCGTGAGAAATCTTCCAAGTGATCTCGAAAGTCACGTGGACGGCATCGACGAGCAGCACCAGCAAGCTGATGATGACCGCCAGCAGCGCAAAGGTTTCTGTCAGAGACATGACACATCCCTCCCTTCACCGACAGACGGCTCCGGGAAAGGTTTTTTGCTAACAAAAAAGGTCCGTTCCCGGACGCCTGCTTCGCTCCAAAGAGTAAAACAAGTCGTCAGGGTAAGGAAGCTTGACCACCTGCATTTGCAGACAGCGCCTCGCTGCCAAAGGCAGCATCCAAAGGATACCATAAAAAGCGCGTGAGCACAAGGTTTCACGCGCTTTTTATGCTTTTATAGCCTCATTCCTCCATCTGCTTTGCCAGAAACGCCGCCGCCACGGCCACGGCCTTCTGCTGGGCGGGGTCAGGCTGCTGGGCGCGATCCTCGGCCAGCAGCCCGACGACCCCGGTGACATCCCCCGCTGCGATGATGGGCCACGCGCAGAGCAGAGGCCGCAGCGAACCCTCACAGGGCAGCAGGACGTGCTCCGGGTCGCCCTCGCTGAGGTAGGGCTTGCGGGACTCCATCACCCGTTCCAGCGGCTGGCTGACACTGCGGTCGGCAAGGTCGCGCCGGCCTGCCCCTGCGGCGGCGAGGATGCGGTCGCGGTCGGCCACGAAGGCCGTAAGGGCAAAGCTTCGGCTCAGCACCTCCACATACTGCACCGCCACCCCGTGCAGCTCCCCCACCGGGGAATACTTCTTGAAGATGACCTCGCCCTCGCCGGTGGTGAAGATCTCGAGGGGGTCGCCGCGGCGGATGCGCTGGGTGCGGCGGATCTCCTTCGGGATGACCACCCGGCCCAGCTCATCGATGCGGCGGACGATTCCGGTTGCTTTCATCTGGTGTACCTTCCTTCCCATTCTTTGCTTTCGGATGCGGTACAGTTATTATGTGGAAACGAGAGGGAAATATACACCTGCCCGCCCTCTGTTTGCCAAACCGGAGCGGCTATGATACAATGAACTCATCTCAGAAGCTGGTTTGCTTCTGAACACAGCTTCTTGGAAAGGATGGACAGAGGATGCAGCATATCCTTGTTTTAGGCGGCGGCGCAGCGGGTCTGGCCGCTGCGCTGGCGGCAGCGCAGACCGCCAAGGGCAGCGCCCGCATCACCGTACTGGACAGAAACGCAAAGGTGGGCAAAAAGCTTCTGGCCACCGGCAACGGGCGCTGCAACCTCGACAACCGGGACATCTCGCCCGAGCGGTATTTCACCAGCAGCCCCAAGGCCCTGCGCCGCCTGCTGGACGCCGTGAACGAGGCCGCGCCGCTGGCGTGGTTCGAGGGTCTCGGCCTCTACCCCCGCACCGACGAGGCCGGGCGGGTGTACCCCTACTCCAATCAGGCGGCAGACGTGCTGGCCCTGCTGGAACACCATCTGGCCGCGCTTGGCGTCGAGCTTCGCACCGGCTGCACCGTCCGGAGCCTGAGCCAGAGCCGGGGCGGCTACGATCTCCAGTTCGAGACGGAAGCGGGCCGCGAAAGCCTGCGGGCCGATGCCGTCATCTGCGCCATGGGCGGCGAAGCCGGGCCGCAGTTTGGCACCGACGGCTTCGGCACCCGGTTCGCCGCCCAGTGCGGCGGGCGGATGGCCCCCCTCTACCCCTGCCTGACGGCCTTACAGTGCGCCCGCCCCCGCAAGTCGCTGGCCGGCATCCGGGCCAAGGGCTGCGCCAGCCTGTTGGACGGCACCGATGGCCGGGTGCTTGCCCGGGAAATGGGCGAGGTGCAGTTCACCGATTACGGACTCTCCGGCATCTGCATCATGCAGCTGTCGGGCCTGCTGGCCCCGGGCCGCGGCCCGAAGCAGCCCGTCATAGCCCTCGACCTCTTCCCCGCCCTGAGCGAAGCGAAGCTGTCCGCCCTCTTCGCCCGGCGGGCCGGGCTTCTGGGCGGCGCTGCGGAGTTCTGGCTGGGGCTTCTGCCCGCAAAGCTGGGCCGCGCCCTCTGGGCCGACGCCGGGCTGCCCGAAGACGCCCGCGCCCTGCCCGCTTCGGCGTGGCCGAAGCTCGCCGCCGCGGCCAAGTGCTGGCGGTTCGAGGGGCTGACCCCCTGCGGCTGGAAGCAGGCCCAGACGACCGGCGGCGGACTGCTGCTGGACGAGGTGGAGGACGACTTCCAGTTCAAGGGCTGTCCGGGCCTTTACTTCGTGGGCGAGACGCTGGACTGCGCGGGCAGCTGCGGCGGCTACAACCTCCACTGGGCCTTCGGCAGCGGCATCCTCGCCGGCCGGTCGGCGGCGAAGCGCCGCCCCGCCCCTTCCCCCCGGAAAAAGAGAAAGACCTGAAGCAGCACAAGACCCCGGAGGGCATTTCTCCGGGGTCTTGTTTTCTGCGTTATTCGTTCGCCGCTTTCTCCAGCTCTGCGGCCTCGGCGGCAGCTTCCGCCTCTTCTTCCTTCTGATACTCCGCAAAGGCCGACCACATCGGCTCGATGTCCTCGCCCCGGACGCGGCGGGCGAAGTAGTTCTTGGTGATGTCCACCACAGTGCCGGACAGCGCCAGCACGCCGATGAGGTTCGGGATCATCATCAGGCCGTTGAAGGTGTCGGAGAGGTCCCACGCAAGGCCCAGCTTCATGGTCGCACCCACGACGGTCATCCCCACGAAGACGACCTTGTAGATACGGCTGCCTGCCGTGCCGAAGAGGTACTCGACGGCCTTGGTGCCGTAATGGCTCCAGCCGAGGGTGGTGGAGTAGGCAAACAGCAGGATGGACACCGCGATGAACTTGGGGCCGAAGCTGCCGAACGCCGCCGTGAAGGCCTGCCCCACCAGTGCATTGTCCTGCACGCCCGCGAGGACAGCGCCGCTCTCGAGGTCTACCACGCCGGTGGTCAGGATGACGAGGGCCGTCAGGGTGCAGACCACGATGGTGTCGGCAAAGACCTCGAACACGCCCCACATTCCCTGATGCACCGGTTCTTTGACGTTGGAGGCCGAGTTGACCATGACCGCAGAGCCGAGTCCGGCTTCGTTGGAGAACGCGCCCCGCTTGAAGCCCCATGTGATGGTCTGGCTGATGCCGTAGCCCAGCGCGCCGCCGCCTGCGGCGTTCAGATTGAATGCGCCCCGGAAGATCGCCGCCAGCGCCGCCGGGATATTGCCTGCGTGCATGACCACGATGATGAGCGCGCCCGCGATGTAGAACAGGGCCATCAGGGGCACCAGCTTCTCGGTGACAGCGGCCACCCGCTTGAGTCCGCCGATGACGATGAGGGCCGTGACCACCATCAGCGCAAGGCCGGTGGCAAGGTAGGGCAGATGGAACGCGGCGTTCATGTTGCCCGCGATGGAGTTGATCTGGCTCATGTTGCCGATGCCGAAGGAGGCAAGGATGCAGAAGCAGGCGAACAGGACGGCCAGCACCCTGCCCACCGTCTTACAGCCGGGCTTTGCGCCCAGACCGTCGGTAAGGTAGTACATCGCGCCGCCGGACCACTCGCCCTTCTCGTTCTTGCGGCGGTAGTAGACGCCCAGCACGTTCTCGGCGAAGCTGGTCATCATGCCCAGCAGCGCCATGACCCACATCCAGAAGATGGCCCCCGGGCCTCCCGAGACGATGGCCGTGGCCACGCCCACGATGTTGCCGGTGCCGATGGTACCCGCCAGCGCCGTGCACATACTCTGGAACTGGCTGATGGCCATGTCCTCCTTGCTGGTGTGGGCGGTGACGTCCTTATTGGTAAAGATGGCGCCGATGGTGTGCCGGAGCCAGTAGCCCATCCTCCGGAACTGGAAAAAACCGGTGCGGATGCTGAGCCAGAGGCCGGTGCAGAACAGCAGCGCCAGACCGAACGGCCCCCAGACGAAGCCGTTGACCACGTTGTTGATCCGCGTGACGATGTCTACCATAGGAATCCTCCTCCAAATATCCCAAACAAAATGCGGGCAGAACCTCTTTTCCAAAGGCTCTGCCCGCAAAAAACGCAGCGTATGACTCCGCGCAGGATATGCTTCCTGCACAAAAGACGTTTGCTCTGTCCTTCTGCCTGAGAGATCGGCCCATTCGGCCTTACACCTTCGGCACCCGCTTTCTGCGGGCTTCTCCAGAGTGCGGCACACCCGGCGCACCGGGCGGCACATCTTGTGATTTCGTTCTCCCTTTATGCACAGCTGTGCACGGTAGAAAAACTTTATCATATTTTCGGCTTCTTGGCAAGCCTTTCACCGCATTTTACGCTCCGGTTTCATCTTTTATTCCGGAAGGTGAATTTTATTTTGGTATGACTTTCTCTTGTCTTTATCGGTCGATGGGCGGCACATCGTCGGGGCTGCCCAGCGCGTCCAGCCACTCCTCAGCCTTCAGCTGGGGCGGCAGGTGGGGCACCGGCTCACCGTCCGGGTCATCATCGGGCGGGGGCACGAGGTCTTCCGGGCCTTCCGCGCCCTCAAAGCCGTGGGCGAGGCCGTCCGGGCTGGCGTCGCCGTCACGGCGGGCGGTTTCGCAGCAGTCCAGCCCCTCGTAGGCACTGGCGGGGCCGAGGTCGAGCCAGAAGTCCTCCCGCTCTTCCTTGCTGGGGGTATCATCGAATTTCATAGGGTCTCCCTCCTTTTCTGCATAAAGCTTCCCCCACCCGGCCATGCTTTATGCAGTTTTTTGCAGGGAGGCAGAGGAATGAACGCAAAAGGTTGGAGGCCCTTCTGGGCCGCGCTGCTGGCAGGGCTGCTGGTGCTGGTGCCTCTGGTGGGCGGGACCATCCTGCTCACCCGCCGCACTCTGCGGACAAAGCTGGCCTCCCGCCCTCAGAGCGGCGTGGCCATCCGACAGCCCAAGGAGGAAAACCACCTGAGCCTGCTGGTCTGCACCGCCCCCACCGAGACGACAGCCCCCGGCTTCCTGCTGCTCTACCTCAGCGCCAGCCAGAACTGCATCCATGCGCTGGCCCTGCCCGGGGAGCTGACCGTCCCCTTCGGGACGGACGAAGCCGCCCTCGCCGACTGCTACCGGGCGGCAGGCCCGGCCCGCTGCCGGGAAGCACTGCTCTCTGCCCTCGCCCTGCCTGAGGACACCCACTACCTCGCCCTTGCGCCTTCGGTCTTACAGGCCATCGCTGACCGGTACGGGGCGCTCCGGGTGGGCTTTTCGGGCGCGCTGACCGCCGACGAGCTGGCCCGCACCGGCTGCAGCGCCAATGTACAGGCCCTCTCGGCCCGGGAGGCGGAAGCGCTGCTCAGCGGGATGGAGGGCGTCGTCCCTCCGGCCCACAAAGCAGCCGCCCGGGCGGCGGTGTGGGACGCCTTCTTCCGGCAGGAGCTGGAGCTTCTGCCCGCCACCCTGCCCGACGCCCTGCGCACCCACAGCCCGAGCCTGCTCACCGACCTGACGGCGCAGGACCTGCTCATCTTAGAGGATACGCTGGAATTTCTCGCCGACCGCACAGCCTCCGTCCATGCGGGGGCGCTGCCCGGGGATTGGGATGCCGACGCCGGGCGTTACACCCTTACCGAGGACTCCCGCGCCGCCGTGCAGGCCCTCTTCAACGTCTCTCCCACCGACAGGCAGCTCTCGTCCGCCAGCGAGCCATAGCCCAGCACCAGCGTGCCGACCGGAGCGGCTCCGCCGCCGGTAAGGTCGTAATCGCTCAGGAGGCTGAGCCGGACGCCCTCGGCCTCGGCGGCGGCCCGGAGGGCGTCATCCGGGGGCGGGTCCCGCAGCTCGGCCAGCAGATGCAGGCCGGTGTGCAGCCCCGTCAGATGCAGCTCCTCGGGCGCGAAGGCCTCCTGCAGCGCCGCCGTCAGGGCGTCCCGCCGGGCCTTGTAGGCCACCCGCTCCCGGGCCAAGTGGCGGGTGAAGTAGCCTCCGGTGATGAAGCGGGCCAGCGTCTGCTGCTCGAAGCGGCTCACGGTGCCGGAGTAGAGCCGATACTTCGCGTGCCACGCGGGCAGAAGCTGCTCGGGCAGCACCATGTAGGCGATGCGGATGCTGGGCGCGAGGCTGCGGGAGCAGGTGGAGAGGTAGACCACCGGCCCGTCGGCCCCGGCCATCCCCTGCAGGCTGGGCAGCGGGCGGGTGTCGAAGCGGAACTCGGAGTCGTAGTCGTCCTCGATGATATACCGCCGGCCCGGGCAGCGGGCGGCCCAGTGGAGCAGCTCGGCCCGGCGTCCGGCCGGCATGGTGACGCCTGTGGGGAACTGATGGCTGGGGGTGACGTAGCAGACCGCCGCGCCGGAGTCCGACAGCGCCCGGATGGAAAGTCCATCCTCGTCCACCGGCAGGCAGCAGCAGGCCACGCCGTTGTTTTCCAGCACCTGCTTTGCGCGGGGATAGCCGGGATTCTCCACCGCCGCCGGCCCGGGCAGAAGCGGGGCCAGCAGCCCCAGCAGGTACTCAAGGCCCGCTCCCACGACGATCTGGTGCGCACCGCACCGGACGCCCCGGTACTCTTCGAGGTAGCCCGCCAGCGCCTGCCGCAGCGCAAGGTCGCCCTGCGCGTCGCCGTGGGTCAGCAGCTCGGGCGACGAATACAGCAGCTCCTTTTGCAGCCGCGCCCACGTCCGGAAGGGGAACAGCCCCGGGTCCACGCCCCGGGTGGAGAGGTCATAGCGGATGGGCCGCTGTTTCGGTACAGCCTCAGCCTTCGGCGGCGCGGCGGGCGCGGCGCTCTCGGGCAGAGCCAGATACTCCTGTACATAAAAGCCGCTCCGCTCCCGCGCCTCCAGATAGCCCTCCGCTGCCAGCATCTGATAGGCCGCGTCCACCGTGTTCACCGAGACGGAAAGCTCTGCCGCCAGACGCCGCTTGCCGGGCATCCGCGTCCCCGCCGGGACAGCCCCCGTCCGCATCTCGGCGGCGAGGCTGCGGTAGAGCTGCTCATAAAGCGGCACATCGGATGCCGCGTCCAGCGCTGTCGTCAAATGGACCATAAAAAGCCCCTCCTTTTCAGCCAGTGTGCCAAACTGACCCCATAAAAAATCTTTGTTCTGGGTATTTGCACAGGGCCAGTTTTGCGTATAATAGGAGCATACCCGCAAGAACCAAAAAAGTCAATCGGTTTTGTGGGTTTTTCGTAAAATGGGAGGGAAAAATCATGTCTACCACTGCAATGTGGCTGCTTCTGGCAGTCGTTGTCATCGTGATCGTCTTTGCAAGTGTGCTCTACAAGCGCACCTTCACCGTCCACGAGCTGGCACTCACCGGCGTCATGGCCGCTCTGAGCCTCGTGGCCTACTTATTCTTCCGGGTGCCCTTCTACGGCGGCTCCTCGTTCCATCTGGGCAATACCTTCACGGCCCTGACCGCCCTGTTGCTGGACGGCGTATCCGGCGGTCTGGCCGGTGCCATCGGTCTGGCTCTGGCCGACATCCTCGCCGGCGACCCGGGCTATGCCGTCACCACCTTCATCCTGAAGTTCCTCATCGGCATCACCTGCGGCGCAGTGGCCCACAAGGTCTTCAAGCTCCGCGAGCTGGATAAGCACGCCCCCGGCTATCTCGTCAAAGTGACCGCCGCCGCTGCCTCCGGCCTGCTGCTGAACGTCTTTACCGACCCGATCCTCGGCTACTTCCGCAATGTATATATCTTCGGTCAGGATTACACCATCGCCAAGGCCCTGACCAAGATCACCGGCGGCGTCACCTTCGTCAACAGCGTGGCCTCCACCGTCTGCGTCGTTCTCCTCTATCTGGCCCTGCGCCCGGCGCTGGAGCGTGCGAACCTTCTGCCCAAGGCCGAGAAGAAGGCGGAAAACAAGTAACCAACTCCATCCCTGTCTGATGTACTCATAAAGCGAAAAAGGCATCTGCCCCTGCGGACAGATGCCTTTTTCGTTTATTTCTTTTCAAATACGAGGAACCGGAACGAGATTTCGGTGGTCAGCTCCGGCAGCGCCGCGAGGCGGGCTGCACCGTCCCGAGGCGTTTTCCAGTAGTAGGGCGTCATGGCGAAGAGGGCTTCCAGCTGCCCGGCCGACACCGTGATGCGGCCGGACACTTCCCGCTCCCCGACGGCCTCAAAGCCCGGATATTCCACTTCCTGCACCGGATTTTTGTAGGGCTTTTCGTAGAGGACGGCCTTCATCTGGAAGAGGTGCTCCGGGCCGGGCACGGCATAGATGAGCCGCCCGCCCGGGCGCAGCACCCGGAGAAACTCCTCCTGCGCGAAGGGCGAAAAGCAGTTGAGCAGGACATCGGCCCATCCCGTGCGCACCGGCTGATGGAAGCTGGACGCCACGGCGTACCGGGCCGAGGGCAGGGCCTTTGCGGCCAGACGCACTGCAGGCTTTGCGATGTCGAAGCCTGCCAATTCCAGCGGACGGCCTGCCTCCCCGAACTGCCGGGCGATGCAGCGGTCATACCAGCCCTCGCCGCAGCCCGCGTCCAGCAGGCGGAGCGGCCCGTTTGCGGCGGGCTGGCCGTACGCGAGGCACAGCTCCCCCAGCGCCTGCCCGAAGATGCCATAGTAGCCCGCGCTCAGGAACGCGCGGCGGGCGGCTACCATCTCTTTGCTGTCGCCGGGGGCTTTCGTGCGGGTGTTCTGCACCGGCAGCAGATGCCAGTAGCCCTCTTTTGCCCGGTCGAAGCTGTGGCCGGAGGGGCATTTCAGCGCATTCTCCCCGGCAAGCGGTGCGCCGCACAGCGGGCAGCACCACGGAGCGAATCCCTCTGCCATCACACTTCCTCGCTGTGGTCCTCGATGGGGGCCGTCGCGCCGCCGTGGGCGTTCATATACTCCTCAAAGCTGGTGAACTTCTGCTGCGGCGGGCGGCGGCTGATGAGCATAAGGCCCGGGTCTTCGTCTTTTCCCGGCGCGTTGCTGCGGCTGCGGCCGTTGTTCCGGCCGGGCTGCTCGGCTCTGGGGGCGCGGGGCGCACGGCCTGCGCTGCCCTGCTCGCTGCGGTCATTGCGGCGGCTGTTCCGGCCCTCGCTGCGGGCATTGTTCTGCTGGGCAGGCTGGGCCGGGCGGGCGTTCCGCTCATTGCGAGGGCTGCGGCCTGCGCCATTGCGGCCATTGTTCTCGCCGCGCGGGGCGGGCTGGCGGCTCTGCATCGCGGTGGGGATGTTCTGGGCCGGGGCAGCGGGCGCGGCGGCGTTCTTTTTGGCGGAGCGGAGGGGGGTCGCCTCCGGAGCGCTCACAAAGTGGGGGTCGAATTTCGGCTGAGCGTTGCTGCCGCGGCCTGCGCCCTGTGCAGGGGCGCTGCCCTCGCGGCGGGGCCGGTTGTTATTGTTACGGCGGTTGTTGTCGCGTCCGCCGGGAGTGCGCTTGTTGTTCTCATCCATGAGCTGTTCCTCTTTTGCTTCGATTTTGGGGGCTTTCTGCTTTTTTGCCGCAGAAAGCTTGGCCGCGCCCTTTTTCTCGGGTGCAGCGGGCTTGGCGGCGGCTGCCGCCTTGGGGGCCTCGGCCTGCTCCGGGGCAGGCTGGTCGGCCTTGGGCTTGCGGCCCCGCACCGGCGGGGCGGCTTTTACGGGGGCGGGCACGCCGTCCCACGGATGGCCGGACACCACCGGGATCTTCCGGCGGTTGAGCTTCTCGATCCCGGCCAGATACTCCATCTCCTCGGGGGCACAGAAGCTCACGGCCGTGCCGTCTGCGCCTGCGCGGGCGGTGCGGCCGATGCGGTGGACGTAGGTCTCCGGCACCTCGGGCAGGTCGTAGTTGAACACATGGGAAAGCTCGCTGATGTCGATGCCCCGGGCGGCAATGTCCGTGGCTACCAGCACCTTGGTCTTGCCCTCCTTGAAGCCCTCCAGCGCGGCCACACGGGCGCTCTGGCTCTTGTTGCCGTGGATGGCGGCGGCGGTGATGCCCTGCTTGGTGAGGTCGCGGGCGATCTTATCTGCGCCGTGCTTGGTGCGGCTGAACACCAGCGCGTTCTGCACCGGCGGCTCCAGATTCTTGATGAGCCAAGGGAGCAGGAGCTTCTTGTTGCCCTTCTCGACGAAATACAGGCTCTGGTCGATCCGCTCCACTGTGCTGGACACGGGATCCACCTTGACGAAGGCGGGGTCGTGGAGGATGCCTGCGGCCAGCTGCTCGATCTCTTTGGGCATCGTGGCGCTGAACATCAGGTTCTGGCGCTTTGCGGGCAGCTTTGCGATGACCTTCTTCACGTCGTGCACAAAGCCCATGTCCAGCATCCGGTCGGCCTCATCCAGCACGAAGATCTCGATGTCGGCAAGGTCGATATAGCCCTGCCCGATGAGATCGTTCAGCCGGCCCGGGCAGGCGATGAGGATGTCTACGCCCTTCTTGATGGCTTCCACCTGCGGGGTCTGGCCCACGCCGCCGAAAATGACGGTGCTGCGCAGCTTGAGATACTTTCCGTAGGCGGCGAAGCTCTCGCCGATCTGGAGCGCAAGCTCCCGGGTCGGGGTGAGGATGAGGGCGCGGATCGCGCCCTTTTTGCGGGGAGCTGCCCCGCTCAGGCGGTCGAGCATGGGCAGCGCAAAGGCAGCGGTCTTGCCGGTGCCGGTCTGGGCGCAGCCCATCAGGTCCCGCCCTTCCAGCACCGGCGGGATGGCCGAGGCCTGAATGGGCGAGGGGGTCTCATAGCCCGCCTCGCTTACAGCCTTGAGCAGGGGGGCGGACAGATTCAGTTCATTAAAAGTCATGGTACTCCTTGGTCATTCTTTGATCCTGCGGCACTCGATGTAATACCGCTTCTCCTCCGCATGGCCCATGCTGAAGGTCTTGCGGGGCAGCACGCCGCCCATCACGATGCCCTTGAACAGGTCGCTCTTCTCGAAGGGCGGCAGCAGGAAAGCCACGCCGCCCTGCTTGGTCAGGGCGCGGACAGCCGGCTCGTCGTGGACATAGTCCACCCGGGCCTCGCTGTGGCGGGCCATAAAATATTCGATAAATTCATCCACCGTGCCCACGGTCAGCGGGGCGACGGGGTCCTCAAAGCTGAGGACATTGGACACATGGGGGCCTGCCAGCGTGAACGCCTGCTGCTTCGAGTCGCCGAAGCAGATCCCGGCCATGTTGGCGTCGCTCCACGCGATGAGGGCCAGCAGCACCGCGCCGCAGTCCACGTTGAAGAGGACGCGGTGGATGGGTTCGATCTCGATGGCGGGCGAATGGACGTTGCACACCTCGGCCAGACACCAGCGGGCGGGGTGGTTCTCCCGCTCTTCCGGCGTCAGGGTGGGCTTCAGCTCCTCCCAGCAGGCCTTGGCCGCAGCCAGCGAATGATTGCCATCGCCCACGGCCAGTGTCAGGGGCGCTGCGCCCTTGGCCTGCGGATACTTGGCGTCGAAGGCCTCCTGACTGCCCAGCCCGGCCAGTGCGGCCTCGATCTGGGCCAGCAGGGCGGGGTCTTCCACGGCCCATCCGGCGATGTGGCCGCCGCCCTGCATCAGCTCGCCCTCATACAGCTTTTTCAGCGCACTCTTGTGCGCGCCGATCGGCTCGATGAGGGTGCAGCCGGGGTCGTCGGCCAGCATCATGACATGGGGCGTCTCCAGCGCCGCCCCCCGGCGCACGGTCATACGGGGCGGGATGCGCTCGGTGACGGTGCGCTCGCTGGGCCGGATGGCCGGGCGGCTGCCCTTCTCGTAGCTGTAGGCCTCAAGGTCGATCTTACCCACAAGGCCCTGCCGCACCCGTCCGCTCTGCTCGGTGCGCTCGACGTAGACGAAGCCGTCCACGGCGCGGGTCAGCACATCCCGGCTGTAGGCGTCCATCGCGGCGTGGATGCGCTCCACGCGCTGGGCCGCGTCCTTGTCCCCGAGGAAAACCTCCGGCAGGATGAGGCGCAGGGTGCTGGGGCAGCTGCCCACAGCAGCGTCTGCCCGCTCCCAGTAGGCACGGTCGCTGGTAAACTGGTCACAGGCCACACAGCCCCACTTTTCCAGAGGGATGTCCTCTCTGGGCAGAAGGATGTGGGCCGGGCCAAAGCAGGATGCAGGTTTCATGGTTACATTCCTCACTCTCTATACGATCACCGGCAGCGAAACAGGCCGCGTGATCTTCTTACCGGAGCAGCCCCGCAGCGTCGTCCCAGAACACGGTGTGCTCCACGCCGGAGGCTGCCAGAGCGTCGCTCAGCGCATTGCGGGCGGCTTCGTCCATCGTCTGCTTGGCGGGCACCTCGACGACGAGATTCTTAACGCCCAGTGCATCGGCCTTGCCGCCCACGGTGGCGGCACCGTCCGTCACCTGCGCCAGCGAGTAGCCGTACCACAGGGTAACGCTGCCGCTGAAGCGGGCGTCCCACAGGGCGATGTCCGCCGCCAGCTGGGCGCTGCGGCCGCGTCCGCCGGTGGAGCCGAAGTCCTGCTTGCCGTTCTGGGCCAGCGGGAACTGGACATTTTCCAGCAGGACATGGTCGAAGCCCATGCTCTGCACCTCGCCGATGAGGTCGCCGATGAACTGCACAGCCTCGTCGGAATAGGGGTTCAGCCACGGGTTGCCGCCGGCCGAGGCCTTATTGTCCAGCCAGAGGTATTCCTGCCCGGTGTAGCCGATGGCCATGCCGCGGTTGGCGCGGGCGGCGGCGGGGTCGCGGAAGGCAGCCAGCTTGGCCACCGGCACAAGGCCGTTCTCCTTCAGCACCGAGGCGATGAGGGACGGGTCGAGGAATGCGCCCTCGATGCTGCCCGCCGCAGCGGGGAGGGCGGAGGGGTACAGGATCTGCCCGCTGCTGTCCTTCAGAGTCACGACGGCATACGCCGCACCCTGCCGGGCCAGCTCCTGCGCCGCTGCCCGCAGCGAAGCTTCATCCTGCGCCGCAGCGGTGTCCAGAACGCCCCAGCTGCCCTCAATGATGGCATTGGCGGGCGCGGCGGCGGGTTCCGACGAAGCAGGCTGCACCTCCGAGGAGGCCGCAGGCTCTGCCGCCGCCTCGGACGAAGCGGCCACGCTGGACGCTGCCGGCCCGGACGAGGCCGAGAGGTCGCGGTTGCGCACCACGGTATACCAGGTGTGGGTGGCCCAGTCCAGCACATGGGGCGCAGCCAGCCAGCCCACCACCAGCACCACGGCCACCAGCACCACGATGCCGACGACCTTCTTGGCCCACATACCGGGGCTGTAAAAACTGCGGTGATACCGCTTGACCTTTTTATACTTTGCCATGTTCGTCCCTTTCTCCTGCACTCCTTACAGGATCACCGAGTGGCCCGTAAAACCATAGATGGCCAGCGCCAGCACGCCGACATAGACCAGCGTGATGGGCAGGCCCCGGAACGCCTCCGGGATGGCCTCGCTGCGCAGACGGTGGTCGGCCTCCGTCACCAGCATGACGGCCAGCAGGTAGCCGAGGCCGCTGCCGAGGCCGAAGCCCATGCTCTGCTCCAGCGTAAAGCTCTGGGTACGCTCCACCAGCACCGTGCCCAGCACACCGCTGTTGACTGCGGCAGCAGGCAGGATGCGGAGCAGCTGGCCGCCGTGGCGTCTGCCCCGCGCTGCCCAGAGCACAAGGAATTCAAACAGGCTCACCACCGCCACACAGGCCAGATAGACCAGCGGGCGGAGCTGGGCGAAGTTGGGCTGGGCGGCCGCGAAACTGCCTGCATAGAAAGCCAGCGGAGCCACCAGCACCTGCGTCACGCAGAGCAGCAGGGCGAACCACCCGCTGCTGGTGCGCTCGTCGCCCACCAGCTGAACCAGCCGGGAGACGCCCAGACCGCGGGTGAACACTGCATTCTGCGCAAAGATGGCCAGCACGGCGTAGCTGAAAAAGACGCCGACGGCCTGTATCACATCATTGCTCATCCTGAGGCTCCCCCTCTCTCTGGCGGTAGACTGCCATGAGGCCCCGGGCCTCCGATGTCAGATAATCTTTCTGCTTCTTGGCCAGCGCGCGCCAGACAGCGCACAGGACGCCCAGCACGATGAAGCCGCCTGCCGGCATCCCCGCCATCGGCAGGATGGGGCGGCTGAGCAGATGGCCGAACACTGTACCGGCGCTCAGCCACTCCCGCACGCAGCCCAGCAGCAGGAGCAGCAGGCTGTAGCCCACCGTGATGCGCACGCCCTTGGAGAGGGCCTTGCGGGGCGACTCCTGCACCCGGCCAAAACGGTAGGTCAGCAGCGGCTCCACCACCAGCATGGGCAGGTAGATGCCCAGCACCAGCAGGCTCACCCCGAACAGGCGGTTCAGGATGGGGTAGGCTGCCAGATAGACCACCGCCGCGCTGCCCGAATAGAGGATGCTGCGGGGCAGCAGCTTCTTCTCCAGCTCTGCGTTGGACGGATGCTCCTCCCGCAGGGGGAACAGGCGGCTCAGCAGACAGGCCAGCAGACGGGAGGGCGTCAGCAGCAGCGCCACCGCCGCCGCCAGCATCAGAGCGTTCTGGCCATTGGTGGCAAGGACCACCAGCGGCGCAAGGCCCATGCCCTGCATGACCACGGGATTGTTCAGGAAGACGCGGTCATGGTGGAAGAATCGCTCCGGGTCGCGGGCGATGAGTTCTGCACTTCTCCGCTTCATACGGCATCCCCCTTTCCGGTCTGCTTTTTCCAGCTGCTGTGGAGCAGCTCGTAGAGATGGACTTCGGTGCGGTCGAGCCAGCCGGAGATGCTGTTGACAGCCAGCAGCGCGAAGCAGACGCCCGTCTCATAGACGCCAAAGTAGCGGAAGCCCATCGTGAAGGCACCCACCATGATGCCGTAGAGGATGCGGCCCAGCCGGTGGTGGGCACAGGTATACGGCTCGTTGAGCAGGAAGACGGCGCTGAAGATCATCGCGCCCGTCAGCAGTTCGTCGCGCACGCAGCGCAGACGGAACATGGCGCTGACGGCAAAGGACGCATCCTCGGTCAGGCCCAGCTGACGCGGGAAGAGGAAGACGATGACGCCCGCCGTGACGAGAAAGCTCAGGGCAGCGCTCAGCTTGATGTCCTTCTGCACCCAGAGGAAAAGCCCGCAGGCCGCCAGCACGAGGGCCGAGCCTGCACCCATCGGGGCGGCATACTCGCCCAGCGCCAGCGACAGACCGCTCAGATTGATGAGGCCGCCGCTGCGCAGGGTATCCGAGATGGTGCTGGCCGTAGCCACGCCGGAGGCGTCCCACAGGGGGATGCTGGTGTAAGGGGTCGGATAGCGGAACACCTGCTCCGGCCACGACACCGCCGCCACCGCATAGCCCACGGCAGCCGGGTTGAAGGGGTAGCTGCCATAGCCGCCGAAGACCTCTTTGCCGATGAGGACGCCGGCCACGATGGCAGCGGCGAGGACATACCAGTCCACCGTCGCAGGCATCAGCAGTGCGATGACGAGGGCAAAGCTCTCGTTGGAATAGTCCCCGGGCCGGTAGACGCGGCGGCGCAGCAGCGAGATGAGCCGGTCGCACAGGTTGCCCATCAGCAGCGCAAAGCCGCAGAGCAGCAGCGGGCGCAGGCCGTAAAGGTAGCAGGAGACGCAGAGCAGCGGCACGCAGAGAAAGCAGATGTGCTTGTAGTATCTGCCGGTGTGCTGCAGCTCTTCTTCCTGCTTCCGGATCAATGCTTCATCCATGGGCCGTTCCCTCTCAGAGCGCGGCCAGCGCGCGGACGGCGGCAGCGGGGTCGGCCGCACCATAGATGGCGCTGCCTGCCACCAGCACGTCTGCACCGGCGGCGACGCACTGCGGAGCGGTGGCAGCGTCCACGCCGCCGTCCACTTCCAGCAGGAAGCGCAGGCCCCGGCGCTCCTTCTCTGTCTTGAGCCAGCGGAGCTTGTCGAGGGCCGAGGGCATGAACTTCTGCCCGCCGAAGCCCGGCTCCACGCTCATGACCAGCACGAGGTCCAGCTGGTCGAGATAATAGCCCAGCTCCTCCACCGGGGTGCCGGGCTTGATGGTCATACCCACCTTGCAGCCCTGCGCCTTGATGGCGTCGATGGTCTCCTGAATGTCGTCATCGCACTCGAGGTGGAAGTTCAGCAGGCTGGCACCGGCCTTGGCAAAGGCCTCAGCGTACTGCTGCGGGTGGGTGATCATCAGATGGACGTCATAGAATGCATCCGGCATGGCCTTGTGCAGGCTCTTGAGCACCGGGACGCCGAAGCTGATGTTCGGCACGAAGTGGCCGTCCATCACATCATAATGCAGCATTTTTGCGCCGGCATCCAGCACCATACGGCAGTCTGCGCCGAGCTTGCTGAAGTCAGCCGAAAGGATCGAAGGACTGATCGTTGTCATTTTATTTTACTCCCTGTTGTTTCCAAGAGATTTTTTGTGTTTTTGCCCTGCCGCCGCCCCTTGTGGGGGACAGTCGGCATAGTTGTTTATAGTTTACATGAAAACGGCGAAAAAATCAAACCCGCCGCCGTGTTTTTCACGGAAAAGACGTAAACTCCGCCCGCACCCCTTCTTCTGCAATGCAAAAAGCAGCCAGACCGCTCCTCTGGGGAGCAGTCTGACCGCTGTGATTCAGTCTACCGGCTTCATGCTGGCCGGGTCTTCCACTGCGCCGGGAAGGCCGCTCTCGTCGGGCAGACGCTTCATGCCGCCGGGGTTCGGGGGCTGGACGGGCAGGGTGAACACGAATCTGCACCACTCGCCCTGCTGGCTCTCGACGCGGATCTGACCGCCGGAGAGGTTGACCAGCACCTTGCAGATGTTCAGGCCGAGGCCTGCGCCCCGGGCGTGGAGGCCCCGGGACTGGTCTTCCTTATAAAAGCGCTGGAAAACGTAGGGCAGCGCCTCGGGGCTGATGCCCTGACCGGAGTTCCAGATGGAGACCTCCACCTCCGGGCCGAGTTTTTCCACCCCGAAGCGGATGGTGCCGCCGGCGGGGGTGAACTTGATGGCGTTGTCCAGCAGGTTATAGGCCACCTGATGGATGAGGTCGGGGTCGGCGTAGACCAGTACCTTCTCGTCCATCGTCAGGCCGTCGATGTCGATCATCCCGTCGTTGATGCGCTGTTCAGCCGAGAGAGCCACGCCGGTAAGGGTCTCCCAGATGTTGAACATCCGGGCATTCACCTGATATTCGCCGCTCTCCAGCTTGGACAGGTCCAGCATATTCTGGATGAGGCGGGCCAGACGGCCCGTTTCCTCGCTGACCAGCTGCAAGTAGTGGTTCTGCATCTCGGGCGGGATGGTGCCGTCCAGAATGCCGTCGATGAAGCCCTTGATGGTCGTCATGGGGGTGCGCAGCTCGTGGGCGATGTTGCCCATGAACTGGCCCCGGGAATTGTCGTTGGACTGGATGTTGTCTGCCATCTTGTTAAAGGTGCGGGCAAGGTCGGCCACCTCGCCCTCGCCGTCCACGCCCTCGACCCGGACGGACAGGTCGCCGCCGCCGAAGCGCTGGGCCGCGTCCGTCACCTTCTGGAGCGGGTCGGTGAGCTTGTGCATCATCACCTTCGTGAGCACGCTGGCCAGAAGCAGCATCAGGCAGGCCGAGAGGAAAAAGTTCGAGAAGAACTCTCTGCGGAACTCCGCCAGCCGCTCGCCGGACGAGCAGAGAAAGAGGTAACCGGTGCACGCGCCGTCCTCGCTGCGCATCTCACGCACCGAGATATAGCTTTTCTCCGCCAGCACACCGCCCAGTGTGTCGAAGAGATGGTAGTTCTCCTTGGCCTTGCCCGCCTTTTCCAGCACCTCAGCCTCCACCGTATCGCCGGTCAGCTTTTCCGGCACGGACGCCAGCATCACATTGCCGTCGCAGTCGGTGAAGAACAGATAGGCCTCCGCGCTCTCGCCGATGATCTTGAGCTTGGTGCTCAGGGCTTCCAGCTCTTCGCCCTCGGGCAGAGAGGCCTCCTGCACAAGATAGGACGCCGTCCGCTGGGCGACGTTGACCACCTCATCCAGCGTATCGTACCGCTCCTGCGCAAAATACCGGCTGAAGAGCACCAGCTCAGAGCCGCCCATGACCACCGTGCCGAAGATGAGCAGAGTGCTCATGAGCGAAAAGAACGCGACTGGGATACTTTTGCGCATTACTGACGCACCTCGAACTTATAGCCCACGCCCCAGACGGTCTTCAGCTCCCACTTGTCGGAGGCCCCGGCCAGCTTCTCGCGCAGGCGCTTGACATGGACGTCGATGGTGCGGCTGTCGCCGTAGTACTCGAAGCCCCACACCTCGTCCAGCAGCTGGTCGCGGGTGTAGACCCGGTTGGGGTGGGAGGCGAGGCAGTTCAGCAGCTCCAGCTCCTTCGGGGGAGCCTCCACCACCTTGCCCTTGACCCGCAGTTCGTAGCTGTTCATGTCGAGGCGGAGGTTGTCGAATTCGATGACGCCCTCGGTGCTCTCGGTCTGGGTGGTGGCGGCGGTGCAGCGGCGGAGCACCGCCTTGATGCGGGCCACCACTTCCTTGGTGTCGAAGGGCTTGACCATGTAATCGTCTGCGCCCAGTTCAAGGCCCAGCACCTTGTCGAAGGTCTCGCCCTTGGCCGTCAGCATCATGACCGGGGTATTGCCCAGCTTGCGGATGCGGCGGCAGACCTCGAGGCCGTCCATCTTGGGCATCATCACATCCAGCAGCACCATATCAGGCTTGAGCTGGTTGAATTTCTCAAGGCCCTCTTCGCCGTCGTTGGCGGTCGTGACCTGATAGCCCTCCTTGGTCAGGTAGAGCCGCAGCAGCTCGCAGATGTTGGTATCGTCGTCCACGACGAGGATCTTTTCGTTTGCCATGTGAGTGTTCCTCCTCTATCCAGTCAAAAGCCAGCCCCGCACGGGCACCGGCTGCGATCCCGAGTTTAACTCATATTCTATTATACGGGACAGTTATGACAAAATAAAGAAGGTTTTGTATGATTTTTTGAATCTTTGGCGGCCAAGGGCCGGAGAACACAAAAGGGGCCTCCTTTGCAGGAAGCCCCTTTTGCATCACACGGGCCGGTCAGAATGGGGGACGCAGCCCGGTTTCCGGTATTTTCAGGGAAATGCGCTCAAATCTTTTGATGGTCCTTACAGGATCGGGGTCTGGAGGTTGTCGTTGTTCTGGATGCCGTGCTTCTCGGCGTAGCCGGTCAGCATCAGGGTCAGAGCGCCGTCGCCGGTGACGTTGGATCATGGTGCCGATGCTGGGCAGGTGGCCGTAGAGGATCTTGGAGATGGTCATGCAGAAGAAGACCTCAGTGAGGACAGAGCCGCAGAGGTGGATGTTGGCAAACAGGGGGATGCCGAAGCTGACCATGTCCTTGCGCAGGACCTTGCTCTTGCGGGCGCAGTCCAGAGCGACAGCCAGAGTGGCGGCGCTGGACATGGTGCCGACAGCGGTCAGGTAAGCGGGGCCGTAGTGGCGCAGGACCTCCCACGGGTTCTTGCCAGAGTATGCGCCGGCCAGCAGGTACAGGACAGCCAGCCAGATATAGTGGCCCGCCATGACGATGAGGATGATCTGGAGGAAGGCGGGCAGCTGGTGGGTGATCATGCCCTCATAGCTCAGGTTGCAGAAGGTAGCAGCGATATAGAAGGGCAGCATGGGGATGATGATCTTACCGACGATGTCCAGCACGATGTTCTGGAATTCGCCGAGGATGTCGCAGGTCAGCTTGCTGTTGGTCCAGGTAGCAGCCAGACCCACCAGAACGCTGAGCACGAGGGCGCTCATGACGCTCATGATCTGGGGGATGTTCAGCTCAAAGACGACGCCGGGCAGGGTCTTCAGACCAGCCACCTCGGTGTCGATGGACAGGTGCGGGATGAGGGCGTAGCCTGCGGTGGTGCTCATGAGGGCTGCGCAGACGGAGGAGACGTAGGCGATGACGATCGCCACGCCCAGCAGACGGGAGGCGTTCTTGCCCAGCTTGGTGATGGACGGGGCGATGAAGCCGATGATGATGAGCGGCACACAGAAGGTGATGAGCTGGCGCTAGAGGGTGAGGACGCTTATTGGGCGTCCGGAGTGTGGTCTTTGTTGAGCATCAGGTCGAGGATGACGCTGTCGCTGGTGCCGTGGGTGCTCAGGATGGCGAAGTTGTCCAGCGTGCGCTCCACATTCTCCTCCACGATGCCGTCCGTGCTCTGGACACGGACGCCGCGGGTGCCCATGGCCGCTGCCTGACAGGCGGCATTGACGCAGGTGGAGATTTTCAGCGCGCAGTCTGCCTTTGCGCCGTCACACACCATGCCAGTGACATTGCCCACCATGTTCTGGATGGCGCAGCAGATCTCGTGATAGCCGCCGCCCAGCAGGTATGTAATGCCGCAGGCCGCGCCGGTCCCGGCGACGGTCGCGCCGCAGAGGTTGCTCAGGCGTCCGAACTTCGACTTGATGCGGATGGCGATGAGGTTGGACAGGGTGACGGCACGCAGCATGGTCGGCTCATCGATGTCCAGCCAGCGGGCGGCTGCCACGACGGGCATCGTTGCGGTGATGCCCTGATTGCCGCTGCCGGAGTTGGCCACCACCGACACCGGCGCGCCTGCCATGCGGGCGTCTGCACCGGCGGCGGCAGCGATCATGGAGTTGGTGGTCAGGTCGCGGGTCATGAGGCCCTTGCGGCAGTTGAGGTCGAGATTGCGTCCGATGGCAAGGCCGTATTCCTTGGAAAGCCCCTCATCGCTGATGACGGAGTTGACCCGCACGGCGCTGCGGATGATGTCGATGGGGTCGTGCATGGGGTCAAGCTCCTTGGTGCAGTAGTCCCAGATGGAGCGGACGGTCAGGAAGGACGCGATCTGCTCCGGGGTGACGACATCGCTGTCGCCGGATGCGGCGGTATCCGCGTCCTGCTTGTCGAGGGTCGCCGTGCCGTCCTGCTCCACCAGCACGACGTTGGTGTGCAGGTCGCGGACGATGGCGCGGCCGGTGTGACCGCCGCCCTTGGCGATGACCTCAATGTAGAGCTTCTGGGGCACCTGCGCCACATTCACCTTGACCTTGCCGGCCTTGACCAGCGCGGCGGCCGCCTCCACCGTCTCACGGGGGACATGGTTCATGACCTCCAGAAGGTAGACCGGGTCGCCGCCCAGCGCACCGATGGCGGCGGCATAGTCCATGCCCTCGTAATCGGTGCCGGGGATGCCCGCCGACATGGCGTTCTTGATGATGTTGATGCTGGCGTTGACCGTGACAAGGAAGACCGTGGTCTTCACTACATCTGCCAGTGTCATGCCCTGCTGGGCAAGGATGGCCTGAATGTTCTTGAGGGACTGTGCGGTCTGGGCCGCGATGCCCTCGGGGATGGCCCCGGTAGCGGGGTCGATGGGGAGCTGGCCGGAGACGTAGACCGTCTGGCCTGCTGCGATGCCCTGCGAATATGGCCCAATGGCTGCGGGTGCCTGTGCAGTGGCGATTGCCTGTTTCATAATTCTCTCTCCTTTTTCCGAATTGCAGGGGTACGGTTTGCCCTCGTGCCCCTTGTCCTGCCCCTATCCTAACGCGGCGTGCGGCAAAAGTCAACAATTTTTTCTCTTGATGATAAATTATTATCACTTGTGACAAATCCGCGGGATTTTTTGAAGCAGTTTCACGAATTTTCAGCGAGTTTTCGAATCATCATTGTCAACAGCCGACGAACGTGATATGATACAGGCAGCGAGATGAGAATAAATTCTCATTATTTTTCTTATGAAGCAATGGAAAGTGGTGACATACATGGACGCAAGGCTGGAGCCGTATCGGACGCTGGTTTCGTTTCTGGGTGAGGCGTTGGGGCCGGACTATGAGGTGGTGCTGCATGATCTGACCAGCGAGGAGGGCACCATCGCAGCCATCGTGAACAACAACATCAGCGGCCGCACCGAGGGTGCGCCGCTGTCCAACATGGCGCTGCGGTTCATCCACGGCAGAGTGTACGAGAAGCAACCCTACGTTGCGGGCTATCAAGGTGCATCGCAGGCCAAGGGGCGGCTGCGCTCCTCCACTATGTTTATCAAAGACGGCAGCGAGCTTATCGGGATGCTCTGCATCAACTTTGACGCCGCCAAATACAGCCGGATGGCGCAGGAGCTTCTGGCCCTCTGTGGGGCGCATCAGGAGCCAAGCCCCACGCTGGGCGTCGAAAATTTCGTCAGCAGCCTCCCCGACGCGGTGCAGGCTGCTATCACCGATGTGACCGGCAGTGTCCTGCCTCCCGACCGCCTGACGATGGACGAAAAAATACGCATCGTGGACGACCTGCAGCAGGCAGGCATCTTCTATATGAAGGGCGCTGTCAGCGAGGTGGCAGCGCAGCTCGGCTCCTCGGAGGCGACGATCTACCGTTATCTGAGCAAACTGAAGGATTGACCCTTGCACTCCTACGCTCCTTCGCGTATAATGATAGATGTATCAATATGTCTATCAGACGTGAAGGAGCGTATTTTATATGAAACTTGGTATCGTCGGCCTGCCCAACGTCGGCAAGTCCACTCTGTTCAATGCCATCACCTCCACCAAGAACGCGGAGGCCGCAAACTATCCCTTCTGCACCATCGAGCCGAACAGCGGCATCGTGGCCGTGCCCGACAAGCGGCTGGACAAGCTGGCTGAGATCTGGCAGACCAACAAGAAGACCCCCGCCATCGTGGAGTTCGTGGACATCGCAGGCCTCGTGAAGGGCGCAAGTCAGGGCGCAGGCCTCGGCAACAAATTCCTCGGCCACATCCGCGAGTGCGACGCCATCGTCCATGTGGTGCGTTGCTTTGACGACGACAACATCATCCATGTCGTGGAGGATGTGACCAAGGCCGAGGCCGTGGACCCCATCTCTGACATCGACGCCATCGACTATGAGCTGATCCTCTCCGACCTCGAGGTCGTCCAGAACCGCGCAGGCCGGATGGCCAAGGCTGCAAAGAGCGGCAACAACAAGGGGGCCGCCGCCGAGGCTGCATGGCTGCAGCAGCTTGCTGCTCATCTGGAGAGCGGCAAGCCCGCCCGCAGCTTCGACTTCGACGAGAGCGACGCCGAGCAGCAGGCCGTGCTCCACGAGATGGGCCTGCTGAGCAGCAAGCCCGTCCTCTACGCCTGCAACGTGGGCGAGGACGACCTGATGGAGGGCATCGAGAACAACAAGTATGTCCCGCTGGTGGCTGCACGCGCCAAGGAAGAGGGTGCACGTTACATCCCCATCTGCGCCAAGACCGAGGAGGACATCGCCGACTACACCCCCGAGGAGAAGAAAGCCTTCCTCGCCGAGATGGGCATCGAGGCCAGCGGCCTCGACAACCTCATCACCGCCAGCTACGACCTGCTGGGCCTCATCTCCTTCCTGACCGACGGCAAGAAGGAGT
>PPYF01027421.1_pt1 | contig 23409 bp, 18 predicted proteins | sample 1559871 | NCBI WGS metagenome assembly PPYF01 (sample SAMN08240021, study PRJNA423297) | Human gut metagenome, whole genome shotgun sequencing project.
TGGCCAAGTGTCGGATAGGAACGGCAAAATTTTTTGCACTTCTATTGCTTCTTTATCACACATAAGCAAAGTCTCAGGGTATGAAGCAGCTCATGGCTGGCGGCGGTGTCGCTCTCATCGGAACCACCCTTGTACCCCTGCTTTCCGGTCTCTTTGGTTAATCCGTAAAAAAGGAGGTAATCGCCTTTGGACAGCATACTCCAACAGATAACAGACTGGCTGAAAGAAATGCTCGTTTCAGCCATCATGGGAAATCTGTCGGGGATGTTTGAGTCCGTCAACAACCAGGTTGGCGAGATAGCAACCTCCGTTGGCATGACCCCGGCGAATTTCTCGCCGGGTGTCTTTGCCATGGTACGCAACATCTCCGAGTCAGTGATTATCCCGATAGCAGGCTTGATACTGACCTTTATCGCCTGTTACGAGCTAATTCAAATGATTATCGACCACAACAATCTGGCGAATTTTGAGACATGGATTTTTTTTAAGTGGGTGTTCAAGACCTTCGTTGCGGTCATGTTAATCACAAACACATTCAATATTACAATGGCTGTGTTCGATGTGGCACAGCACGTTATCAATGCCAGCGCCGGTATCATTGCGGGAGACACCGCCATAGATGCGGCAGCTCTGGAAACGATGGAAGATACGCTGATGGCAATGGATCTCGGTCCGCTATTAGGGCTGTTCCTGCAATCCCTGATTGTTCAGGTCACAATGTCGGCATTGGCAATCGTAATCTTCGTTATTGTTTACGGACGAATGATTGAGATTTATCTCATGGTCAGCCTTGCTCCGATTCCTTTTGCTACCTTCGGGAACAGGGAACAGAGCAGCGTTGGACAGAACTATCTGAGGTCACTTTTTGCAATCGGGTTCCAGGGTTTCCTGATTATGATCTGTGTCGGTATCTATGCGGTTCTGGTGCAGTCGGTCGCTTTCAGCGAGGACATTATCGCTTCGATCTGGGGTGTTATGGGATACACGGTTCTTCTGTGCTTCACCCTGTTCAAGACCGGTTCTCTTGCAAAGGGCGTGTTCTCTGCCCACTAAGGAAGGAGGTTTTCAGTGGCAGCATATATCCCCGTACCCCGTGACCTGACGAGGGTAAAAACAAAGGTGTTCTTCAATCTGACAAAACGACAGCTGATCTGTTTCGGCTCTGCGGCACTCATAGGGGTGCCGATTTTCTTTTTGGTCAAAGGAACAGGAAATGTAAGCCTTGCGGCACTGACCATGATGATTGTCATGCTTCCCCTGTTCTTTCTGGCTATGTACGAAAAGGACGGTCAGCCGCTGGAAGTCATTGCAGGACATTTCATTCAGGCAAAATTTATTCGTCCCAAGGTTCGACCTTATCAGACGAACAACTATTACGACGCTCTGGTGCGTCAGTATCAACTTGAAAAGGAGGTTGAGCGAATTGTTTTTCAAAAAGAAACCGCAGGCAAGGGTAATAAAAATGCCTGCAAATCTGAATCGAAAGCAGCAGAGAGAAATTAAGGCTGTTGTAGAACGGGCAAAGAAAGACAATGGGATTCCCCAGACCGCCCAGCAGTCCATTCCCTTTCAGAGGATGTTCCCGGACGGTATCTGCCGGGTCACAGATAGATACTACACCAAGACCATTCAGTTTCAGGACATCAACTATCAGCTGGCACAGCAGGAGGATAAAACCGCCATTTTCGATGAGTGGTGCAGTTTCCTGAATTTCTTCGACAGCTCTGTTCAGTTTGAGCTGTCCTTTATGAACATGAGTACCGATGCGGAGAGCTTTGAAAAGAGCATCCGTATCCCGTTCCGAAAGGACAACTTCAATGCTTCCCGTGCCGAGTACAGTCAGATCCTGAAAAAGCAGCTTTCTCAGGGCAATAACGGTCTGACCAAGACCAAGTATCTGACCTTCGGCATCGAAGCAGAGTCCATGCGTCAGGCAAAACCGAGATTGAACCATATCGAGAATGACCTGCTCAACAACTTCCGCCGTTTGGGTGTGATGGCATTCACGATGAACGGCAAGGAACGGCTTCGTCTGATGCACTCCATGTTCCACATGGGTGACAATGATAAGTTCTTCTTTGACTGGAAGTATCTTGTGGAATCCGGTCTGTCCGTAAAGGACTTTATTGCGCCGACAGCGTTTGCCTTTAAGAACAGCCGTACCTTCCAGATGGGCAGCATCTACGGTTCGATGTCCTATCTGCAAATTATCGCTTCTGACCTTTCCGACCGGATGCTGGCTGATTTTCTGGATATGGAGTCCAGCCAGATCGTGACCATGCACATCCAGTCGGTAGACCAGACGGCGGCCATCAAGACCATCAAGCGAACCATCACGGAGCTTGACCGTTCCAAGATCGAGGAGCAGAAAAAAGCAGTCCGTTCCGGTTATGACATGGACATTATTCCTTCTGACCTTGCCACCTACGGCAAAGATGCAAAAGCACTTCTGAAAGAATTGCAGAGCCAGAACGAGCGAATGTTCATGGTGACATTTCTTGTGATGAACACCGGCCGCACCGAACAGGAGTTGGAAAACAATGTGTTCCAGGCACAGAGTATCGCCCAGAAGCACAACTGCAACCTGCGCCGACTGGATTTCCAGCAGGAACAGGGCTTGATGAGCAGTCTGCCGCTGGCACAGAATCTGATCGAGATTCGTCGTGGCCTGACGACCAGTTCCACGGCTATTTTTGTGCCGTTCACCACACAGGAACTGTTCCAGAATGGTGCCGAAAGCCTGTATTACGGTCTGAATGCCCTGTCTAACAACCTTATCATGGTAGACAGAAAGAAGCTGAAGAATCCCAATGGGCTTATCCTTGGTACGCCCGGTTCCGGCAAATCCTTCTCCGCAAAGCGTGAGATTACCAATGCGTTCCTCGTGACGGATGATGACATTATCATCTGCGACCCGGAAGCAGAATATGCGGCGCTGGTTCACAAGTTTGAAGGCCAGGTAATCAAGATCAGTTCTTCCAGTACCAACTATATCAATCCCATGGACATCAACATCAACTACTCTGAGGACGATAACCCTGTTGCCCTGAAAGCGGACTTTATCCTCTCCCTCTGCGAGTTGATTATGGGAAGTAAGGACGGCTTGCAGCCTATTGAAAAGACGGTTATTGACCGTTGTGTGCATCAGATCTACCAGAAGTATTTTGATAATCCTGTTCCTGAGAATATGCCTGTCCTTGAGGACTTGTATAACGCACTTCTCAAACAGGACGAGAAAGAAGCCCATCATGTAGCGACTGCACTGGAAATCTATGTAAAGGGTTCTTTGAAGCTGTTCAACAACCGAACCAATGTGGACATCAATAACCGTCTGGTCTGCTATGACATCAAGGAGCTTGGCAATCAGCTGAAGAAAATCGGTATGCTGATTGTTCAGGATCAGGTTTGGGGTCGTGTGACAACCAACCGAAGTGCCGGTAAATCCACCAGATACTACATTGACGAGTTCCATCTGCTTCTGAAAGAGGAGCAGACAGCAACCTATTCCGTAGAAATCTGGAAGCGATTCCGTAAATGGGGCGGCCTGCCCACCGGCATTACCCAGAATGTCAAAGACCTGCTTCGTTCCCCGGAGATTGCCAATATCCTCGAAAACTCTGACTTCATTTATATGCTGAATCAGGCAAGCGAGGACAGAGGGATTCTGGCGAAGCGTCTGAATATCTCTCCCCACCAGCTGTCCTATGTGACCAATTCCGGCGAGGGCGAAGGACTTCTGTTCTATGGCAATGTAATCCTGCCGTTCATTGACCGGTTCCCGACCGATACGGAACTCTACCGCATTATGACCACGAAGCTGAATGAGGTGGTGGCAGCAAAGGAGGCGTAAGGCATGGCGAAGAAACCGACACGACTCCGCTTCACCGAAGATGACCTTGCGGATTCTCAGGTGAAGAAAGCTGCTGATCGTGCGGATAAAGCGGCTGACAAAGCAGAAAAAGCGGTAGATAAGCTGGCTTCCAAAAAGAAGGCGACCAAGCTGCGCCAGGAAACGGATGCCGCCGGTTCCCGGAAGGCAAAGCTCCGTTTCGGTAAGGCGGACAACAGCGTGACTGTGGATCGTCCATCTTCGGCAAAACAGCTTGCCACCCGTGGCACGGCTGTGACACTCACATCCAAGGTGCATCGGGCGGTATCGGAGTATGAAGATGATAATGTCGGTGTTCAGTCCGCACAGGAAACGACAAAGGCAGTGGAATCCACTGCCTACACCGTCGATCACGCCATCTACAGCCACAAACTGAAAGCCCATGCCAAGGCGGATAAGTTGGTGCAAAAGTCAGATAAAGCCAATGTGGATGCGTTGTATGAGAAGTTCAAGAAGGACAATCCCGATGCCGGTTCCAATCCGTTTTCCCGCTGGCGGCAGAAACAGGCAATCAAGAAAGAATACGCAGCTGCCAAAGCCGGTAACAGCACTACGAAAACAACAGCTGCCAAGGGTACGAAAAAAGCAGCCCAGGGAGCCAAGACAATCACAGAAAGAGCCACGGAGTTTTGCACCACGCACTCCAAAGTCATTCTGCTTGTTCTGGCGGCGGGAGTGCTTTTTATGATTATTTGCAGTATGTTCTCATCCTGTACTGCCATGTTCCAGTGTGGAACGCAGGTGATTCTGGGAACTTCTTTTACTGCCAACGATGAGGACATCATCGGGGCAGACAATGACTACAAGGCTCTGGAAGCCGCCTTGAGAAATCAGATCAACAACATTGAGCGCACTCACAGCGGTTATGATGAATACCGTTATGACCTTGATGAGATCAACCACAATCCCTATGAGCTGGCGGCATATCTGACTGTGAAGTTTGAGGATTACACCCGTGAGGAAGTGCAAAGCACTCTGCGGTGGCTGTTCGATCAACAGTATGAGCTGATTTTGACAGAAGAAGTGGAAATCCGAACCCGCACCGAGACCCGTACCGGCACATTGACATCCACAGACCCGGAAACCGGCGAGATCACGACGGAGGAATATGAGTACGAAGTTGAGGTTGAGTATGAGTATTATATCCTGAATGTGAAGCTGGTAAACAAGGGTCTGAACCGTGTAATAGGAAGCTCTGGTCTGACAGAGGATGAAATGGAGCGATACCGTGTACTTCTCCAGACAAGTGGGAACCGCCCGGACATCTTTGGGGACGACATTTATGCAGTCACCGGCGAATACACCGACTATGACATTCCGGGCGAAGCTCTGACGGATACCCGATTTGCCAACATGATCCGGGAAGCCGAGAAGTATCTGGGATACCCGTATGTATGGGGTGGAAGCAGCCCCTCCACTTCCTTCGATTGCTCCGGTTTTGTTTCGTGGGTCATCAATAACTGCGGCAACGGATGGAGCGTTGGCAGATTGACCGCAAACGGTCTGATGGGTGTATGTGATATTATTCCTCGAAGCTCTGCAAAGCCGGGAGACCTGATTTTCTTCCAAGGCACTTATGATACCTCCGGTGCATCTCATGTTGGTATCTATGTAGGCAACGGAATGATGATTCATTGCGGAAACCCGATTTCCTATGCTTCTATCGAAACGAGTTACTGGCAGTCGCATTTTTACTGCTTCGGCAGAATCAGAAACTAAGGAGGATTTTCTATTGGGTGCAAAGTTAGACAAAATTGGTGCTGACCTTGAGAAAGCCCGCCGAAAGCGAGCTGAATGGGATGCCAAAGTAAAAGACCTGGAACGCAGATACCGTGAAGAAGAAAACTCTGAGATCCACGAGTTGGTTCACGCTGCGAACCTGAACCCCGATCAGCTTTCCGAACTGCTCCGTATGTTTGCGGCAGATATGGTTCCGAAACCTGAAACTATCAATTCCATGAATGAGGAGGAAATGCAGAATGAAATTTAAGAGACTCTGTGCCGCATTGCTGGCGCTTGTGATGTGTGTGGGTACTATCTCGACTACGGCTTTTGCCTATTCCGATGAGAGTGCCACCGTTCCCGATACCGAAACCGTTGAGACTGTTCCTGAGGAAACTGAGGAGACCGAGGAGCAGACTTCCGAAGATGAAGTTCCGTACACCGTGACTGTCAATGAGGATGGTACGGTGGTTTTTTCTTTCAACGGAGAGGAATGGACTTACGATTCCGAGGAAACTGAAGATGACAGCATAGGAACCGGCAAGGTGGTAACGAACGGTTCCCGTCTGAATGTGCGTACCGGTGCAGGCATGAATTATGAAATCATCGACCAGCTTCGTCCCGGCGAGGAAGTTGTGGTGGTCGGTATTGAGGGTGACTGGTATCAGATCACTGTTCCCGAAAAGCATGGCTACGTTCACAGCGACTATCTGGAACTGATAGAGAAAGCTGAACAGAACAGCGAAATGGATATGGCTCTGCTTATGATGTTTATGAGTGCGTTCAAGCAGAACATGGATACGGATATAAGCGAACCTGCCCTTACTCCTGACGGCAATCTGACTCTGGTTGATGACATCGGTTCTCCTGATAAAGATGGCAAGCAGTTCATCACTGCGGTCACAAAGAACGGAAACTACTTTTATATCATCATCGACCGTGACGATGAGGGCAATGAAACTGTCCACTTCTTGAATCAGGTGGATGAAGCTGACCTGCTCAAGCTCATGGACGAGGAAGAAGCTGCACAGTATATCGACCAGACTGAGGAACCGGATGTAACCGAACCTACTCCCGATGTAACCGAGCCTGAGCCTGATGTGGTCGAGCCTGAACCTGAGAAGCCTAAGACCAACATGATGCCTGCTGTTCTGGTAATGGTAGCTCTGATTGGCGGCGGTGGCTTCTTCGTATTCAAGAAGATGCAGGAAAAGAAAAAGGAAAAAGAAGCTGCGAAGCCTGACCCGGATGCGGACTATGTAGACGATGATGAGGACTACGGCTACAGCGAGGAATACGAGGACGATGATGTGGACTTCATTGCTGACGATGAGGACAACGAACCCGTATAACCAAGAACAGGCATGATGCCTGGGGCAATCTTCGGATTGCCTTTACATATTTGCAACTGAATAAGTGTTTACTTAATCAAATCTTGTGATATAATTAAGCTAACACTAAAACAAAGGAGCAGCAGTATGGAACTTGACCGTATGTTAAAAGCATTGGGTGAGCCAATGCGTTTGAAAATATATCAAGCTCTCTTGGAGAGAAAGCATTGCGTACGTTCTCTATCTAAGAAGTTTGGCATTTCTGAATCTGCAATTTCTCAGCACATGAAGGTTATGAAAGATGCTGACTTGGTCTATGGCGAAAAATACGGCTATCACACGCATTATCTGCCCTTGCAGGATGCCGTAGATTACCTTGCCGAACAGTTTGAATTGATGAAAACTGCATCCCTTACCGTTGATCGAGATATGACGGTCTGCCAATGCGAATACCGGAAGGAGGGCGAACAAGAATGAATATCTTGCTTGATTTGTTTATTACTTTTGCAAAGATTGGCTTGTTCACCTTTGGCGGTGGCTATGCCATGATTTCCATGATTGAAAACAACTGCGTGGAAAGAAAACAATGGATTACCCATGACGAAATGATGAATGTGACCGTCATTGCGGAGTCAACCCCTGGACCGATTGCCATTAACTGTGCCACCTTCACTGGATATAAGAAAGCAGGATTTATTGGCGCTCTTGTGGCTACCCTCGGTATTGTCGTACCGTCTTTCGTTGTTATCTATCTGATTTCTATGTTTTTGGATAATTTCCTCGAACTGACCATCATTGCAAATGCGTTCAAAGGGATCAAAATTGCAGTGGGCATCTTGATTCTGGATGCGGCTGTTACCATGATAAAGAAGATGCACAAAAAGAAACTGCCAAGAGCGATTATGCTCTGCTCTTGCGTGGTCATGCTGTTTATCAATATTTTCGCATGGAACTTTTCTTCTATCAGCTTAATGCTGATTGCAGCAGCTGTCAGCCTGACGATTTTTGTTCTGAATGGCGCACCTGAACAGAAAGGCGGTGCAGGAAAATGATTTATCTGGATTTGTTTCTTGGCTTTTTGAAAGTCGGCTGCTTTGCTTTTGGTGGAGCTTACGGTGCAATTCCTCTGATTCGTGATGTGGTGCTTTCATATGGTTGGCTCAGTGATGAAACATTGACCTATATGATTGCTGTCAGCGAAAGTACACCGGGACCAATCATGGTGAATCTGGCAACCTATGTGGGAAGCAGTCAGGCAGGAATGCTTGGTGCAATCGTGGCAACTCTGGCGGTTGTACTTCCGTCATTCATCATTATCTTGTTGGTAACTGCCTTGCTGAAAACAGCACTGAAAAACAAATATGTGCAAGCCGTTCTTAGAGGATTAAAGCCTTGCGTTATTGGTATTGTGCTTGCGACAGGCATTTACATGGTTGTAAGCAACTGCTTCGGAAGTGTATCTGCATTAAGTGCAAACTTTCAGGCGATTATTATTACAGCTATATTGGTTGCTTCAATGTTCGGTTATAAGCATTTCAAGAAAAAGAAACTATCGCCGGTATTGCTGATTGTCCTCTCAGCAGTAGCGGGCGTGGTCATTTATGGAATATAGTTAATACATAGCAGTCATGCACTTTTGGTGCGTGGCTGCTTATTTTTTTGGAAAGGAGCAGATGCGAATGAAATTAGTATTGGCTGAGAAACCCTCAGTCGCACAGAGCATTGCCAAGGTGCTGGGTGCAAACAAGCGTGAAGATGGCTACCTTGAAGGAAACGGCTATGTTGTCAGCTGGTGTGTCGGTCATCTGGTGGAGCTGGCACAGCCCGAAGCCTACGATGCAAAATACAGCAAATGGGCGTATGATGACCTGCCGATCTTCCCGGCGGACTGGCGGTATGAGGTTTCTTCCGGAACCAAGAAGCAGTTCGGTATCCTGAAAAAGCTCATGGCCAGGGATGATGTTGCCAGCCTTGTGTGTGCGACAGATGCCGGTCGTGAGGGTGAACTGATCTTTCGTCTGGTGTACCACAAAGCCGGGTGCAGAAAGCCATTTGAGCGGCTTTGGATTTCTTCCATGGAAGATTCCGCTATCCGGGAGGGCTTTGAAAATCTCAGGTCTGGAACTGAATATGATGCTTTGTATGAAGCAGCCCTGTGTCGAGAGCGAGCTGACTGGATTGTTGGCATTAACGCTACTCGGCTTTTTTCTACCCTTTACGGGCAGACCCTGAATGTTGGTCGAGTCATGACTCCGACCCTTGCGATGGCGGTCATGCGTGAAGCTGCCATTGCCGCTTTCAAGCCGGAACCCTTTTACACGGTTCAGATTGATCTGGGTGGATTTACGGCAGTAAGCGAACGCTTCAAAAAGAAGTCAGAAGCCGAAGCTGTCAGCAAAGATTGCTCTATTGCTGCGGTCAAAAAGGCGGAACGCAAAGAAAAAAGCGAAAAGCCGCCTGCACTTTATGATCTGACCAGTTTGCAGAGAGATGCCAACCGTGTGCTGGGCTATACGGCACAGCAGACTTTGGATTACACCCAGAACCTCTATGAAAAGAAGCTGATCACTTATCCCCGTACCGACAGCAGATACCTGACAGATGATATGGCACACAATCTGCCTGACCTTGTAAATATGGCTTTCCACACATTTCCCTCTCCGGGTGTGGATAACATACCTGTCCATGCGGAGCAGGTAGTGGATAATAAAAAGGTCACAGACCACCATGCCATTATCCCTACCAGAGAATTGCAGAAATGCAATCTGAACGAGCTTCCCAAGGGTGAGCTTGCAATTTTGCAGCTGATTTCCACCCGCCTTTTCGTGGCTGTCGGAGATCCGCACCGATACGCAGAGACAGTCATTGAACTGGACTGCGGTGACACAGCGTTCTCTGCCAAGGGAAAAACCATCCTGCATAATGGCTGGAAAGCACTTGCCAGAAAAAGCGTTTCGACAAAATCTGACGAAAAGGAACAGGCGCTCCCTTCCGTTTCCGTTGGCGATGAGATGGCTGTCACCAGCACGGAAATTAAGGAAGGAAAAACCTCTCCTCCGAAGCACTACACCGAAGATACGCTCCTGCAGAGCATGGAAACTGCCAGGGCGGACGAAATGCCCGATGAGGTGGAACGCAAAGGTCTGGGAACCCCTGCAACCCGTGCCGGTATCATCGAAAAACTGGTGCGTATCGGTTTCCTGGAACGGAAAGGTGATAAGAAAACCAAACATCTGATTCCGACCCACAAGGGTACGGCTCTGGTGACAGTTATGCCCGAACAGATTCAGTCCCCATCTATGACAGCGGATTGGGAGGAAAAGCTGTTGCTCATCGAGAAAGGCGAATACGCCAGCGAGGATTTTATGGATGAGATCAAAGATGTGATTGCTGGTCTGATTCGGAATTACGAGGTCATTCAGGACTCTGAAGTTCTCATGTCAAAGGAAAGCAATGCCGTGGGGAAATGCCCTGTCTGCGGCAGTTCTGTGGAAGAAAAGCCAAAAGCATTTTTCTGTTCCAACCGAAACTGCAAGTTCGCCCTCTGGAAAAACAACCGTTATTTTGAGAGTATCGGCAAGAGCATGACCAGTGCCACGGCACAGAAACTGCTCGGCTCTGGGAAAATCAAACTGAAAGGCTGTAAATCAGCTAAGACCGGAAACACCTTTGATGCCACGGTCTATATGGAGGTATTCGAGGACGGAAAGACCAGGTTTAACATGGAATTTGATAACGGAGGAAAACGCAAATGAGAAATGAGTATAACCCGGACGGCAAGGACATCCGATTTATCGACAGCCACTATAAGGACTTGTTCCGTATTCCGGACGGTGGCTGTGTCCAGATTCACTATCCCGATGAAACTGTCGTGAAACCCTGCAAATTTATCGACGAGTACCACACCCAGGTTGGTTACAATGTGTTCCACATCTGCCAGTTCGCAGAAATCATGGAGCACAACGGCGCAACCTATATGGCAGAGCCTGAAATCATGGGTGATGAAGCCGCATGGAAGGTCGGTCGGGACAGAATCCTGGCGGTGCAGACCTGTGAGGATGGCTACGATTACACTCTGTTGGATGAGAACTACAACGAGATAGATGGCGGCCAGCTGGATAACCCGGATTTAACTATGATCGAAGCCAGAAAAGAAATTCTGGAATCCTTTGGCCTGGAACGCAGGGAGCTTCGTGCCAAGGTCTATGAAGATGTGATGGAACAGGCTTTTGAGGTTGGCAGGCAGGCGGTTGTGGTGAACGACCCTATTGCAGAGCTTGCGTTCAAACTCGACCGTTTTGCCGAGAACTTCGACCCCTATGAATATATGGATCAGGTCGATGATGCGCAGGCGCATATCCAGAAAATCAAGACAGACCTTGCCGCAGGCAATACTGCACCATACCGTGAGTTTCTGGATACGGCCATTGCGGAGTCTCGTGAGGAAACTGCCGTAGAGGTTGCCAAGGTGCTGAGAAGTCAGCTGGATAAGCTCGACCCGCCCAAGCGTGAGTCGGTCATGGAAAAGCTGGCACAGGCGGCAGAAAAGACTTCGCCTGCCACGCCCTCGCATAAGCATAAGGAACCGGAACGATAAGGAGGTCGCCTATGAAAATTGAGAAATGGGATGATGTTCATGGAAATACCACTTCCGATGACAGAATGGTAGCGTTTCTGGAAAGTTCCACGGACTCTTACGCAGTCCTTCAGCTGAAACGCATTGACGAGACCGATGAGTTTCGTTTCATGCCGTATTGGCACATTCAGAAGCTGGAAAATCAGCCGACCATTGACCATTATGAGGTGGTTTACAATGGTCCGATTGAGCAGTCCGCCGGTGCTGCCGAGCAGCTGGAAGCTCTTTATACCAGGTTCAATATTGACCACCCGGAGGACTTCCGTGGTCACAGTATGTCGGTCAGCGACATCGTGGCGCTCAAGGTCGCCGGTGAAGTATCCTGTTATTACGTTGATGCCTTCGGTTTCGTGGAGCTTCAGGACTTTATGAAACCCGAAAACTATCTGAAAAATGCAGAGATGGCTATGGAGGACGATTATGGGATGTTGGATGGCATCATTAACAACGGGAAGGCTCCCGCTGCGGAAGATCGACCTTCCGTATTGGAACAGCTGAAAGAAATGTCGGTTTTCGATACACCCCACAAACCACCCAGAAGCCACCCGGAAAGGGATATGGAATGATGAATTTCACACAAGATGAACGGAACTTGATGATGCTATACAGCCCCGGCACAAAGTCGGGGCTGTGCGAAGCACTCATACAGATGAAGGAGCAGCTTTCCGAGGAGGAAGCCGAGCTTTGTGCCCTGGCTGATTCTGTTCTCAATAAGTTGTCCGGTATGGATGACGAGACTTTTGATAGGCTGAATCTTTATCCTGATTTTTAAGGATTGGAGGGAAATGATGAACGCAAAAGAGCGATTTTATTCCGGGTTGGCAAGAGAGACCATCGGAAAGATCACATCGAACAAGGATAACTGGACTTCCTTTCTGGTAACGATGTCCCGAAACTATGAGTTCACTTATCCGGAACAGGTGATGATTTATGCCCAGCGCCCCAATGCCACCTTCTGCAAGCCTTATGACGAGTGGAACGACGAGAAGTACCGCAGATATGTCAGACGAGGTTCCACCGGCATCGCACTGTTTGTGACCAACAGGGATAAGCCCTATCTGCGGTATGTATTCGATGTGGCTGATACTGGTGTCCGCCGTTCATCCCCTGAACTGAAACCGTGGGAAGTCACAGAGGAAAACCGTGCGTATGTGATGGAAGCTATGGAGCGTTCCTTTGGTGTTTCCGCAGATGGACTGTTGGAGGCGCAGCTGGAGGACATTGCACTGTCTCTTTCTGCGGAGTATTGGGAGGACTACAAGAAGCCGATCCTCGACATCGTTGCCAATAGCTTCCTTGAGGAGTATGATGAACTTAACATCGAAGTGGCTTTCAAGAGAGCGGTTGCAAACAGCGTATCCTATGCGATGTACTGCCGACTGGTTGAGAACCCTGACAATTACTTCGAGCATGAGGACTTCCTGAATGTCTTTGATTTTAACACCCGCCAGACGGTAAACACCCTCGGCACGGCAGTCAATGCAATCAGTTCACGGATGTTTCAGGAGATCGAGAAAGCGATTGGTGAATACGAGCAGAACAGAGCTGCTGAAAGGAGCGCAGATTATGAGCGAAATGACTTACAGACAGGCCGGGGATTACAGAATCCCGAACATCAGACTGGAGAACGAGGAAACGAGACCTTTGGGCAAATATGGCAGGATGCGCAGAGCGTTTCTGGAGCAGAACAATCCGATGCTCCTCAACGACATGATTCTGACGGAGACCCTGTTCCCCCACCTGTGGGAGATCGAGGAGACGGCGAAAGCCAGAGTGGAACTTTTGATGAACCAGTACCTGAAGAACAATCCGGCACCGGAGAAAGAGACGGATCAGCTGGGCTGGGCAAGACACATGAGCAGCCTGAAAGCGCAGGCGGAGGAAATCGTGATGACGGAACTTATCAACAGCTGAGTCTGAACCTGTTCCTCTCCGAACACGAACAAATCAGTTTTATCGACGAAGCAGAGAGCCGAAAGCCCTCTGCTTTTTCTTTTTCCCAGGAAGAAATCGACCACTTCCTCCTGCTTGGCAGCAATACCGATGATGCAAGGAAAATCGTAGTGCTGGACTATATGAAGCAGAAGCCAGTGGAAGAAATCGCACAGACCTTGAAGCAGGTCTACCATGGTGGTTTTGGTCTGAAGGAGGACAGCGGTAATATTTCCGCATGGTATGCCGGGGACGGGATTCACCTTGCCAAAGGTTCTTCTGCCATTGACAGTCCCAGAGCGCAGATCATTCCCTGGAAGGATGCAGCAAAGCGGATTGGAGAGTTGCTGGAAAACGGTCAGTACGCTACCAATGTGGAACTGGTGGAAGCTCCCGGCTTTGAGTGTGAAAAGATGGCTCAGTCCATTTGGTATCTCTACCATGACCTTTCTGATGAAGCAAAGGCAATGGGATTCTTCCCCTCTTTGTCGGAAATCCGCAGCAATGGTTTTCCGGAAGAAACCGCATGGCTGGCAGAGCAGCTCAGGCAGCCTGAATTTTTAGCGGCAATGAAAGAGGAGTATCGTGGGTTTATGATTGCCCATGATGCCGACCATTCTCTGCTTCGTTTTCACTATCACAAGCTGGATGGCATTGAAAAGCGGTTGAATGAACTGGATGCTCCTCTCAGGGAATATCAGACCGATAGGATGCAGATGCCCATTGTCCGTCAGTTCATTACCGATGATGAGGTCAATGCAGACCTGACCCGTGGCAGCGGCTTCGCCGGTGGAAAGCGCCGTATCTATGAATACTGGCAGGAAAATCATTCTGTTAAGGACAAAGCCGAGTTTCTGAAGCATGAATACGGAACCGGCGGTCATTCCCATGCCTGTTCCGGCGCAACACACAGCGGTCAGGATCACGATGCCAAGGGCGTTCGCTACACCAAAAGCGGCTGCAATAAGGTGCAGATGTCCTGGACACAGGTGGCACAGAGAATCGACGCTCTGATGAAAAAAGGTCGCTTTCTTACCCCTGAGGAAGAAGCCGAGCGGCAGGCTATCGAAGCTGCCAGAACAAATCCTCTGGAAGATGTCTATGAGCGTTTCGCTGTGGTTGATACCGAGGATGGCGAGTATGTCATCTGGGACGAACAGACCGGAACCTACTATGTAGACCATGAGGGTGTTACGGAATACTTTGACGATGAGTGGCTTGCCAATGACTACCTGGAGGAAGTCCGTCAGGCTGTGGCGGCGATGGAAACAGTACAGTCCGAAGATTCCGCAGAAAATATCGCAGAGCCGGTTGAAGAAACACCAGTGTGGAATTATCAGGTTGGCGATACGGTCTATCTGGACGATACCGCTTTTCTGGTCGAGCAGATCACCGACCGGGAAGTGCAGCTGAGAGACCCCTCTCTGCTTTATCCAATCTTCCGTGCAGAGAACCGTTCCAGATTCGAGGAAATGCTTTCTCAGGATGAAAGAAACCATGCGGTAAGGGGTGATGCCTATACTGAAGAAAACTCCATTACAGAGGAAATTCAGGGCGAAATCAGCACCGAAACAGCACAGCCGGAACGTCGTTATCTGGTTGCCGCTTATCATCACTTTGAAAACGGCTTTGATGATAAACTGGATTACTACACTCTGGAGGAAGCCGAAAAAGATGCCCAGGGCTATGTAGACGGAACTATGGAGCATGACGGGTTCAAGTATGACGGTGCTGCCGTTTACGATCAGCAGGAGCATAAGTGCATCCGTATCTATGGCGACTATCCTGATGAAAAGGCACACGCACAGGTGTATGGCATTGCCGAACCGGTACAGTCGGAACATTTCATTGACCACTTCTATGTAGCAGAGGACATCCAGAAGCGTGGTGTGCTGGACATTAAGGAATACAGTTCCTTTGAAGATGCCCTGAGAGCCTATCACGCCCTTCCCTCTACTCAGGCAAAAGCTCTGGGTGCAATGAATACCGGGCAACCGTTACCGGGCAGTCTTGACCTCATTCATTGCAGGGACGGTCAGGACACGATTGTTCAGGACTACACCAAGGTGGACGGCTGGCAGAATGCCGAAGTCATGGACATCATCGCTCAGATTGAGCAGTCCCTCGCAACCAGAGAAGTCCCTCCTGTTCCTGCGGTGAACTTCCACATCACAGATGACCACATCGGTGAAGGTGGACCGAAGCAGAAATTTGCAAGAAATATGGAAGCCATCAAGACCCTGTTCCAGCTGGAGAGCGAGAACCGAAATGCTACTCCCGAAGAACAGGAGATTCTGTCGAACTATGTCGGCTGGGGCGGTCTGGCAGATGCCTTTGACCCTGACAAGGGAAATTGGGCGCAGGAGTACACAACTCTGAAAAATCTGCTTTCTGAGGATGAATATGCTGCGGCAAGAGCTTCCACCCTGAACGCACATTACACCAGTCCTACGGTCATTCGCTCCATCTACAATGCAGTCGGACAGATGGGCTTTGAGAACGGAAACATTCTGGAGCCTGCCATGGGTATCGGTAACTTCTTTGGTATGCTGCCCCCTGAGATGCAGAGCAGCCGCCTTTACGGTGTAGAGCTTGATTCCATCACCGGCAGAATTGCACAGAAGCTCTATCCCAACGCAGAAATCAAAGTCGCCGGTTTTGAAACGACAGACCGCAGAGACTTCTATGATCTGGCTGTGGGCAATGTACCTTTCGGTAACTACAAGGTATCGGATAAGCCTTATGATAAGTTGGGATTCTCCATCCACAACTATTTCTTTGCCAAAGCTCTGGATCAGGTTCGTCCCGGCGGCGTGGTCGCTTTTGTAACAAGCCGTTATACCATGGATTCCAAGAACTCGGATGCAAGGCGGTATCTGGCACAGAGAGCAGAACTGCTTGGTGCCATTCGTCTGCCAAACGATGCCTTTAAGAAAAATGCCGGTACAGAAGTCGTGTCCGACATCATCTTCCTGCAAAAGCGTGACCATCCGATTGACATCGTTCCTGATTGGGTGCATTTGAACCGCACTGAAGAAGGACACACCATGAACAGCTACTTTGTAGACCACCCGGAAATGGTTCTGGGCGATACGGTTCTGGAAAGTACCCCTTACGGCAAGGATGATATTACCGTCCGTCCGATTCCGGGTGCGGAGCTGTCCGATCTTCTGAAAGAGGCGGTTTCCCACATTCAGGGAACCTATCAGGCCGTGGAGCTGCCGGTTGAAAACAGCAAGGGCAAGGAAGCGGAAACCATTCCAGCTACTCCAGATGTAAAGAACTATTCCTATGCCGTAGTGGACGGCGAAGTGTACTTCCGTGAAAACTCCATCATGCGCCATGTGGAGTTGAACGAGAAAGCAAAAGACCGAGTGATGGGCATGGTGGAACTCCGTGGTATCGTCAATGAGCTGATCGAATATCAGCTGGAGGATTACCCGGATGAGATGATTTCTCAGAAGCAGGCAGAACTGAATGATGCCTACGATGCGTTTACCGCAAAGAACGGTCTCATCAACAACCGTGCAAATGGGCAGGCTTTCTCTGATGATTCCTCCTATTACCTTCTGTGTTCTCTGGAAAATGTGGATGAGGACGGCAACTTAAAGAGCAAGGCGGATATGTTCACCAAGAGAACGATCAAGCCGGAACGCAGAGTGACCAGCGTGGATACCCCATCGGAGGCTCTGGCAATCTCTATTGGTGAGCGTGGTAAAGTTGATCTTCCTTTTATGGCACAGCTGCTGGGAACCCCGGAGGATTACGAAGCCATTCAAACGGAACTGCGTGGGGTGATCTTCAAAGACCCAATGGCTCCTGATGATGTGGAAGCCGGTTGGCAGACTGCGGATGAATACCTCTCTGGCGATGTGAGAAGCAAGCTGCGTATCGCACAGATGGCGGCAAACCGGGATTCTGCTTTCAATATCAATGTAGAGGCACTGCAAAAGGCACAGCCGAAGGATTTGGATGCGTCCGAGATTGATGTCCGTTTGGGTGCAACCTGGATCGACCCCGGCTATATCCAGCAGTTCATGGAGGAAACCTTTGAGACCCCATACTATCTGCGCCGTTCGATTGAAGTGAAATTCTCCGAAATGACCGCAGAGTGGCGTATCAACGGAAAAAGCTCTCCCAGCTACAATGATGTGGCGGCGTATGTGACCTACGGTACAGACCGTGCCAATGCCTATCGGATTCTGGAAGAAACGCTGAACCTGAAAGATATTCGTATCTATGACACCATTGAAGATGCAGATGGCAAGCAGAAGCGTGTCCTGAATAAAAAGGAAACCACTCTGGCACAGCAGAAACAGCAGGCAATCAAGGATGCGTTTCAGGATTGGGTGTGGAAAGACCCCCGCCGTCGTGAAGCACTGGTTACGAAGTACAATGAGCTTTTTAACTCCACCAGACCCCGTGAGTATGATGGCAGCCATATCCGTTTTGGCGGTATGAACCCGGACATTACCCTCCGTGAACATCAGAGAAATGCTATCGCTCATGTGCTTTACGGTGGAAATACCCTGCTCGCACACGAAGTTGGTGCGGGCAAAACCTTTGAAATGGCAGCATCGGCTATGGAGAGCAAACGACTTGGCCTGAGCCAGAAGTCCATGTTTGTGGTTCCGAACCACCTCACCTTGCAGTGGGCAAATGAGTTCCTCCACCTCTATCCGAGCGCCAAGCTCCTTGTTGCCACGAAGAAAGATTTTGAAACCGCAAACCGGAAGAAGTTCTGCGCCCGTATTGCAACCGGCGACTATGATGCCGTTATCATCGGTCACAGCCAGTTTGAGAAGATTCCGCTGTCTGCCGAGCGACAGGAACGGCAGTTGCAGGAACAGATTGATGAAATTGAGGGCGCAATCGCAGAACTGAAATATCAGCGTGGCGAGAATTTTACCATCAAGCAGATGGAGAAAACCAGAAAATCTCTGGAAGCCAGACTGGATAAACTTCTCGCCGCCGACAGAAAGGACGATGTCATCACATTTGAACAGCTGGGCGTTGACCGGCTGCTTGTGGACGAGAGCCATGCGTTCAAAAACTTGTTCCTCTACACAAAAATGAGGAATGTGGCAGGTCTCTCCACCTCCGAAGCCCAGAAATCTTCGGATATGTTTATGAAATGCCGCTATATGGACGAGATCACCGGTGGTCGTGGCGTTATCTTCGCTACCGGCACTCCGGTCAGCAACTCCATGACCGAGCTTTACACGGTCATGCGCTATCTCCAGTACGGTACGCTTCAGAAGAAAAACCTGACTCACTTTGATTCCTGGGCATCCACCTTTGGCGAGACAACGACGGCCATTGAGCTGGCTCCTGAAGGAACCGGCTATCGTGCCAGAACCCGATTCGCCAAGTTCTTCAACCTTCCTGAGCTGATGAATATGTTCAAGGAAGTAGCCGACATCAAGACCTCTGACCAGCTGCATCTTCCGGTTCCCGAAGCGAAATTTGAGACGGTTGTGGTGCAGCCCTCTGAGTATCAGAAGGATATGGTTGCGTCCCTTTCCGAAAGAGCTGCGGATGTTCATGCCGGTATTATTGACCCGTCTGTGGACAATATGCTGAAGATTACCAGCGATGGGCGGAAGCTGGGGCTGGATCAGCGGCTGATGAACCCGCTGTTACCGGATGACCCGAACAGCAAACTGAATGCCTGTGTGGGAAATGTCCTCCGTATCTGGCAGGAAGGTCAGGCAGACAAGCTGACACAGTTATTGTTCTGCGACCTTTCGACACCAAAAAGCGATGGCATCTTCAATGTCTATGACGACATCAAAACCAAGCTAATCGCAAACGGTGTACCTGCCGAGGAAGTTGCCTTTATCCACGATGCGGATACCGAAGCAAAAAAGAAAGAACTCTTTGCAAAGGTTCGTACCGGGCAGGTGCGTGTGCTGCTTGGCAGTACGCAGAAAATGGGCGCAGGAACCAACGTACAGGACAAACTGGTGGCGGTTCACCATCTGGATGTAGGCTGGCGTCCGTCTGATATGACCCAGAGAAACGGTCGTATCATCCGTCAGGGCAACCAGAACAAAGAGGTTCAGATCTATCAATATGTGACCGAGGGAACCTTCGACGCATATTTGTACCAGACCCTGGAGAATAAGCAGAAATTTATCTCCCAGATCATGACCTCCAAATCTCCAGTTCGTTCCTGTGACGATGTGGATGAGCAGGCACTTTCCTATGCGGAGATCAAAGCATTATGTGCCGGTAATCCGCTCATCAAGGAAAAGATGGACCTGGATATTGATGTGGCAAGGCTGAAAGTGCTGAAGGCCGACCACCAGAGCCAGCAGTACCGTATGGAGGATAAGCTCCTGAAATACTTCCCGGCTGAGATTGAAAAGCAGACTGGTTATATCCATGGCTTTGAAGCGGACATCAAGACCGTGGAGGCACATCCGCAGATCTCCGAGGGATTCTGTGGTATGGAAATCATGGGAAAGCACTATGCGGAAAAAGCCGATGCCGGTGAAATCATTCTTGCCGCCTGTAAGGAGACAAAAGGTGCTGATCCGGTTCTGCTGGGCAGTTACCGAGGATTTCAGATGGAGCTTTCCTATGACAGCTTCCGAAGTGAGTTTGACATCGTTCTGAAAGGCTCTATGAGCCACCGTGTAGCCCTTGGCACGGATGCCAGGGGAAATATCACCCGATTGGATAACGCACTTTCTGGCATTCCTGAGCGGTTGGAAAGAGCCAATGAACAACTGACCAATCTCTACAATCAGCAGGAAGCTGCAAAAGCAGAACTTGGAAAACCATTCCCCCAGGAAGCGGAACTTGCGGCAAAAAGTCAGCGGCTTGCGGAGCTGGATGTGGCGCTGAATATGGAAGATACGGTGGAAAGCCGTGCTGAAAAAGGAGAAGCGGAACGCCCCTCTGTTCTGGCTGATCTGAAATCCAAGTCCGAGCATATCCCGCCTGCAAAACGCTCTGAGGGCTACGAGGAGGTGTTGTAATGGCAAAGCGTGACCAGGATGTTCATTTCCTGGCATCCAAGGAGGAAGTCGAGCGAATCCATCAGAAGATGGACGAGCTTGGCATCCGAAGCATGGGGGCATATCTGAGAAAGATGGCTCTGGACGGCTACTGTATCAATCTGGATTTGCAGGATGTGAAAGCACTGGTTTCGCTTCTGCGAATCTGTTCCAACAACCTGAACCAGTACGCCAAACGAGCCAATGAAACCGGCAGTATCTATGAAGCTGACATTAAGGACTTGCAGGAACGTCTGGAAGAAATCTGGACGGATATGAAAGAAGTCCTTGTTCGGCTGTCCTCCATCCAGTAATCCGATAATTTGTCGGAAAGCCGCAGTTTCGGCTGCGGCTTTACATAGGAAAATACAACCTTGTTTAGCTGGTAGAATTATTCATATCCACGTGCTATAATCATGGCAAGTAGAGAACTTGATAGTTCGATCAATCGTTGTTTGGCGATTTGGTAAATCCCAATAAATTAGTTTTATAGGGAACAGAAAATTTGAATTTGCTGGAGGAACGATTATGAATAAAAAGAAAAAAATAACCATATTGGTATGTACTCTTTTTATGGTGTTTAGTTTGGGGGCTTGTGGAAAAACAAAAGAAGATGAAGCTGTCGTAACACAGCAGGAAAGCAGCATGCAGATTGAAAGTATAGATGAAAAAATGACATTTGAGGATATGCCAGCAGGAGAAACAGAAACGGATTTAATTCTGGAAAAGTTGGTTGGAGAATATGAATATGTGTTTGATTCTGGAAAAGGGAGCTTAACTATTAAAAAAGAAGACCAAGGTTATAGCATTGATGATTACGAATCACAAACATCATACCGCTTCTTAGCATATTCCTCTGATATAGAATACATAAAAAATAACAGAATTTATATAAAGTATCCGGACAAGATATATTCCGATGATACGGTTGTATTTTGTTATTATATCTTGGAATATGGTACAGATGAAATAAAGGTGTATTGTAAGAAATCCGCAAACGATGGCGAACATTTTTTATACTGCGCAACAAAAAAGGAAGAGAACCAGGGAGCGAATGAAAATTCAGAAATGACATCAGAAGAATCCACCACTTTTAATAACGGTGAAGAAGATGGTATAGAGCTAAAGGATACAATTGAAATAGATTTCACCTATGATTACACAGAAGATATCAAAGCGGATGTTGCCTATGTGGTATCAAATTCATCCTCTCTTCAGGAGGAATTAAAGAATATCGATACAATTACTCAAAAATACACTTTGCTGGCAGAGTCTGCGCTGACTCAAGGAGAGATGAATGTGGCATCTCAATGGCTTTATGTGATTTGGGATACGGAACTGAATAATCTTTGGAGCAGATTCAGTAGCTTGGCAAATCAGGATACTAAAGAAATGGTTCTTGAAGAACAGAGAAACTGGATTGCTATGAAAGAAGAAGTAACATTAATGAGCCTTGGTTCTCAGGAGGAAAATGGCAGTATGTATCCTATGCTTGTAAATTCCCTTTGGGAAGAAAAAACCAAGAACAGAGCTTATTTCATTGCAAATGAGCTGGCACAGATTGAGGGAGAATCTTTTGCCATGCCGGAAGCATCTACAAAGTACGGTTTGTTTGTCGATAACCAGGGAACCGATGCCGTGTACAGTTCACTAATCACCAGGCAAAGCTGGGAGGGAGAAGATGAGGCGATCATTTCTGTCTATAGGCTGGGTGAAATAGAAGGAAGTTTTATTGATAATGGAAATGGAAACCTTGATTTCACATCGGATGACGGCAGCATTAAGGGAACTATCCAAATCAACGGATGGAATGGAGCAACTTTTGAAGTCACGGAAACAATAGGAGCAGTTCCATTCTCTGTAGGGGAGAAATTTGAGTTTCCTTTCGCATTTTAGTCTAAAAGATGGTGATTTAAAATTATGCGAAAGTAGCCATCCCGATGACTTGTCCAATTTGTAGAGAATGGAAACTTCCAGTTTGTCGAACTGAAAACAGAATGAACGGGACGCATTGGTTCACAAATAGCCAGTGCGCCCTCTTTTTATGCTCAACGCCCTTTGGCTGTTACATAGGTGGTGACATCATTGCAGTTCGTCACTTCTCAATGTACAATATGGTCAAAAGAAAGGGGTTGTTCCTATGAAGATGATTTTGAAGGTATTGGCACTGCCGTTGTTGTTCATTGTAACTGTTGCTTGTATCCTCGGAAATTTGATTACCAACATTTCCTCTCATGTGATTGCTCTATTGCTTCTGGTGATTGCAGGCTGCTCCATCTACTGCATCGTAAAGGCACTGTGGACTTCCCTGGCTATCCTTGCCGGTATGGGATTGGCAGCAATCCTTATAATCTTCCTGTTGGTATGGGCGGTTGTAAAACTTGAAACTTTGGGAAATCATATCAAGGAATTTATTTGTTATTAAGATGGGAGAAACGGATGGACAGAAGATTTATGGAGCATTACTTTGATATTACTTTTAATGATGCTATCGGAGAGATTGCCGGAAATGATGAACGGTATGCAGAACTGCAAAGTGTGGCAGATGAAGCTGTTCATACTTTGGCTGGTATCGTGGGAAAATCGAATACAGCCCTTTGGGAACAATGCGAACACACCATAAACAGCCTGTATACCCTTCAGCTGCAACTGGTAAAATTGGCGTATCTGCGTGGTGCGGAAGATCGGGAAAAGATGCTTAGATAATTTTGAGGAAGTCACCTACGGGTGGGCTTTTTCTTTTGGAAAGGATGTGATGTGAGTGGCGGCAACAAGACTGATTGCGCTCCATGTAAACAAAGGAAAAACGGTTGCCCAGTGTCTGGCTGACCGCACCGATTATTCACAAAATGTGTCAAAGACCAATGACGGTGAATTTATCAGTTCCTATGAGTG
>PPYF01027422.1_pt1 | contig 23409 bp, 17 predicted proteins | sample 1559871 | NCBI WGS metagenome assembly PPYF01 (sample SAMN08240021, study PRJNA423297) | Human gut metagenome, whole genome shotgun sequencing project.
CCGCAGAACATCCGTCTGCGAACATAAAATCCCGACACCTTTTTCTATATTCTGAAAATATGCACAAGCTTTGTTTCCTGCTGGCGGGCAAACGCAATTGGGGCACAGAAATTTTAAAAAATCTCTGTCCGCCTTTTCGTAATCTGCATTTTACCCTTACTTGATTAGCAGGAAAATTTGCGCATATTTTCACCTCAAATCTTAAAATTAAAATCCTTTGCCAGTATAGCAATTCAGCTTTGTTCTGTCAAGTGTTGCTGCAAAATCCACCTGTTCTCTTCCTGAAGGAAATCGACAATTTTCTCCTGATATGCTAAACTAAACTTACCGGGAAGCTCTTGACGAAAAGAGGGGTATTATGAAAAAGCTGAATTATCTTTTCCTGATTCTGTTTGTGATTGACCTAGTTGTTTTGTTGGGATATGGGCAGGCACAGGAGGAAACACGTGCAACTTACACCTATTACCGGGTTGGTTTTTACTGGTATTATTTCTTTCCTGCTGCCTATTTCTTCGGCGGATATCTGTTGGGACAGTTGCTTTTGTGCAGGAGTCGAATATCGCTGCATCCCATTGCGGAAAAAATATTGTTCACTTTGATTTCTGTCTGTCTCATTGTCTATTTAGTACCTGCCATTCTGTCAACGGTTCACATTTTTACCACCTTTCTGCCGTTTGATATCGCAGCTCAGCTTCATTACTTTATTATGAGTATCTTCACAAAAGCACTGTTCCTGTTCTCGGTTCTGGGGCTGACACTGTTTGTCTGCCTTTCCAGCCGAAAAAGCCGAAAGGAAAGCCTTTCTGATTCCACTCTCTAACTCTGTCCCCATTTAAATTACAAAACGGCAGCAGGGAATCCTGCTGCCGTTTCTTTTTATAAAATTAGTCCAGTTATGCATTACTGCTGCAAGGTTGCAATGATGGACGGCAAAAATTGCTTTTTGCGCGATACCATACCTGGAACCAAAAGCCCATCGCTTGGGATTTCCTCAATATGATTGGACTGCTTGAGGATCTCCTCTGCCTTTGCTCCACTGCACAAAACGATGCTGTTTTCCTCGATGATGTTGGTCAGCAGGAAGAAGAGCATGGTAGAAGGATCTTTTTCGGTTTTTTCCTTCATCAGCTGCTGCAATGCTGGAATTTGTGCGCGCAGACCTGCTTCGCTTACCGAAGTGATCTGTCCCACGCCAAAGTTTGCCCCTGCGGTGCAGAAGGTCTTGTAGTCCTGATAGAAGATCTCCTCGGTGGAACGGGAGGACAGGTCGCTTCCTGCCTCAAACATCTGCTGTGCATAGGTCGGAATGTCGATTTGCGCGATCTTTGCAAGTTCCTGCGCTGCTGCACGGTCCACTTCGGTACAGGTTGGAGAACGGAACATCAGGGTATCGGACAAAATTGCCGAGCAGAGCAGTCCTGCGATACTCTGTTCAATCTCGATGCCGTTTTCGCAGTACATCTGGTAGATGATGGTTGCAGTGCAGCCAAGCGGCTGGTTGCGGAAATAAACCGGATTGATGCTCTCCAGTCCTCCCAGGCGGTGATGGTCAATGATTTCCAGAATATCTGCACACTCTACCCCGTCCACAGCCTGATTCTTCTCGTTGTGGTCGACTAAGATGACCTGTTTTTTCTCGGTTGCAAGGAAAGAACGCTTGGACAGCTGACCGATATAGTGGTTGTTTTCGCCCAGAACTGGGAAATAACGGTGACGTTCCTTTGCCATAACTTCTTTGACATCGTCGGTATAATCATCCATCGAGAAGGACAGGATACCGTGCTGGGTCATAAAGAAATCAACCGGCATGCTCTGATTAATCAGTCTTGCTACCGTATAGGAATCATATGGGCTGGATAGAATGATGCATCCCTTATTTTTTGCCCGCTCGATGATGGTCTCGTTTGGTTCTGCATTGGTGCACAGAATAATGCAGGATGCTCCGATCTCAATCGAGAAAAACTGTGACTCAAAGCGGTTTCCGATGATGACCATGTCGTGCTCTGCCACATAATCCACCATTCGTTCTGGTGTGTTTGCCGCGATGGTAACACGTCCTTTGTCAAAGGTACCGCTGACATCTCCGCAGATTACCTTTGCTTCCAGCACCTTGACGATATTTTCATACGGAGTCTTTGCTTTGGATACGATTCGGTTGTCGTACACATCCATATCGGATGCTGCGATGTTGGAAATGGTAATGATACCTTCCAGCACACCCTCCTGATTGGTGATACACAGGGTGCTGGCTTCGTTTTCCTTCATGGTGCTGTACGCCTGCTTGATGGAAATTTTGCGGTCCACACCCGGAACTTCCTTGATTTCCATATCCGAAACACGGGTACGGACATTGGAAAGGTACTGTGGACAGTCCACTCCAAAATAGGACAGAGCAAAAGCAGTTTCCTTGCTCACTTCGCCCGCACGTTTTGGAGTATAGGTCTTGCCGGTCATCTTTCGTTTTAAGTTTGCGTAGGCAATTGCGGAACAGATGGAATCGGTATCAGGATTTTTGTGTCCGATGACGATGATTTCCTTTTCCTGATTCAATGTCTTTTCTCCTCTCGTTTTTTTTACATTTCTATTTTATGTCGGTTAAATACTGCTTTCATCTGCAAAAACTATACCATACTTTCGGCCTCAGTACAAGAATTTAGTTTGTTAAAGTAAAAACAAATGAAACTCTTTCTTTTCCCCCATTGACTCTCACACACTGTCATGCTTTATACTTTGTTTGAGCTCAAAAACAACGCCTCAGGAGGTAGAACAAAATGTTTCGTATCGGAGAATTTTCCAGACTGGCAATGGTGAGCGTACGAATGCTGCGCCACTATGATGAGATTGACCTGCTGACTCCCAATACGGTGGACCCTTACACCGGTTACCGGTATTACAGTGCCGGTCAGCTTGGCACTGTAAGCCGCATCCAGCTTCTGCGCGAAATGGGGGTTTCCCTAGGGGAAATCAAAAAGCTGTTCGATGGTATGCAGCAGTTAAATGAGCAGCAGCAAATTCAGCAGATGCAGACCATCCTGACCTTGCAGCAGTCCCTGCTAAAACAGCAGCTTATGTCCGCAAACCACAAGCTTTCGTTGGTGCAGTCAGCTCTGGACCAATTAAGAAAGGAGCAAACCATGAAACGATTCCACGTTGAAAAGAAAGTATTCCCAGCCATGCAGGTGGCTGCTGTCCGCGACATTCTTCCTTCCTATGCTGACGAGCATCAGCTCTGGATGCAGATGCATGAGGCTTTTGTAAAACTCGGCCCTGGCGACAAGCTGTTTGGCAAAGGACTTGCCATGGCTGTATTTTTCGATGAAGGCTTCTGCGAAAAGGATGCTGATGTCGAAATCCGTGTCCAGCTGCCAGAAGATTTCCATCCAAACTGTGACCAGATCGAAAAGGTTCGCTTTGTTACCATTCCTTCGGTAACTGCCGCTACCGCCATCCTGAATGGAAGCTATGAACAGATCAGTCAGGTCTATGAAGAAATTGCACAGTGGGTGGAGGAAAATAACTTCCAGATGCAGGGTCCAATGTTTAATATTTACCATGTTTCCCCTGCTATGGACCAAAATCCAGATAACTGGGTCACCGAAGTCTGTGTTCCCCTGAAAGCAGAATAATCCTGCAAAAAACGCTCCCAAGATGGGAGCGTTTTTTGATTATCTTTATTCTGTCCGAACAAACTGGCTGTAATACAGCTCATGATAAAATCCGTTTTTCTCAAGCAATTCTGCATGGGTACCCTGTTCAATTACCTTACCGTCGCGCATGACCAGAATACAATCTGCTTCGCGGATGGTGGAAAGGCGGTGCGCCACCACAAAGCTGGTGTGTCCCTTCATCATCTCGGCAAATGCCTTCTGAATCTTTATTTCTGTTCGGGTATCGATGCTGGAGGTCGCCTCATCCAGAATCAGGATAGAAGGCTTGGTCAGCATGGCGCGGGCAATGCACAGAAGCTGTTTTTGACCCTGTGAGATATTTCCGCCGTCCTCCGAAAGGATGGTGTCATATCCCTGCGGCAGACGCATGATAAAGCTGTGTGCAAAGGCGGCCTTTGCCGCTGCAACTACCTCTTCATCAGTTGCATCCGGTTTTCCGTAGGCGATATTATCCCGAACCGAGCCTTTGAACATCCAGGTATCTTGAAGCACCATACCGTACAGGGAGCGCAATGCATCCCGCACAATCTTCTGGGAAGGAACGCCATCCACCCGGATTTCTCCCTCATCGGTATCATAAAAGCGCATCAGGAGATTAATCATGGTGGTCTTTCCGCAGCCGGTTGGACCGACCAGTGCGATTCTCTGTCCCGGCTGCACCTTCAGATTAAAATCCTGAATCAGCGGATGCTCCTTATGATAAGAAAACGAAACGTGGTCAATCTCCACCCTGCCTTCTGCATGGGAAGGATGTGCAGCATCCGGGTCATCCGGCGCTTCTGCCGGCTCATCCATCACCGCAAACACCCTCTTTGCGCTGGCAAGAGCTGTCTGAAGTTCAGTAACAACCCCCGAAATCTCGTTAAATGGCTTGGTGTACTGGTTTGCGTAAGTCAAAAAGCTCGACAATGCACCGACGGTAAAACCGCCGCCAATGCAGGAGAGCGCTCCCACCAAAGCAACCGCCGCGTACACCACGCTGTTGACAAATCGCGTGCAGGGGTTGGTCAGCGAGGAATAAAACTGTGCCTTGACGCCTGCATCATACAGCTCGTGGTTGATGCGGTCAAATTCCTTTTGTGCGCGCTCTTCATAGCAAAACGCCTTAACCACCTTCTGGTTCCCAACCAGCTCCTCAATACAGCCGCTGAGCTGTCCCTTGATGGCGCTCTGTCTGCGGAACATCGAAAAGGAATGTTTTGCAATAAAGGATGCCACAAACAGCGAAAGTGGTGTGATGACAACCACAACCAGTCCTACCTTAAAATTGATGGCAAGCATATATCCCAGCGTAATCACAATCGTGATGATTCCGGTAAACAACTGAGAAAATCCCTGAAGCAGTCCGTCCGAAATCGAATCGATATCATTGATGATTCGGCTGATGATGTCTCCGTGGGAACGGCTGTCTATCTTGCTCAGAGGGATTTCTTCCAGCTTATTAAAAACACAAACACGCAGATCACGCACTGTCTTATAGGTTACCATATTGGTGCACAGCGTCATCAGCCACTGAAACAACGCTCCCAGCAGCGCAACGGCAATCAGTTCTCCCAAAATTGGGAGCAGCTGATCAAATGCAACCTTTCCCGGAGCAACAATCTGGTCGATGCCCTTTCCAATCAGAATCGGAGCATACAGCACCATTGATACACTCAGCAGTGCACTGACCACCGCACCAGCTAAATACAGCCAATACGGCTTTGTAAAGGTCAGGATTCTCTTTAAAAGATCGGTTCGTTTTTCCATATCCATTATTCCTGACCTCCTTTTTCATTTTCTTCATTCTGTGACCAGTAGATCTCTCTGTACTGCTCACAATCTGCAAGCAGCTGTTCATGTGTTCCAATTCCAACTACCCTGCCATCATCCAGCACAATAATTTTGTCCGCATAGCGAACCGTATTGGCGCGCTGCGAAACCAAGATAACGGTCATGTTATTTCCCGATTCTCGGGAAAGTGCTGCAATCGACTGGCGCAGTGCGGCATCCGTCGCAAAATCCAGAGCACTTGCGCTGTCATCCAAAATCAAAATTTCCGGAGAACCCACCAACGCGCGGGCAATGGTCAGACGCTGCTTTTGTCCACCCGAAAGGTTTTTGCCTCCCTGCAAAATCACTGTATCCAGTCCATCCGGCAGTTTGCGTACAAATTCCGCTGCCTGTGCCACTTCCAGAGCTTTCCATATCTCCTCATCGCTGGCATTTTCATCACGCCACTGCATGTTCTTTCTGAGCGTACCAGAAAACAACACCGCCTTTTGCGGCACCATACCGATTTTCTTTCGCAGCTGACGCACCGGAAAATCCCGCACATCGGTGCCATCTACCTTAACACATCCCTTGGATACTTCGTAAAATCGAGGGATCAGATTTACCATGGTCGATTTACCACAGCCGGTACCGCCAATAATACCCAGTGTCTGCCCTCTGCCGATCTCCAGTGACAGGTCATGGATAGCATAGTCTCCCGCATCCGGATAAACAAAGCTCACATCTTCAAATGAAATCTTGTTTGTCTCCTGTTTTGGGGGCTCCACTTCTTTGAGCGTACGGTTTACAATAGAAGGGGACAGTTCCATTACCTCATTCACTCTGGCAGCCGAAGCGGATGCTTTGGTAAAGATCACGACCAGATTTGCCACCACAATCATCGCTAAAAGGATCTGGTTTAAGTAATTGACAAAGGCAATCACCTCGCCCTGTGTCATACCGCCCGCATTTACCCTGACACCTCCAAACCACACCACAGCAGCAATTGCCAGATTGATGATGGTGCTGGTCAGGGGATTTAATAGGGCAGAAATCTTTCCAACCCGGATGGAGGTCTCCATCTGATCGTCGCTTGCAGCAGAAAATCGATTCTTCTCCTGCTCTTGTCGGGAAAAAGCTCGGATAACGCGGACGCCCGAAAGATTTTCCCGGGTAATCAGCGAGATACGGTCCAGCTTCCGCTGAATGATGCGGTAATAAGGAACCGAGCGGCTCATAATAAAATATAAAACAACAGCCACCAGCGGTGCTGCCAGGAAAAAGATCAACGCCAATTTCCAGTCAATGATGACTGCCATCACCGTTGCACCGATTACCAGAAACGGTGCACGTACTACCAGTCGAATCAGCATGGCAACCGCCAGCTGCAGCTGGTTTACATCGTTGGTGATTCGGGTAATCAGCGATGGAGTACCAATCTGATCGATCTCCCCGTGAGAAAGGCTGTTGATATGCGCAAACATTTCCGAGCGTACAACCGTTCCAAAGCCCTGGCTTGCCTTTGCTGCAAAATACTGACAGATCAGCGCGCATCCAAGACCAACCAGTCCCAGCAAAATCATCACGCAGCCCATTTTGATCACATAAAGCCTGTCCCCATTTGCAATTCCCACATCAATCATCCTTGCCATAACCAAAGGAACAATCAGCTCAAAAATTGCCTCGATCAGCTTAAAAACAGGGCCAAGAAAAACCTCTTTTTGAAAGCTTTTGAGATATTTTGCAAACTTTAACATTCTATTCTCATTTCCTCCGTTGTATCTTAATAATCTGACATGATATGATTATAGCATATTTTGTCTTAAATAAAATATATTTCCCTTTTGTTCCCCAGCTTTTCACAGAAATGCATTCACGGGAAATCACTATCTTATCGTCTAGGAGAGTTTTTATGTCAAACATTTTTCACTACAACATTCTGGTCACCCTTGACCGCAACTACCTCAAGGTTTTAAGTGTCATGCTCTATTCGCTGTCCCAGTCCGATCCGGACGCAGTTTTTACTGTCTATGTCGCAAACAACAGTCTGACCGAGGATGATTTTTCTTCTCTGCGCACCCTCATCCCCCGCACTGAGTTTGTGGACGTCCGCGTCTGTGATGAACTTCTTTCCGGTGCGCCGATCTCCGACCGCTACCCGAAGGAAATGTACTTCAGACTCTTTGCCGCACAGTATCTGCCGCAGGAACTGGACCGCATCCTCTATCTCGACCCGGACCTCGTTATCCTCAACGATCTGCGCGGGCTTTATTCCATCGACTTTCAAAATCATCTGTTTGCCGCTTCCTCCCACATCGAGAGCACCTTTTTTAAGAACTTTAACCGTCACCGCCTTCATCTTTCCAAAGAAGCCCGCTATATCAATTCCGGTGTCATGATGCTCAATCTCTCCTTGCTGCGAAAAGAGCAGCACCCGCAGGAAATCTATGATTTTATCAACGAACACAAAACCTCCCTGCTGCTCCCGGATCAGGACATTCTCAATGCCCTGTACGCTGACCGCACCATCTTTTTGGACCCACTGATCTATAACCTTGGAGAAAAATATCTGCGGCTAAAAAATCTGCACCTTCCAAAGGAAGAGAAACTCGGAATTGACTGGGTTCGCAATCACACTGCCGTTGTGCACTATTATGGAAGAAATAAGCCCTGGAAAGAAGGTTATCACGGAAAGCTCGGCATTTTCTATCAGGAATTTCTCCACGATATGGAAAGCCTTTCTTAAAAATCTGCTGTCCTATCTAGCCTGTACAGAAAACTTTATGGTATCATAAAAGAAACTTCTGTCAGGAGGGATTCTCAAATGAAAACTGCCAAAACAAATTGGATTGGAACTATCCTCAGCTGTCTGTGTGATATGGCAGGATTTGTCACCATCACCTATCTTTTGGGCTGTGCTGACTTTTCCTTTTCCAAAAGCCCTGTTTCCATTCTGCTGTTTGCAGCAAACTGCTGGCTCTATTCCCTGTTCTGGCAAAATCTCCGCCGCTACCTTTCAAGAGGAGCTGCTATCCTCGTTACCATTCTGGCTTTTGGCTGTGTTGCAGCGCTTTTATATTTTGTGGGATTTCTTCCGTTTGGGACCGAGCCTGTGCGCCTGCCTCTTTTCTGATTCCTCTTGCCCTGAGGGCGGTAGCTGTGATACAATTTTTCAAAAGAAAAGCAGCTTTTTTGGCTTCTTCCCCCCTTTTCTCACATGCAGAATTTATGGTATAATAAGTTGTTATGCGGGATTTCCCGATTTTTTGGCAAGTAACTTTTTTTATAATAGAAAGGTGAGATTTCATGGCAGACAAGCGGCAGGACCACATTCGAAATTTCTGCATCATTGCCCACATTGACCACGGCAAGTCGACCCTTGCCGACCGAATTTTGGAAAAGACACAGGCGATCTCCCTGCGTGAAATGGAAGATCAGCTTCTGGACAACATGGACCTGGAACGGGAACGCGGCATCACCATCAAAGCCCGCGCCGTTAAGGTTGAATACAAAGCAAAAGATGGGGACACCTATGAATTTAACCTCATCGACACCCCTGGACATGTCGACTTTAACTATGAGGTATCGCGTTCTCTGGCTGCATGCGAAGGTGCGCTGCTGGTAGTCGATGCTTCCCAGGGTATTGAAGCACAGACTCTGGCAAACACCTATCTTGCCATCGAGCATGACCTGGAGGTCGTTCCGGTAGTCAACAAGATTGACCTGCCAAGTGCAAACCCAGAGATGGTCTGCCACGAGATCGAGGACATCATCGGTATCCCTGCGCTGGATGCTCCGCGTATTTCCGCTAAAACCGGTCTTAATGTAGAGGAAGTTCTGGAACGCATCGTAACCGATATTCCTGCTCCAAAAGGCGACCCGAATGCTCCGCTTCAGGCGCTGATTTTTGACTCTTACTATGACAGCTACAAGGGCGTTATTGTTTACATCCGCGTGATGGAAGGTACTGTAAAACCGGGCGACGACATCCTGATGATGGCGACCGGTGCACAGTTCCACATCGTGGAAGTCGGCTATATGGGTGCGACCAATCTGGTTCCAACCAGCGGACTGTCTGCCGGCGAGGTAGGCTACATCACCGCCAGCATCAAGAGCGTGCGCGATACTGTTGTCGGCGACACTGTTACCCATGTGGACGCTCCTGCGGAAAAACCGCTTGCTGGTTACCGTCAGGTTAACCCGATGGTATTCTGTGGTATCTACCCTTCGGATGGTGCAAAATATCCGGATCTGCGCGACGCTCTGGAAAAATTGCAGCTCAATGACGCATCCCTTTCCTTCGAGCCGGAAACCTCCAAAGCACTGGGCTTTGGTTTCCGCTGCGGATTTTTGGGACTTCTGCACATGGAGATCATTCAGGAGCGTCTGGAACGTGAGTTTAACCTTGACCTGATTACCACTGCACCGAGCGTTATCTATAAGCTGAATATGACCGACGGCACCACCATGATGATCGACAACCCGACAAACTACCCTGACCCGTCCGACATCGAATCGGCAGAGGAGCCGTATGTCAAGGCGAGCATCTTCTCTCCTTCCGCATACATCGGTACCATCATGGAACTTTGTCAGGAACGCCGCGGCATTTACAAGGACACCAAGTATCTGGATACTGACCGCGTCGAGATTCACTACGAACTGCCGCTCAACGAGATTGTCTATGACTTCTTTGATGCGCTCAAATCCCGCACCAAAGGTTACGCTTCGTTTGACTACGAGCTGTCCGGCTACAAGACCTCTAAGCTGGTCAAGCTGGACATCATGATCAGCGGCGATGTTGTCGATGCTCTTTCCTTCATCGTTCATGCTGACCGCGCATATTCCCGCGCACGCAAGATGGCAGAAAAACTCAAGGAGAACATTCCGCGCCAGATGTTTGAGGTACCGATTCAGGCAGCCATCGGTGGCAAGATCATCGCCCGTGAAACAGTTAAGGCGTTCCGCAAAGACGTTCTTGCAAAATGTTACGGCGGTGACATCACCCGTAAGAAGAAACTGCTGGAGAAACAGAAGGAAGGTAAACGCCGTATGCGTCAGCTTGGTTCTGTTGAGGTTCCACAGGAAGCATTCATGGCTGTTCTCAAGCTCGACGAGTAGCGGGTTGAACCTTGTACTTTCTGAGAAAGTACCAAAGCAGTTTCGCGCTTTGGTTTGGTGGGAGGCTTTGGTTTTCTCACACGGCGCTCGCTCGCGTTATCACACTCGCTCGTTTGGCGAAATCGAAAAGTTTTTGGTTGAGCTTTTTTCAAAAAGCTCACAGATTCCAAAGACAGCGTCTTTGGTCGCACTCCGCAGAGTGCGAAACACCTTTATCATTCAGGCGCTTATTGGGAGAGCTCGAGAACCTTTTTGCAAGAGAAAAGGTTCTCGAAAACCGATTGTAAATAGTAGCTATCCCCGAAAAGTTCCCAGTGGGAAGTTTTCGGCAGTACTAGCTTGAAGTTGCTTCTCCTTATGTCACCAAAACAAAGAAACAAAAAGGTCGATGCTATTAAAGCATCGACCTTTTTTATACTCCAAACAGAGCCACGATCTGTTCTATCCTATCCACCACTGTATCTGCCTGCTCCCATGGACTGCTCGGAGAAGTATACGCATTTAATCCCTGCTTCACCCAGATAGTCTTAAACCCCAGCTTTTTTGCCGGCGCAATGTCGTTGTCCAGCCTATCCCCAATCATGACACAGCGCTCTGCTGGACAATCTGCTCTTTGCAGGGCAGCCTCGAAAATGCGCGGGTCCGGTTTTGCCACACCTTCCCGGTCAGAAGTAACGATCAGGGAAAATTCCTGCAAAATTCCCCATTGTTCCAATCGATTGCACGCACCGGGCAGTTGGTTTGCAATAATTCCCAACCGATACCGACCTTTCAGCCTGTTTAAGTATTCTTTTACCCCCGCATACAGCACCTCATCTTCCGAGTGCCACTCCGGTTTTGCAAGGTTATAAAAGGCAAACGCCTCCTTGTCTCCCTTTTTGTTCTGCTGGTAGTACGAAATCATCGTTTGATAAAACTGTTCTTCTCCAATATCGGTTCCTTGAATAGCATCCCTTACCCGATGACGAAACGCCTGCTGTTCATCCACCAAAGTAGAGCCCATATCAAAAAAGATCCATAGAATATCCGGAAACATGGCTGCTCTTCTCCCTCCACTCCTGTTCCATACACAAAAGAGGAAGGTCACCCTTCCTCTTTTCCACTATGACAGATTCAGTTTTTCCGGGATATAACGTTCGACAATTCGTCTTGCCGAATCATTGTCCTCCAGCATCAGCATAACCACATATCCGCCTCGTTCAAAGATGACTGCATTTTCTGCAATGGCTGAAGAATTGTAGACATCGTAATTGACAAATTCCCGAATCCGGTCGTCTTTGCGTTCCCGCAATGCTGCCAGAACGTTCTCATGGTGAGAGTTTCCATTCTCATCTTCCCCATCTTTTGGAAGGATGATATAAACATCATCTGCACCAAAGTCCGTTTCCACATAACGCACATAGGCTCTTTCCACATCATCCAGGTTTAATCCCACCACAGATTCCAGCTGTTCCTCGGTTGGTTCCACCAGCCCGATGCGCTTGCCCAGATCAGAATAGATCTGTTCCAGTGCCTTCTGGGGATTTGCCTGTGCTTTGCGGGTCTCAATTGCCTCCTGCGTCTCCTCTTCGTCTGGAAGGGTGGTATCCAGTGCCTCACAGCCCGAAAAAATCCCTGTGCACAGCACTGCCGCCATCAAAAGGCTGACCGCTTTTTTATAAAAACGCTTCATTCGTTTGTGTTTCCACCTTTCTGTTTTTGCAGGACCCAAAATGTCCTCCATCCTGTCAAAAGGGCTTGTCTGTTAAAAAATCCTATCTTCAAATTATAATGGATATCGTAAAACTGTCAAGCGCTCTGACCCTGCTCTGCCTTTTTCTTTGCCAAAAGTTTACACTCTGTCCGACAATGCAGGGGGAAATTTCCCGTTTTCTCTTTACGGTTTTGTTCTCTTATGATACAATAGTTCTATTCTCCTCACCATTTTGCTGAGGATCATTTTTTCGAAGAAGGGACTTTGTTATGAACAACTCTGTTATCATCCTCATCGCTGTTGTCGCATTTTGTGCCGCAGTTTTTATCGCATGGTATCTGATGAAAAATCTCCGCTTTACCAAAGGGAACTATGGAAAGCAGACCGTAAAATCCATCCTCAAACGCTTTGCATTTCCTAGAAAATATAAGGTGCTGGAAAACGTTTCGATGGAGCTGGACGGCAAAACACAGACCATCGATTTTGTTATGGTAGGCGAATTTGGACTGCTGTTTGTTTCTGCTTTGCAGGGCAAGGGCGATTTTTATGGTGACTTTACTGAGGAATACTGGTCCTTTGTGGATAACGAAAAGAAGGTTCGTTTCTTAAACCCAGTTAAGGAAATGGACAAAAAGCTCGATATGTTCCGCAGACTGATGGCGAAAAAGAAGGTATATAACCTTAAGATTGAATCGGCTGTTGTTATTGTTGGTTCCAAAGCAGACGCTCCAATGTACTTAAGCCATGTCGGCAAGGAAAACATTGTCATGACTGTAAACCAGTTTAAGAAATTGCTGGAAAAAGAAAAATTTGAACAGGACAACAACATCGATGTTGCTGCGGTTACCGATGTTCTTTCTAATCTTCACTAATTCACTGCATCTTTTCAGGGCTCCCTTACTTAGGGAGCCTTTTCTTTTTGCAAAATTTCGGCAGATTGTCTATTGCTTTTTCAAATTCTTTTTGCCTTTTATGTTTTCATTCCTCTGCGGATAATCCTTTCCCATTCTTACCCTGTTTCCCTTTTATCATTCTTCTTTGCCGCGCGCCTGTTTTCTTTTTCCTGCTTTGATTTTCTTAAAAAATGAAGGTTGTCAAGTCGTTTTTTAACTTTCCGGAAATCTGCCTAAAAAATACGCAGGATATTCTACGAATATCCTGCCATTTTTTTACTTCTTTTCTGACAGGATTTCTATATCTGGTGTCTATCAGTCCATTTTAAAATTTAGTATACTGTATCTTGTGATATACTCGGAGTAAACAACAAAAATTCGTGGGTTTTGCTAATTGACGAAAATTTCACTACCCGATACAATAATGAAGATAAAATAATCTGCTGCAAGAATATGTGCGCATAGAAATCTCTGTCGTACACTATTCTTTTTTTATGGGATAGATTACATCAAAGGAGAATTTCTATGTTTACCACCATCATTAAGCGAGATGGCCGCACTGCGGCTTATGATGTCGAGAAGATTGCCAACGCGATTTTCCGCGCAGCAACTTCGGTCGGAGGAAAGGACTATCAGACCGCTTATCATCTTGCTTTGCAGGTGGGCCAGCGTCTGGAGGAAAAATATGCTCCGTCACAGTCTCTGACTGTATCACCTACGGTGGAACAGATTCAGGATATGGTGGAAAAGGTGCTGATCGAAAATGGTCACTCCCGCACTGCCAAAGAATACATCCTCTACCGCGCACAGCGTACCCGCGTGCGTGAGATGAACACTAAACTGATGAAGGTTTACGAAGATCTTACCTTCAAAAGCGCTGCGGAAAACGACATCAAGCGTGAAAATGCCAATATCGACGGCAACACCGCCATGGGAACCATGCTCAAATATGGTTCTGAGGGTGCCAAGGCATTTTATGAGATGTTTGTACTCGACCCGGAACACGCCCGCGCTCACGATTGCGGCGACATCCATATCCATGACCTCGACTTTTTCTCCCTGACCACCACCTGCTGTCAGATTGACCTGACCCGATTGTTTGCCGGTGGTTTTAACTGCGGCTACGGCTATCTGCGGGAACCGGAGGACATCGCGGACTATGCTGCTCTGGCTTATACCGCTATTCAGGCAAACCAGAATGACCAGCATGGTGGACAGAGTGTACCGAAATTCGATTTTGATATGGCACCCGGTGTGCGCAAAACCTACCAGAAGCATTATCGCCGCTGTCTGTGCAACGCCTGTGAGCTTCTGTGTGGACTGGAAAACAGCTCAGAAGCCCTCTCTCCGGTCTTTGCCGCTCTGGAGGAAAAACAGCTTGTGCCAACTCTCGAATCAAACGAAAGCTACACTGCCGCGGAACGGGAAGCTTTACAGGCTCTTCTGGGCTGCCCGGAAGCACAGATCATTTCTGCGCAGCAGTTTGCTGCAAAACACGCCTACACCGAAACCGAGTGTGCGACCTATCAGGCAATGCAGACCCTGATTGACGACCTCAACACCATGCATTCCCGCGCAGGAGCACAGACTCCGTTCAGCTCCTTAAACTACGGAACCGACACCTCTCCAGAGGGCAGAATGGTTATCAAAAACATGCTGCTGGCAGAACAGGCTGGCTTGGGTCATGGCGAAACCCCGATCTTCCCGATCCATATTTTCAAGGTAAAGGAAGGGGTAAACTTTAATCCAGGTGATCCAAACTATGATCTGTTCCGTCTTGCCTGCAAGGTATCGGCAAAACGTCTTTTCCCAAACTTTTCCTTCCTGGATGCACCATTTAACCTCCAGTACTACAAGGAAGGTCACCCGGAAACTGAGGTTGCCTATATGGGCTGCCGCACCCGCGTTGCCGCAAATGTTTATGACCCAATCCGGGAAATTACTACCGGACGCGGAAACCTTTCCTACACCTCGATCAATCTGCCGCGCCTTGCCATCCTGTCCAACAAAAACATCGACCTGTTCTTTGACCTGCTCGATCGAAAAATCGATCTGGTCATCCAGCAGCTTCTGGACCGTTTCCGCATTCAGGGACAGAAGAAGGTGCTCAACTTCCCATTCCTGATGGGACAGGGAGTATGGCTTGACTCGGAAAAACTCGGTCCGAACGATGAGATTGCCGAAGTATTAAAGCACGGCACACTCACCATTGGTTTTATCGGACTTGCCGAAACACTCACCGCTTTGATTGGTCAGCACCACGGACAGAGCGAATACGCGCAGAATCTGGGATTGGAGATCATCGGCCATATGCGCGCCAGAATGGATGCAGAAAGCGAAAAGAGAAAGCTCAACTTCTCGCTCATCGCTACACCGGCAGAAGGTCTGTCCGGACGATTTGTCAAGATCGACCGCGAACGTTTTGGTGTGATTCCTGGCGTCACCGACCGTGACTACTACACCAACTCCTTCCATATTCCAGTCTACTTTGACATCAACGCCTTTGATAAAATCCGTCTGGAGGCACCGTATCATGCTCTCACCAATGGCGGACACATCACCTATGTGGAATTGGACGGCGACCCACTTCAGAACGTGGATGCTTTTGAGCAGCTCATCCGCTGCATGAAAGAATCCGGCATCGGTTACGGCTCGATCAATCATCCGGTCGACCGCGACCCAGTCTGCGGCTATACCGGCATCATTGGAGACGAGTGCCCACACTGTCACCGCAAAGAAACGGCAGATCAGCCAATCGAGCGTATCCGCCGCATCACCGGCTATCTGGTCGGTTCGCTCGAGCATTTTAACGATGCAAAACGCGCGGAGGAACGCGACAGAGTAAAACACGGGCTTTCCAAAGCTTAATAAGAGAACAAAAAGGACTGCGAACAGTTGTTCGCAGTCCTTTTTTATTTTTCCGTTTTTCCTACATTCTCTTCCTGCTCCATACTGTTTATGTCATACTCAATTGCCTGCACAATCCACTCATTTCTGGATATTCCAATCTTCTTTGCACTCTTTGTGATCTCACAAAGGTTCTTTTTATCCATACGAAGGCTAACCAGTACTCTTTTTTCTGGTTTTGGTATTCTGAAAACTGTTCCCATCTTCTCATCTCCCTTTGTTTGAGTATACTTTGTTCTGTTTTTCTTGGTATACGCACCTGCGTAATTTACGCAATTTTTACTCATTTTTGACTTGTTTTTGACATTTATCCCGTTTTATACTATAATTCATTTTGCGTCTTTGGGCAGAAATCAAAAGCTACACCTTTGCGCACTACCGTGCGACAGCCTCTGACCAACATCCTGACCCGAACGTTTTTCTCTTTTTATTTATGTGTCACAGGGGTTTCCCCTCAGCACATCTTGTGCTGTTTACCCCCATGAGCTTTTGTGTACGAAAAGCCAGTTGAAAACAAGTTTTCAACTACAAAAAACTTCTGTTCGCCTTCGGCGCAAAGACAGATCGTTTATCCAAATGACAACTACAAAGGAACGTGCTATTATGAATCCAGTTAAAACCTTTCTCGAAAAGCACCTCTCCCGCGATGAGGTCTTTTTGAGCATCCTCCTGCTGGTCACCCCGCTGACCGCCTTTTATCTCATGCAGTTTGCCTACAGCGGCGGACTCCCATGGGAATATTCCTTCAATGTCCTGCTGGCAAACTACCTGTGCATCGGTGTGGTTCACTTCACCCTCTGCGCTGTCACAAACTATATCGTGGTTTGCTCCATCCTCACTCACATCCTGTGCTGTATCTGGGGTATCGCAAACCACTATGTTTCGCTGTTTCGCGGCACACCGATCCTTCCTTGGGATTTCACCGCTCTGGGAACCGCTGCTGCTGTTGCAGACAGCTACCAGTTCTCCCTCAACATCCCGATGGCAGTTTCCATCCTGTTGATTGCGGCAATGATCTTCCTGCTGCGCAAAAAGCTCAAAACAGGACGCTTCCGTCCATCCAAAAATCGTCTGCGCCTGCGCGTCACCTACCTTTGTGCGATTCTGCTCTGCGCCTATCCGGTTTTGCAGCCAAACGCGCTGGGCTATCTTGGCATTGAAACCGATGTCTGGGATCAGTCCAAATCCTACTCGCAGGATGGCGCTTTAGCGGTATTCCTGCGCAACACCCAGTTTATGTCGGTGGAAGAGCCAAAGGACAGCTCCGAAGAGAATCTCAACCGCATCGTTTCGGATGTCACCGATCACACTCCGGCAGTTTCCACCGATACCCGCCCCAACATCGTTGCTATCATGAACGAGTCCTGGGCAGACTTTGAAGATTTCGGCAATCTCTCCTTAAGCGAAAGCGTCACCGACTACATAGACTCACTGGACAACTGTATCCAGGGTCACAGCTATACCTCCGTTTTTGGAGCAGGAACCAGTGCCAGTGAATTTGAGTTCCTGACCGGAAACTCGATGGCATTTTTGCCGTCGGGCAGCATCCCTTACCAGCAGTATGTTCTGGAGCCTACCGCTTCGCTTGCCTCCCTGCTCAAGGAAAATGGCTATCGCACCCTTGCCATCCATCCGGGCGAACGCACCTCCTGGCAGCGCAATCAGGCATATCCTCTGCTGGGATTCGACCAGTTTAAATGCGTGGAGGATATGGATGTTCCACTGACCGAGGAACATGGCTATGTCAGCGACCAATCTTCCTTTAACCAGATCATCTACGAATTTGAGCACAAGTCTCCGGAAGAACGCCTGTTTTTGTTTAACGTCACCATTCAGAATCACGGCAGCTACACCGTAGAAAATTACCCTGCTGAGGTCACTCTCACCGATGAGCCTGGAAAATATCCGATGGCAGAACAGTACCTCACCCTCGCAAACAAGAGCGATGAAGCTTTCCAACTGCTTGTAGATTACTTTAGCCATCAGGACGAGCCAACCATCATCCTGATGTTCGGTGACCACCAGCCTTCGGTCGAACAGGAATTTCTGGACAAAGCCTATGGCGTCACCCAGGACAACATGACCATGGAGCAGTACATGGATAAATACAAGACCCCATTTCTCATCTGGGCAAACTACGACCTGCCGGATGACCAGATTCCGACCAGCAGCTTAAACTTCCTCGGCCAGTACCTGCTCTCCTATGCAGGAATCGAAGCTTCCACCTATGAAAATTATCTGACTGACTTCCAGCAGAAACTTCCTGCAATGACCTTCGTCGGCTATGTCGATGCAAACGGCAAAGCATACAGCCATCTGGAAACCAACGACTACACCTCGATGATTGAGGACTATCGCACCTTTGCTTACGATAATCTGTTTGGCGGACAAACCCGCCACGCACAATATTATCAGGCACCATAAATAACAAAAAAGCCCGGGAAAATTCCCAGGCTTTTTCTTTTTGAATTAAAGTGTCGCTTGTTCTGCTCTTGCAAAAGCTTTCTTTCGAACACAAAGATAACAGATAAAGTGAACTCCTGCCGTCAGAATCCAGGAAATCGGGTAGGAGATATACAGACATTCCAATGTTCGATCTAACTGGAAGATGGTGAAAATCCAGATTACGCGGAACAGGCATGCACCAGTCAGGGAGACCAGCATTGGCATGATGGAGTAGCCCAGGCCACGAATACTGCCGACCATAACATCCATCAAGCCACAAAGGAAATAGGTTGCGCTGACAAAACTCAGACGAATCAGTCCATACTGAATAACCTGCGGATCGGAGGAGTAGATACCCAGCAGCTGATTTCCCAGGAAATATGCGCCATTTCCCAGTACCAGACCAACCACTGCAACAACCAGCAAACATTCCATCAGAATCTTGTCGACACGTTTAAACTGCTTTGCACCCATATTCTGGCTGGTAAAGCTCAGAGAGGTCTGGTATACTGCGTTCATTGCAGTGTATACAAAGCCTTCGATGTTGCTTGCTGCGGTATTTCCCGCCATAACCAGAGAACCAAAAGAGTTAACCGAAGACTGAATCAACACGTTGGAGATGCTGAATACTGCACCCTGAAGTCCGGCTGGCAGACCGATGCGGAGCATAGCTGCCAGTGTTTTGCCGTGAAACTGAAGATGTTTTAAGTCCAGATGACATGGTCCCTCCATCTTAATCAGACACAGCACAATTAGAACTGCAGATATTGCCTGGGAAATAATGGTTGCCAGTGCAACACCAGCAACACCCATCTTGAACACAATAACAAAAAACAGGTTCAAAACAACATTGACCACACCAGACAAAGTCAAAAAGTACAAAGGACGTTTTGTATCACCGATTGCACGAAGGATCGCTGCACCAAAGTTATACAGCATAAATGCCGGCATACCGACAAAGTAAATGCGCATATACAAAACCGAAAGATCAATAACGTCCTCTGGAGTTCCCATCAGTTCCAGAAGCGGTTTTGCAAGCAGAACACCCACGAAGATCAGGATAATACCACCGATAATTGCGGTCAAAATAGAGGTGTGAACTGCTTCATGCACGCCATCCACATCTCTTGCGCCATAAAAACGTGCAACCACAACGTTTGCACCGACCGAAATACCAATAAACAGGTTGATGATCAGGTTGATAAGCGCTGAGGTAGAACCAACCGCCGCCAGAGCTTCACTTCCCGTAAAACGTCCGACAACGATGATATCCGCTGCATTAAACAGCAGCTGCAAAATACCGGAAAGCATCAGCGGGATCGAAAACACCAAAATCTTGCTCAAAAGTGGTCCGCTGCACATGTCCATTTCATAAGACTTCTTCATAACACCCATCCTTTTCTAAAATTTTACTTTACCTTAACAAAGTCATATTTTTTATTATAGCAAGATGCGTATGAAATTCAAGTGTCCTGATGTATAAAAATTCGTCCCTCTTTTTTCTCATTTTCTGTTTTTCCTGTTTTGGGACAAAAAAGGCAAGGCACCCAAAGGATGCCCTGCCTTTATATTTTCTGGACTATGCCATCAAACCCTGTGCGCTGTGGAACAGGTTTTCTGCAATCAGATCGATCTGTGGCTTATCGTTTGTCACGATTGTCAGATATACTTTGATCTTTGGTTCGGTTCCGGATGGACGGATAATCACCTTCAGATTGTTCTCCAGATTGTATTCCAGTACATTGGAAGTTGGCAGATCAATCTTGGTCTCACCGCCGGTACGGAAATCCTTTCTGATCGAAGTCTGGTAATCTGCACAGGAAAGCACCTCATATCCTGCAAAGGATGTTGGTGGATTGGAGCGCAGTTTCTTCATGATATTTGCCATCTTTTCCATACCATCAGTACCTTCGAAGGTATAGCCTTTTACTCTTGCTGCATAAACGCCAAAGCGAGCAAAAATATCGTCCAGCGCGTCAATCAGGGTCTTGCCCTGTTTCTTATAGTACTCTGCCATCTCGCAGATAATCATTGAGCCGTTTACTGCATCCTTATCGCGGACATGTGCGCCGGTCAGATAGCCGTAGCTTTCCTCAAAGCCCAGCAGGAATCGGCTTTCCTCGCCCTGTTTCTGAAGCATGGTGACCTGCTCACCGATATACTTAAATCCGGTCAGAACGTTCACCATCTCGATGCCGTAGCTCTTTGCAACCACATCAGCCAGTGGTGTGGATACGATGGATTTAACTGCAATCGGTTTCTTTGGCATGGTTCCATGTGCAATACGCTGTTTTGCAATATAGTCAAGCATCAGCACACCGATCTCATTTCCGGTTGGAAGCACATACTCTCCATGATGATTTACCGCAACACCAACGCGGTCTGCGTCTGGGTCGGTTGCCAGAACCAGGTCACCGTTTATCTTCTTACACAGCTCAATACCAAGCTGCAAGGTTGCTTTTTCTTCCGGGTTTGGGTATGGACAGGTTGGGAATTTTCCATCTGGACGCTCCTGTTCCCGTACAACTGCGATATCTTCAATGCCCATCTTGCCCAAAATACGGCGAACCAGTTTATTTCCGGTACCATTAAGCGGAGTGTATACTACTTTGAGGCTGCTCTCAGTTACCGGGGTTTTGTTGATTCTCAGGGAGAATACCTTGTGCAGATACTGGTCTACCAGTTCATCGGATATGTACTCGATCATACCAGTGCGCAGACCCTCATCCAGAGACATCTTCTTGACACCATCAAAAATATCACGTTTTGCTGCATATTCCAGCACCTTTGCAGCGGCTTCCGGATTCAGCTGGCAGCCTTCCTCGTCGTAAGCCTTATAACCATTGTACTGAGATGGATTGTGGCTGGCAGTAATCACGATACCAGCACTGCATTTGAGCTGGCGAACTGCAAACGAAAGGGTTGGAGTTGGCATCAGTTCTTTAAACAGATATGCCTTTACGCCATTTGCTGCAAAGACACGTGCGGTCACCCTTGCAAACAGATCGCTTTTAATACGGCTGTCATAAGCAATCGCAACGGTTGGGTTTTCATACTGTTCGTTGATATAGTCAGCCATACCCTGAGTTGCCAGTGCGACTGTATAAATATTCATCCGGTTAGTTCCCACACCCAGAATACCGCGCAGACCTGCTGTTCCAAATTCCAGCATACGGATAAAGCGTTCTTTGATTTCCTGTTCGTTTCCCTCGATCTCAATCATTTCTGCGATCAGGTCCGGATCTTCCAGCTGTCTTTTTTTCCAAATTTCATAAGTTTCCAGATAGTTCACCGCAATCCACCCTTTCTAATCTTAATGGGAGTTTTAAGAATTTCCCTTTTTTTCAAAAACTATACAAAATTAATATACTCCATTCTTATTTTAAGCTTTTTTTACTGAAAAGTCAACAAAAAATCCGTCGAAAGACTCCTCTGACATCGTAAATTTTTTTATGAATCCGCTTTCCCAGTTCTGTTCTGAGCAGCCATCAAGTTGTGTGTTTACCAAAAGCAATTGATTTTCCTACTATAATTGTTTATAATAAAAGCACAAGGAATGGCGGTTTCCCGAAATTTCGGGAAACCAGGCTCTTCAAAATAAGGAGGAATTTCATATGTTAGTTTCTGCAAAAGAGATGCTGGACAAAGCAAAAGCCGGCAAATATGCGGTAGGTCACTTTAACATCAACAATCTCGAATGGACAAAAGCAATCCTGTTGACTGCACAGGAAAACAACTCCCCTGTTATCCTGGGTGTATCCGAAGGCGCAGGTAAATACATGGGCGGTATCAGCACTGTTGTCGGCATGGTTAACGGTATGCTCAAAGAACTGAACATCACTGTTCCAGTTGCTCTGCATCTGGACCATGGTACCTATGAAGGTGCAAAAGAATGCATCGAAAAAGGTTTCTCCTCCGTTATGTTCGATGGTTCCAAATACGGCATTGAAGAAAATATCGAAAAAACAAAAGAAATCGTTGCTCTGGCTCATGCAAAAGGCATCTCTGTTGAAGCTGAGGTAGGCGCAATCGGCGGCGAAGAAGATGGCGTACTCGGCGGCGGCGAAATCGCTGATCCAAACGAATGCGCAAGCATCTGCGAGCTGGGTGTTGATATGCTGGCTGCTGGTATCGGCAACATCCACGGCGTATATCCAGAAAACTGGGCTGGTCTGCGTCTGGACGTTCTGGCTAAGATCCAGGAAAAGACCGGTAAAATGCCACTGGTTCTGCATGGCGGAACAGGTATCCCGGATGAGATGGTAAAAGACGCTATCTCCAAAGGTGTTTCCAAGATCAACGTAAACACCGAATGCCAGATCGTATTTACCGAAGCTACCCGCAAATACTTCGAAGAAAATCTCGATCAGCAGAAGAAAGGCTTCGACCCAAGAAAAGTTCTCAAACCTGGTTTTGAAGCAATCAAAGCAAAAGTAAAAGAAAAAATGGAACTCTTCGGCTCCATCGACAAAGCTTAATCTACCTTTTCTTTGCTAAAAGAAAAGGTAGACCCAAAAGAAAAGTGTTCGCTTCGCACAGTTCTATCGCTGGTTTGTGCGATACGGCAAGTTTTCTTTCCTCTGCCTGTTCTTTGCTAAAAGAAAAGCCAGCTTGAAGCTGGACCCAATATCGCGCTTTGGTTTTGTGTAAGGCGATAGTTTCAGCACACGGCGCTCGCTCGTGTTAACACACTCGCTCTTTTGAGCAAGAGTAAAATTCGACTCTGTCGACAAAACCAAAAGAAAAGTGTTTGCTTAGCGATGGTTCCTGGTTACTCTCGTGCAGCTAAACAAAATTCTTTTCATTTTGCTCAATAAACAGAGCATCCCGTAAAATTGCGGGATGCTCTTTCTTTTTTATTTTTTTACAATCCTTGCTTGAGTCACTGCCTTTTTTTGTGCTATACTTTTTTTTTGATATCCAAAAACACTGG
>PPYF01065415.1_pt1 | contig 23408 bp, 26 predicted proteins | sample 1559871 | NCBI WGS metagenome assembly PPYF01 (sample SAMN08240021, study PRJNA423297) | Human gut metagenome, whole genome shotgun sequencing project.
CTTTGTTGGACTCTTTCGCATTGTTTTACACATTTTTTATTGTTCATAAATGTGTCAACTTTTGCCAGGACAAGACATACTTCATGCTTTTGCCGTGTCTGTGGCGGCGTAAAAGGTCATGTTCCGCATTCTAAAAGACCATGTTTTGCAGCCTGAAAGGTCGTGTTTTGCACTCTAAAAGACGGCCTTTTGTAACGCGTTGGCAACCAGGATGTTATGCGGGTAACTGCATGGTGCAGGCCGGTGCAGGCCGGGTGGGGCGCAGGATGAGCCGCACGAGGTAAAAAAACATGGAGCAATGTGTAATAAAACCCGGTTGCAGGCGTTACATAAATAAAGAATGTAAACCAAATGGACATGCCTATGAAGTATTTTACGCAAGAAGAAAAGTCGCCGTCGTTCAAGACGTTGAATTTAATCAGGCAGATTGCCTACACGTACCGCGTGGTGAAAGTGAACGGGCAGGCCGAGGCTTATTGTCTTAACTGACGCAATACGGGATTGGTTATGGCTACAATGGTATCACCTTCGCTGCTGGCTGCCAACTTCATCAACCTGCAGGGCGACATAGAAATGATTAACAGGAGTGAGGCCGACTGGCTTCACCTTGACGTGATGGACGGTGTGTTTGTTCCCAACATCTCGTTCGGCTTTCCAGTGATTGATGCGGTTGCCCGTGTCTGCAAGAAACCTCTCGACGTGCATTTCATGATAGAGAAGCCTGAACGCTATGTATCGCGCACGGCCAAGACGGGCGCGATGATGATGAACGTTCACTACGAGGCTTGTACACATCTTGACCGCACAATACACGAAATCCACTCTGCCGGAATGAAGGCCGGCGTCACTCTTAACCCTTCAACGCCGGTGTGCATGCTTGAGGACGTGATAGCCGAGGTTGACATGGTGCTGCTTATGAGCGTAAATCCCGGTTTCGGTGGTCAGTCGTTCATAGAGAACACTATAAATAAGGTGAAGCGTCTGCGCAGGCTTATTGAGGAGTCAGGCTCGCATGCTTTGATAGAGGTTGACGGGGGAGTGCAGGCCGACACGGCGCCGAGGCTCGTGGCCGCAGGCGTTGACGTGCTTGTGAGCGGCAGTTACATATTCAAGGCTGCCGACCCTGAGGCTAAAATAAGCGAGCTGAAAAGGCTTTGATGTAATTGCGGATTAAGAGTCGTGAAATTAAGAATTAAGAGTTAAGAATTAAGAAAAATACTCTTGCTGATTGTTACAAGGCATGTTTTCTTAATTCTTAACTCTTAATTCGTAATTACATCAGTCCAATTGCAGGGCTATGTTATGTTCCCTTGTCATCCGGCGCAGGTTGAGTATTGCGTATCTCATCCTTCCGAGCGACGTGTTGATGCTCACGCCGGTAAGTTCGGCGATTTCCTTGAACGACAGGTTCTGGTAAAAACGCATGAACACCACTTCGCGTTGCGTAGGCGGCAGCATGTTCATCATTTTCTTTACGTCGGTCATGATTTGGTCGTTGACATAACGGTTCTCCACGTTTATGTCAAGGATGTCGTTCTTGCTGAGGTTCGAGAGGTTGTTTTCTTCTGACAGTTCGATAAGGTTGCGTGCGCGTTGCTCCCTGTACCAGTCCATCATTACGTTGTGGGCTATGCGCATAATCCATGCGCTGAACTTGCCGCTGTCAACGTAGCGTTTCTCATGGAGCTTGGTTATAACTTTTACGAAAGTCTCTTGGAACAAGTCGTTTGCCTTGTCTTCATCTCTTACCACGAACAGGATGTATGAGAACAGCTTGCTTTGGTTGCGCGACAAAAGTTCATCGAAGGCACTGTTGTCTCCGTCAATGTAGGCCAAGGCGAGTTCCTCGTCGGTCAATACGTTCAAATTTTTCATTATTACTTTTTTGTTCTTGAAGTAATGATGTTCCGATAGGCAAGAAATGTTGTCAATTGTTATTATTGTTGTTTTCTTCTGCAAAGACGGCGCAAACGAGTGGAAAGTAAGCCTGCCTGCAATTTACCGGCTGCAGTTTATCTCATGCAAAGATAAGGATATTGGTCTGCTTTGCAAAAAAATATTTAATAAAATGCGCGTTAGGTTGTCATATTTTAACAAAATGCGGCGTGCCTATGGCATGTAAGAACAATCCCGGAGTTCAGTCGGGGTCAAATTCTAATGCGTCGATGTCTTTTATCCCGGGTATGCCAAGGTAGGTTTTCTGTATGCCGAAAATGGCTATGCGCCGGCCCTTGTTGCCGGGGTTGTCCTTCAGGTTGAGTATGGCGCGGTATTTTTGCTGATGCAGTTGTATTGCTATTACGTTGTTGAAATCAGTTTCTGCCGGGTCGTCGGCCATGAGTATGGCCGTTGGGTAGGTGAATGTCGGTTCGAACTGGTATCTTATTTTATTGTTCGCACCGGTTGCCGCGCCTACAATGTAGCCTTTGACCCATACCTGCCGGCCTATGTCATTGCTGCGGAAAGTGGCTACATCCACTACGCTGCCTGTGGGAAAGCCGTCGTCTTCGCCTCCTCCAACTTCTTCAATCCAGCCTCCGCTGTCGTCGGCAGGCTGCGTTGTTTGTTCTTTTTCGTTTTCAAGCTCCACCTTCTCGCATGAACTTAATGAGATGGCGGCCGACAGAATCAGGGTGATTATTTTTAGTCTTTTCATGGTAAACGGAGTGTAGTCTTTCGCAAAAATAGGTAAATCCCGTCAAACGTCCAAACAAAGCGGATGAAAATGTTTGTTTCATAAAAAGAGGTTGACGCAGGATGCAGCCAACCTCTGACGATTTCGTTAAAATCTTCGAAATCATAAATAAGATGTCGCAAATATAGCGTTTTATAATGTAAAATGCAAATTTTACGCATTAAAAATCTAATATTTAACATTTTGTCGCTTTTTGTGTTCCTCTTTGTGATGTTTTTCCGTCACAAAGTTTGCGTGTGTTGAAAGCGGGCGTGGAGGCGGCTGCGCAGCCGCAAGGCGGCCATTGCCAATATGGCTTGCACCGTTATTGGCCGTGGCCGAGAGCGTATGGCGTAACATCCTGGTTCACAGCGCATAGCAAAAGGCCGTGTTTCGCATTGCGAAACACGGCCTTTTGCAGGGTAAAACGTGGCTTTTTGCAACGTAAGACACGGTCAACGGTGACGCCAAAAGCGGCATGCGGCCGGAAGAGTGTCTTTATCTTAGTTTGTTGCGGTTGTAATGCGGCGTAACTTTCATGTTGAAATAAATCATTGATACGAGGCAAAGCACGGAGCCGATGAGGTAAACCATGTAAAAGGTGAAGTGCTGGGCTATGAGTCCGCTGGTGGCGATGCCTATGCCTATGCCAACGTCCCATGCCGTGAGGTATGTGCTTGTGGCCGTGGCGCGCTGGTTGTTGGGCGCAAGGTTGATGTAAAGCGTGTTCATTGCAGGGAAGATGACGCCGAAGCCAATGCCGAGCAATAGCGGCACGGCGAAGAACATTGCCTCGGCGGCGCCCATGCAGGCAGGCGCTACGAAGCGGCACATGCTTAGCATGAAAAAAGCCAGCACTACGGGGTATAGCCCGATGTGTATGCACTGTGTGATATAACCTTGGTCTACCTTTTTGCCGGCTACGAGGCGTGATGCGCCCATGCCGGCTGCCATGAGGGTGAAGAAAAAGCCCGATGGCACGTCGAGGTGTATTTCGCGCGCGTACATTGCGACGAAGTTCGTCGTGGCGCCATAGGGTATGGAGAGCATCAGCAGGGCTATGCTGACGGGTATCCCTTTCAGCAGGATGAAACGGTCGAGCGACAGTTTGCGTGTCGGCTTGGCCGGGGTTGTGCCCGTCTGTAGCTTTTCATTCAGTCTTGTTTTTATTGTTTCGGGCGTGCGCGGCTTTACGCATACGGCGCATATCAATCCCACGGCGCTGAAGGCCATGCCGGTGAGGAATATGTTTGTATAGCTAACATGCCCGTGCATGAAAAGTCCGGTCATGGGGCCGAGTGCCATGGCGATGTTGTTGGTAAGTCCGTAATACCCCAGGGCTTCGCCGCGGCGGCTGCTCGGCGTTATGTCTACGCAGAGCGTGTTGCCGCCGACAGTAACGCTGCTGAAGGCAATTCCGTGCAGGGCGCGCAGCACGATGAACCATGCCAGCACTCCGGCGGCTATGTAGCCGAGGAAGATTGACGCGCAGATGAAATAGCAGAATATGTAAATGGGCTTTCGTGGAAATTTGTCCATCAGGAAGCCGGAGAACGGACGTATGCACAGGCCGCTGACCGTGTAGCAGCTTAATATTGCGCCAAGCATGGCCGCAGGGCAGTTGTAAGTCTCCCTAAGGTAGAACGGCAGGACAGGGATGAGTATCCAAAAACCGAAAAACAGCAGGAAGTTTGCTGCCAGAATGAATATGTAGCTGCTGGTGAAAAGGCGCTCTTTCATCGTGTTGAATTGAGAGTTAAGGATTAAGCGTTGTGAAAAAATGCCACTCCTCCATGTGTACCGTATAATTAAAGAGTTAAGAATTAAGAAAGGCTGTGTGTCTTGTCTGGTTTGCCAACCGCCACACCTTTCTTAATTCTTAACTCTTGGTTCTTAATTCCCTTGTCAGTTAGCCGAATCGAATTCGTGCAGGAAGCGCACGTCGTTCTCGGAGAACAGTCTCAGGTCAGACACCTGATACTTCAGGTTTGTGACGCGCTCGACGCCGAGGCCGAATGCGTAGCCGCTGTAAACCTTGCTGTCTATGCCGCACAGTTCGAGTACATTGGGGTCAACCATTCCGCATCCGAGGATTTCAACCCATCCCGTATGCTTGCAGAAGCCGCAGCCTTTGCCGCCGCAGATGTGGCACGATATGTCCATTTCCGCACTTGGTTCAGTGAACGGGAAATAACTTGGGCGCAGGCGGATTTTCGTGTCCGCCCCGAAAAGTTCGCGTGCGAATGTAAGGAGCACCTGTTTCAGGTCGGTGAACGATACGTTCTTGTCGATGTAAAGTCCTTCTATCTGGTGGAAGAAACAGTGCGCGCGCGCCGTTATGGCTTCGTTGCGGTAGACTCGTCCCGGGCAGATTACGCGGATGGGCGGCTGCGTTGTCTCCATGACACGCGCCTGAACGGAACTGGTGTGGCTGCGCAGTATGATGTTTTTGGTAACGTCGTTAGGGTTTGTCTCGACGAAGAACGTGTCCTGCATGTCGCGTGCCGGATGGTCAGAAGCAAAGTTCATCTTTGTGAACACGTGCAGGTCGTCTTCCACCTCGGGGCCGTCGGCGAGCGTGAAGCCCATGCGTGAGAAGATGTCAATTATCTCGTTTTTCACTATTGTGAGCGGATGGCGCGTGCCGAACCTTACAGGATAAGGTGTGCGCGTGAGGTCGATGTCGTCGTTCCTGCTTTCTTCTGACTCGCATTGCTCGCGCAGTGTGTTTATTCGGTCGAGTGTAGTCTGTTTGAGTTCATTGATTTTTATTCCCACTTCCTTTTTCTGTTCCGCCGGAACATTGCGGAAGTCGGCCATAAGGGTGTTGATTTCGCCTTTCTTGCTGAGGTATTTGAGCCTTAATGCTTCTATCTCTTCAGGCGTTGAAGCGTTAAGTTCTTTCACCTCTTCAAGCAGTTTCGCAATTTTGTCGAGTATCATTTTGAAGATAATTTAGATGCTTATTAAAATCTTGATGCAAAGGTAATATTTTTAGCTTGAATATATACTATAAACCAAAATAAAGTTGTACTTTTGCGCAAATTTTGAGAGACTGTTACAGACGCGTGTAAAGCGAGGCTGAAGGTGCGGTTTGATGGTGTTGTGCCGGCTGAATGATGCGGCCGCGCCTTAGATTGCAAAAAACGGCGACGGCTTTTCCGCATTCTCTGAAATAGTAAGGAATTATGAGAAAGGGTCTTTTATTGCTCTTTGCTGTGTGCCTGTCAATGATGATGGTGTGGACGACAGGCTGCTCCGACAAAAAGCCGGAGGCGGCAGACACCACGGCCGTAGACACGACGTTGGCTGCAGACACCGCTGCAGCTGACACTATCGAGGAAATAATTTCGGAACAACCGATGCCGAAGGCTGCCGACGAGCTGTTTGATGACTTCATTTTCAATTTTGCCGCAAACAGAAAATTGCAGTTCAGCAGGATAAAGTTCCCGCTGAAGGTTGCCGATGGTGAAAGTGTATCTTATGTGAAAAAGAAGCAGTGGAAGATGGAGCATTTCTTCATGGAGCAGGGCTATTACACGTTGATATTCGACAACGAAAAGCAGATGGATGTGGTGAAAGACACTTCGATAAACAATGTTGTGGTAGAGAAGGTCAACCTTGTGGAAGAAAAGGTTGAAAAATATATGTTCGACAGGATTGGAGGGCGTTGGATGCTGACATCTGTTAGGACAAACGATATGGTGCATAACACCAATGCGTCATTCCTTGCTTTTTACCAGCGTTTTGCCACCGATTCCGAGTTCCAGCTGGAAAGTCTGAACAATCCGGTAGAGTTTACCGGGCCGGACCCCGACGACGATTTCAGTACGATGACAGGCGAGATAGCTCCTGAAACATGGCCGGCTTTTGCTCCCGAACTGCCTTCCGGGGCTATATATAATATAATGTATGGGCAGAAATACGCCGAGGGCAATCAAAAGATATTTGTGATGCGCGGCATCGCCAATGGAATGGAGATGAGGTTGACGTTCAAACGCGTCGACGGAGAGTGGAAACTGGTCAGCCTGTCGGAGTAAACCGGTTTGCTTTTGGATTTTTAATCAGTCAATATCGTTGGTATGAAGGACTTGCATGACTATAGCTTGAAAGGGCACAATACGTTTGGAATGGATGTCAAGTGCCGCCGTTTCATAGAGTTTTCAAATGTTGAAGAACTGCGTCAGGTGGTTTTGTCGCTTGCTGACGCTGACCGCCCACTGTTGTTTTTGGGCGCCGGCAGCAACGTCCTTTTCACGAAGGATTATGACGGGACGGTGCTGCATTCAGCCATAAAAGGACGCCATGTAATGCGTATGGACGGCAGCGTGTATTTGCGTTGCGGCAGCGGGGAAACGTGGGACGACATTGTAAGGATGTGTGTTGACAATGGAATGTATGGTGCGGAGAACCTGTCGCTTATCCCCGGCGAGGTTGGTGCAACTGCAGTGCAGAACATTGGAGCCTACGGCGTGGAAGCCAAGGATTTGATAGAAAAGGTTGAGGCTGTAGACATGGTAAGTGGGGAAATTTGCGAGTTCTCAAACATAGACTGCGAATATTCTTACAGGTGGAGCAAGTTCAAGGGGGAATGGCGAAACCGTTACATGATAACATACGTTACATATAAACTGTCTGACATTTTTGTGCCGCATCTTTGTTATGGAAACATACGTGCAGAGCTTGAGGCGAAAGGCATAACTTCACCTACGGTGTCTCAATTGAGAAATATCATAATAGAGATACGCAAGGCTAAACTGCCAGACCCGGCAGTGGAGGGCAATGCAGGTAGCTTTTTTACAAATCCGGTTGTAGGCAGGGCAAAATACGAAGAGTTGGCAGTGCGGTTTGGCGATGTGCCACATTATCCCGTTGATGAGCACCATGAAAAAATACCGGCAGGATGGATGATAGAACAATGCGGCTGGAAAGGCAGGTCGCTTGGCAATGTTGGTGTTCATCTGCGGCAGGCTTTGGTGCTTGTGAATCACGGTGGTGCCAGCGGTGAAGATGTATTGAGACTGTGTGATGCGGTAAGGAGCGATGTCTATGCCAAATTTGGAATAGAGATAACTCCAGAAGTTAATATCATTTGACGATGCGGCTTACGTTTCTCGGAACAGGTACGTCTGTTGGTGTGCCTACTGTCGGATGCACTTGTAAGGTGTGTTCGAGTGTTGATGCGCACGACAAGAGATTGCGTGCTTCAGCCTTGGTAGAGTCGGGTGGTACGAGGATATTGATAGATTGTGGCCCGGACTTCCGTCAGCAGATGTTGGGACAAGAGTTCAAGAAAATCGATGCGGTTTTATTGACACATGTGCATTACGACCATGTTGGTGGAATTGACGATTTACGGCCGTTTTGTGCATTTGGCAGGATTGACATATATTCAGATTTCAAGACTTCAGAAAGATTGAAGTGCTCGATACCTTATTGTTTTGGCGAAAATAAATATCCGGGAGTACCGAACATACGTCTTAATGTTATCAAGCCACACCAGTTGTTGCATATTGGCGGCATTGATGTGATGCCTGTTCAGGTAATGCATGACAAGCTTCCTATTTTGGGATACAGGCTTGGGGACTTGATGTATATAACAGATATGAAGACCATCGGTGACAATGAACTTGAGTACTTTCATGGAGTTAAAGTGCTTGTTGTAAACGCTCTTCGTTTTACTCCTGAACATCATTCACATCTTACTGTCGGGCAGGCTGTTGCTTTTGCCAAGAAGGTAGGAGCTGAGCATACTTTTTTTACCCACATGGGGCACGATATAGGCCTGCATGACGAAGTTAACAAGATGTTGCCAAACGGCATCAAACTTGCATACGATGGACAAATAATAGATTTTTAGTCTAAAAATATCTCAAAATACAGTGTGATTTGATTAATAAATGATAAAATACGGCCGAAAAGGATACGATTATTTTGTAGATAGCAGAAATGTCAATACCTTTGCACCGTGTTTTTCATAGTATTAGATTTAAGGTTAACAAGGTTGGAGTACAGCGGTACTCCTTTTTTTGTTTATATGCTTTTGTAAGTATTGTGTTTTCTTGTTGTTTTCAGGTTATTTCCTCTTGTATTTTCGGTATAATTTCCATATTAGTAAGAAACCGTCAGCCATGCCAGTTCCCATTGTCATGATGGATGAGAGCGACAAGGCTTTTTTCTTTGGTTCGGGCTTGCGGAACATGTCTTTCCACAGAATGTTTATTTGCTGATTGTTCATTCTGATTTCAGACAAGATGGTTTCTTTGCGAAGCCTTATTTCGTGCAGTGTGCTGTAAGTTTCAGGTTTTCTCATGTCCTTTTGAACGGTTTATTCCATTAACAGGCTGGTTATAAATCTGATTAACGGTCTCTCTATCCAGCTTTTTCTAAAGGTGAGGAATAAAATGAATATAATTACATAGAAAGCCGCTATGATGCCGAATGATGCCGGATAGCCGATGGCTTCTCCTATGGCGATTGCCGCCGATATTGAAATGAAAAACAAGATTGCTATAACAATCAGTGTTAGAATGGCAAAGAGCAGCAGGGCGGTGATAATCCTTACCGTCTTTTCCATTATATCGAGCTTCAGGTATTCTCCCTGAAGCCCGATACTGCGTTTTACCAACCGTATAAGCTGGCCGATAGTTTCAATGTTTTTGTCGCTTGAAAACATGTGTGAAACAGTGATTTAGACTCTTTCGGTGTCAGCTGCGTCCGTGATGTCCTCAGCCAAGTCGTTCATTTCCTTTCTGCTCAACTTGATGTTGTGCTTCTGGCAGAAGTCGTCAATGGCGTCAGTTATCTTTTCACGAGTGTCTTTACCTTTTTCCGGTGCAAGAAGCAAACCTAAAGCCGCTCCGGCGATGGCGCCACCAAGGAATGCGCCGATGTAACCTAATGCTTTCATAATCAATATATGTTTAATGTTGTACAATGTTTCTATTGACAATAAAGTCTGTTCGTGTAAATGAATTTACTGATAGCAAAAATAGTGATAATTTCCCGAAAGCCAATGTTTTTGTCTGACTTTTTTGTTAAAAACAATGTATTTGTTTGATTTAACAAACTTTATGTGCCGCTTTTCGGCGGTTTTGCTTGTTTTTGTGTAATTTCGCACGATAAATGTAGAAAAATAAACTGATTTCTAAACAATAACACGAGAAATTATGAAGAAATACATGGTTATGTGTGCCGGCTTATGTGTGGCTTTGGCGTTTAATAGTTGCAAGTCGTCTGAAAGTGCTTATAAGAAGATGTACGAGAAGGCTAAAGCGCAGGAAGAGAACCGTGCCACAGAACAAAATCAGGGTAATGAGGAAATTGCCGTAGTGGCTCCTGTTGTAGAGAAACCTGCCAGTGAGACTGTTGTCGTTGACAATGCCGACAATGTTCCGGTTAGGCAAGAGGCTTTGTCTGTGGTCAACGGTGCCGGACTTAAGAACTTCAGCGTTATAGTCGGCTCTTTCTCTATGCAGGCTAATGCCGAAGGTTTGCAGTCTACGCTTAAGAGCCAGGGATATGATGCACAGGTGGCTTACAATCCTTCCAACCAGATGTACCGTGTTGTTGCCGCAACTTATGATACTAAGGCGGATGCGGTAAACAGCCGTAATGAGCTTAGGGCGCAGTATCCTGACGCCTGGTTGTTGTATAATCAAAAGTAAATACGTGGCCCGTATTCTGTCTATCGATTACGGAAAGAAGCGTACCGGCATAGCTGTCACCGACCCGATGCAGATTATTGCAGGCGGATTGGTGACGGTTTCCACGTCCTCACTGTTCGATTTTCTTCGTGATTATGTTGGCAGGGAGCAAGTTGAACGCATCGTTGTCGGAGAGCCTAAGCAGGCGGATGGAAGTCCGAGTGAAAACATGTCGAGGATAGTGCCGTTTGTAAACCGCTGGCGCAAGGAGTTTCCTGATATTCCGGTCGAGTTTTACGATGAACGTTTCACTTCCGTTTTGGCTCATAGAGCTATGATAGACGGTGGCTTGCATAAGAAGAAAAGGCAAGATAAAGCCCTTGTCGATGAGTTGAGTGCAACGATAATATTGCAAGGTTATTTGGAATCTGAAAGAAGAAAACGATGATATTACCTATTTATATTTATGGCCATCCGGTGTTGCGCAAGGTGTCGCAGGATATAGATGGCAGTTATCCAAATCTGAAAGAACTAATCGCTGACATGTTCGAGACGCTTACCGCGTCTGACGGTGTGGGCTTGGCGGCTCCCCAGGTAGGTCTTGGCATTCGTCTGGTTGTGATAGACCTTGATGTGCTTTCAGAAGATTTACCCGAATATAAGGGGGTTCGCAAGGCATATATAAATCCACACATACTTGAGTATGACGATACGAAAGTAGACACATCCGAGGAGGGATGCCTGTCTGTGCCGGGCATACACGAAAGCGTCAAGCGTCCTACGCGTATCCGTGTCAAGTATATGGATGAAAGTTTTGTGGAGCATGACGAATGGGTTGAGGGTTATTTGGCACGTGTCATGCAGCATGAGTTTGACCATCTTGACGCAAAGCTTTTCATCGACCGCGTGTCACCGCTTCGCCGGCAGCTTATCAAGAACAAGCTGAAGTCTATTCTGCAAGGCCGTTTCAATTGCAATTATCGTACAAAGATTGCACGTAAATAGCCTGTAAGGTTTTTCGCGTCGTGGCCGTTGCAGGGTTCCGGCGCGTATTTTTTATTTGTATTTCAGGACATCCTCTTTTTATATGCGCAAGTTTTTATTGTCGTTTTTGCTGCTGTTTGCGTTTTTGCCGGTTTGTTCGCAGTTCAGGACAGACAGGCTTATCGACGTTGGGCGTAGTGCGCTGTATTATGAGGACTATGTTCTTTCGATACAATATTTCAACCAAGTGATAATGGTTAAGCCTTATCTGTACGAACCTTGGTTCTTGCGTGCAGTGGCAAAGTTTTATCTTGACGACTTTGTTGGGGCGGAAAAAGATTGTTCCGAGGCTATAAGGCTTAATCCGTATGTGCCTGACTTGTTTGAGCTTCGTGGCTTGTGCCGTATCAAGCAGCATAAGTTCGATGAGGCAATAGCCGATTATGACAAGACAATAGATTTCAATCCTTACGACAAGAACCTATGGTTCAACCGTGTGTTGTGCAAGATTGAGAAGAAGGATTATGATGCGGCCAATGCCGATTTGGACTCGATGATGACCATGTGGAAGACTTATGCCAAGGCGTTTTCGCTTAAAGCTGAGGTCTGCATGCAGCAAAAAGACACTATAGAAGGCGCCAAATATCTTGACAAGAGCCTTGAGATTGACCCCTATGACGGCGATGCGTGGGCTTATCGCGCCATGATAAGCCTGTCGCAGCGTAAATGGAAAGATGCTGACATGCAGCTTTCAAAGGCAATTCATCTGAAGCCCAATACCGTTGCTAATTATGTAAACCGTGCTTTGGCCCGTTATAACATCAACAATCTCAACGGTGCGATGGCAGATTATGACAAGGCATTGGAGATTGACCCCAATAATTTCCTTGCGCATTATAACAGGGGGCAGTTGCGTGTTCAGGTCGGCGATGATAACAGGGCCATAGAGGACTTCAATTACATAATAAGCCTCGAGCCGGACAATGTAATGGCCATATACAACCGTGCCATACTTCTTGAGCGGACGGGCGACATTTACGGTGCCATACGTGATTATACAAAATTAATCGACCAATATCCGAATTTCTGGGCCGGGCTTAACAACCGTGCACGTTGTTACCGTAAGGTAGGCATGACGTCGAAAGCTGAACTTGACGAGTTCCGCATCTTCAAGGCGCAGATGGACAAGCATTACGGCCGCCAGCAGAGGTGGAGCCGCCGTAAAAAAGATGAAGTCCGCAAGAAGAGCGAGATTGATTTTGACAAGTATAACCAGCTTGTTGTTGAAGATGAGAATACCGTGCAGCATGAGTATTCCACGGTGTACCGCGGTCGTGTGCAAAACCGGAAGATTGACGTGGTGTTCCAGCCAATGTTCCAGCTTTCGTTCAGTCCGTACGACAATGCTGTCAAGGCATATCAGGCGTTTCACAACGAAGTTGAGACGTTCAATTTCACCAGCAAGCCGTTGCGTAACATATATATAAGGTGTGGCGTGAAGCAGTTGTCAGAGCAGGAAAGCAAAGACATATTCGCGCTTATTGATACATTGTCGGCACGTATTGACGCTTCACGTAATTTGCGTGAAGACAAGGGATTTATATTGCAGCGGGGTATTGCAAACAGCGTGGTGCAGAACTATGCCGAGGCTGTAAGCGACCTTACGGCTTACATCCAGACCGACAGTACGTCGTCGCTGGCTTATTGGCAGCGTGCCGTATGCCAGGCACGCATCAACGAGTATGACGCTTCACGTGGGGTTGACATACGTTTGAAAACGGTAGGAGCTATTTCTGATTTGGACAAGGCGGTAGAACTTAGTCCGGACAACGCCTATCTTTATTTCGACCGTGGCAACCTTTATGCTTCCAACAAGGATTATGTCAAGGCGATAGAAGAGTATGACAAGGCGATAAAGATTGACCCGAAACTTGCCGAAGCTTATTATAACAGGGGTATAGCCAATATCAACCTTGGCAAGAACGACCTTGGCATAAGCGACCTTAGCAAGGCCGGAGAATTGGGACTTTATGATGCTTACAGTGCGATAAAGAAGTTTACAAAGAAGTAGCCGGAGGTCATATTGACAGGCATTATGTCATAATCATCTTTCTGTTATCTTCTGATTGACGGCAAAACGCATTGCGGAAGGTGGTCTTTTACATTGTAAAAGGCCACCTTTTGCATTGCAAAATACGGTCTTTTGCAAAATGCTGGATTACAGGCTGTTACGAATAAGTTTGTTGTTGGTTGCGTTTGTCGCTTGTTTTTGCTAACTTTGTAGCGGCAAAACGTTTCATTATTAATACACAGAACGATGGACGAGAAACAGCGGATATTGCAGCTGCGGCAGGAGCTGCACGAACATAATTACAGGTATTACGTTCTTAACCAGCCTACTATAGGCGACCAGGAGTTTGACTTCATGATGCACGAGCTGCAGGAACTCGAGGCGCGCCACCCCGAAATGGCCGACCCGAATTCGCCTACGCAGCGCGTGGGGAGCGACATCAGCACGGAGTTCCGCCAGGTGGCTCACCGTTATCCGATGCTGTCTTTGGCGAATACGTACAATGAGCAGGATGTGGCCGACTTCTACGAGAGCGTGAGCAAGGGGCTTGGCGGCGAGGATTTTGAGATATGCTGCGAGATGAAGTATGACGGCCTGTCAATCTCGCTGACCTATGTAGACGGACGGTTGGTGCGCGGAGTGACGCGCGGCGACGGCGTGCAGGGCGACGATGTTACGGCGAACGTGCGTACAATCCGCTCCATTCCGTTGGTACTTAAGCCGGGTGACTGGCCCCACGAGTTTGAAATTCGCGGCGAGATACTGCTGCCGTGGAAGGAGTTTGAACGCATCAATGCCGAGCGCGAGGCCGCCGAAGAACCTCTGTTCGCCAATCCGCGCAATGCCGCCAGCGGCACGCTGAAGAGCCTTGACCCGAAAGTTGCCGCCGGAAGGAAGCTTGACGCATATTTGTATTACCTCCTCGGCGACGGCATCGGGGGCGACGGGCATTATGAAAACCTGATGCGCGCCCGTGCGTGGGGTTTCAAGATAAGCGACGGCATGCGCAAGGTGAAGACGCTTCAGGAGATATACGACTTCATAAACTACTGGGACACGGAGCGCAAGAACCTGCCCGTGGCTACTGACGGAATAGTGCTTAAAGTCAATTCGCTGCGTCAGCAGCGCGCCCTCGGCTATACGGCCAAGAGTCCGCGATGGGCAATAGCCTACAAGTTTAAGGCCGAGCGTGAGTGTACGCGCCTTAACGAAGTGACCTATCAGGTTGGCCGCACCGGGCAAATCACCCCCGTTGCCAACATGGAGCCTGTGCAGCTGGCCGGAACTACGGTGCGCCGCGCCACGCTGAACAACGAGGACTTTATCCGCAGTCTTGACCTGCACGAGGGCGACTACGTGTATGTGGAGAAGGGAGGAGAGATAATCCCGAAAATCGTCGGTGTCGATACGTCGCGCCGCGATGCGTCGGCACGTCCTGTCGAGTTTATCACGCGCTGTCCCGAATGCGGTGCGGAACTTGTGCGTTATGAAGGAGAGGCCGCCCATTACTGTCCCAACGACACGGCATGTCCGCCGCAAATCAAGGGGCGCATAGAGCATTTCATATCGCGCCGGGCGATGAATATCGACAGCCTTGGTCCTGAAACCGTTGACGAGTACTATCGCCGCGGACTTATAAGGAATGTTGCCGACCTGTATGACATCCGCGTTGAGCAAATCAACGGCGACGGAAGCCGCCAGAAGTCGGCGCAGAAGGTTGTCGATGGCATAGCCGCCTCGCGCCAGGTGCCGTTTGAACGTGTCGTCTTCGCTCTCGGCATACGCTTCGTCGGCGAAACGTCGGCACGCCTGCTGGCACGCCGCTTCAAGACGATGGACGCCCTCTCGACGGCTTCTTTGCAGGAACTTACGGATGTTGACGGCGTAGGCGAGGTGATAGCCAAGAGCGTGATAACGTATTTCCACAACCCCGTGAACATGGAAATCGTCAACCGCCTGCGCGGCTACGGCCTGCAGATGTCGCTGAGCGAGGAGCAGATACAGGCCGCCAGCACAAAACTTGAGGGCAAGAGCATCGTCATCAGCGGCGTGTTCACCCGTCACAGCCGCGACGAGTACAAGCGCATCATCGAGCAGAACGGCGGAAAGAACGTTGGCAGCATCAGCGGAAAGACCTCGTTCATACTTGCAGGCGACAACATGGGGCCTGCCAAACTGCAGAAGGCCGAGAAGCTCGGCGTGCCCATTGTGGATGAGGACACGTTCTTGGAAATGATAAAGTGATAAGTCGAATGCTTTAACCCGAAGCGGAAAACAGTGCTTCCGGTTAAAGCATTTTATAATTGGTGGCGTATGTCAAGGCTGCGGTTATGTTCTTGACACCAAATTTTTTGAATAAGCCTTTCCTGTATTTCTTTATAGTGTCAACTGATTTGCATAGCTTGTCGGCTATATCATTCATTGTGAAGCCTTGAGCTGAAAGAATCAAAATGCTGCGTTCTATGTCGCGCAGTCGCCCCATTTCTTTCTCAATCCATTCATGTCTGTCCAACGAGTATTCATGATATATGTTTGAGCCGGCTTTCTTTATTATGGCGTGTCCTGCCGTCTGCATTGCCGACAGGCCGATAGTGCACAGCGCCAACCACATGCGTCCGCTTTCTGTTAGTGCCAATGGTGTAAGATGATGGTTGACAAGCCTTTGCCTTTTCTTCATCATCAGGTGGAAGTCGTATGTTATTGTGTGCATTGTCCGTTCCTTTATCGGCATACGTGCGAACATGGCTGAGGCGGCCATGTTTATTTCAATGAATTTGTGTTGTTCGTTTGCCGGTATGTGGTTGAAGTACATTTTATAGTCGAAAAAATCGACGTTGTTTGCCGGTTCGCCTAAAAGATATGCCATGTTGATTGACTCATAAAGGAAGTTCCGCTTGGCATAATCGATTATGTACACAAATCTGTCGGTGGTTTGCGCCAGTGCTTTAGCCATGTTTACGAATGTTTCGGTTTTCAGGTATTCGTCAGGCGGAATTTCATCTGTAGTTCCAGGGATAAACAAGAAGTCGTTTTTACGTATTTCCATGCAGGGGCGTGTATTTCATTTGTAGATAAGATGTTCTTGCAAATATAGACAAATAAGGCGAAAGTACAATCTTTATAGTACACAAAAGTGTAAAAGTTTGATACAATTGTCTTGTTTTTTACCTTTCCATTTAACATTTATATGTCTTTATTTTAAATTTGCTAAAACAAGAGTTTAATGTAATGTCAGGTATGGAAAGAATTTTATGTAGTCATTGTTTCAGGCATTTGAAACTATTGGCAAAAGGTACGCTTGCCGTTGTTATATGCCAGATGGCTGTGTCGTGCAGCGTTGCAGGCCTTTTCAGGGAAGAATTTGTAAAGCTGAATGCGGCGGTCGTGATGAACGACAGCGTGAAGTATGAGGGTAAGGCGCTTTTGCCTGATTATAAGGGCGGCACGTTACGTTTCGTCACAAATGACGGGAAGCGCCTGCGGTTGCCTTCCGACAGTGTGTCAGTGCTGGCTCTTGAGCATGGCGGAGCAATGGCCGGGGCGTTTGTTTATGCACAGTATAAAGGCCGTGGAGGACGTGATAAGGGGCATGCATGGATGAAATGTCTCGGCATGGGGCGGCATTTGAGGCTGGCTGTGGTCGGCGGCAGCTGGCATTTCAACCGCAAGGGAGAGCTTGTTCCGGTGAGCTTTGCAGACGGCGACGCCTATATTATAGGACTTAAAGAGGACGGTGTGGGCGAATATCTTACGACATACGGACGTGCGAGAGCAGGCGTAATAAGGGCCTTGTGCAATTTTTTGGCCGACGACCCGGTGCTGTGTGAGAAGATAGCATCGAAGGAAATTGACGCATACGACTTTGAAGAGATTTGCCGTTTGTATTCTCCGAAAGCACAGGATGACAGCGGTGAAATGAATGTCCGTATGGCTTTAAATGGCAATTCTGCATATAGTGTGGAGAAAGGAGGCATGATATGAGACGCTTTTTGATAGCAACGCTTGTCGTATTGGCAAGTGGAATGCCAGCGAAAGTATGTGCCCAGTATTTCGGTTGGTCGCAATATTCTGTGTCATATAATTATGAAAGTTTTGGCGGAACTTATGAAAAGCCCGGCGATATGCTTGCTGCTGATATTGATATACACTGGCGTAGTCCTGTGTTCGGTTCTTTACTGGTCGGCTATTCACGGTATGACGGTTATAGGCATGTCTCCGTAGATTATGGTGACAGAGTGCAAAGTGACAATGTTTCGGACAAGAAAACACAGTTGATGTTCGCCGTAGGCCCCGGACTTGACCTGCTAAGCAACAACATCGACCGCTTTTACATTGCGCTTTATGGCGGTTATGCCATTGTGAAATACGAACATGACTACTATGACGGTACAGAAAGGAATACGCAGAAAGACGACCTTGACGGCGTGATGTGCCTCGGGCGCATAGGCTATGAGCATCAGTTCGGACGCTCAACTGCCGTAGGCGTTTTCGTCCAAGGCTCATACGTGGGCAAGGATTTCAATTGGGGAGTAGGCGTGCGCGTGGGGTTCCGCATGTCAGACTTCAATGTGAAGAAGCCTATGCGTATGCGTTGAGTGATATTGTTGTATTAAATAAAAGTTTAAGCTATGAAAAAGAAAGTTGTCTTATCAGTTATACTGGGTTGTGTCGGCGCAGCGTTCCTTGTGTCATGCCAGCTTATAACCACGGCTGTAGATATATCCCGGGACGTGAAAGGTTTTCCTGTTTTAGTGACATTTGAGGACGGCAGCACGCTGACAGGCGAGGCAAAACTGCCAAACGGAACGACAAAGAAAGTGACGGTGACAGACTCTCTCGGCGAGAAACACAAGATAAAGTCGGAGGACATTGCATCCCTGACTGCGTGGAACGAGAACGCTCCCGACGCGAAACACATACTGCTTTACCGTGAAAGAACATGGAGGGCACTTGAAGCTGTGGGCGAGCACCTGATTGTTTTGTCGCAGAGTGCCGATTATTACATCGCAAAAAACGGCGTGATGACAATCAAAGGCCAGTATATCAACTTCTACGGCTATCGACAGGGCGAAGAAGAGGGGACATGGATTGGCGGAAAAGGCCATACAAAGTGGTCTGCGAGGAAGGCACTCTTGAAGTATCTTGACGACGACCCGGAGCTTTGCGAGAGGATAGAAAGCAAGGAAATAGACCCTCTCGACTATGAGACAATATGCTCTGACTACGCCCCTGAAAAGCCCAACCAATAAGCTTCAAGGGCAGTGCGGTGCGAAATCGGCAATGATTTTGCACCGCTTCTGTTGTCGGTGAAAGTGTGTGAATATATACAAACTGCAACAATAATGTTCTTTTTCCTGCCTGTATGTCAGTTTTATTTGTGTAACTTTGCCGCCGTAATCATTTCAAATAAAATCAGAAAGGCAAGAAGTATGAAAATAATAGTATCTGAAGAAATCGAACAGGTGTGCCCCGGTTTCGTTGGTGCGGCGGTGGAGGCCGACGTGGTTAACAGCCAGTACAGCCCCGAACTGTGGGCGGAAATCAAGGCTCTTGGCGAGAAGTACAGGGTCGAATATGACACAACGACGATAAAAAGCATTCCGGGCATAGAGGCTACGCGCCGCGTCTACCGCCTGTGCGGCAAAGACCCGAGCCGCTACCGGCCTGCGGCCGAGGCTTTAATCAGGCGCATGTTGCAGGGCAAGCAGCTTTACCAAATCGACACTCTTGTGGATTTAATCAACCTTGCGAGCATCGCCTACGGCTACAGCATCGGCGGTTTCGATGCCGACAAGTTTTCCGGCGACACGCTTACACTCGGCATAGGACGTGAGGGCGAGCCTTACGAGGGCATCGGGCGAGGTACAATCAACATCGCAGGTCTGCCCGTTTACCGTGACGCCATCGGCGGAGTGGGCACACCAACGAGCGACAACGAGCGCACGAAGATTGACATCTCAACGCGCCGCGTTCTCGTTCTCATAAACGGTTACGACGGAAACGAAGCGCAGGTTACGGCCAACGCCGAATACCTTATACGCCTTTTTGAGAAGTATGCGCAGGGAAATAACTGCCGGTATCACATCTATCGGTGAGCGAAGCGTATGGCTGTATTCCGTATACATGCAGTGTCATAGCGTTCATTCTGTAATGTTTTTTGCAGAAACAGCGGCATAATGACATTTCTGCAATGACGGGTGAATTTGCTAAAATAGGTTGGCATGGCGGCAAAAGGATGTTATGCTTATGCCAAAATGGCACCTGACGGGTATAAAATGAAGGTTGGATAATGCGTAAAACGCGGCATTTCGCATTGCGAAATGCCGCGTTTTACGTTGTTGTAGACTGTCTTTGGCATTCTAAAAGGCCGTCTTTTGCAGTTTTTTTGACCGGTAATTATGCCGTAAAAAGATGTTTTAATGTTGCACATTTGAATGTAAAACGTGCGTAAATTGCTGATTTTTAGATTGTTGTCTTTGCGCACTTCTCCTTGCGTTATTTCCGTCGAAGGATTTTGAATTTCAAAATATTGCATTCTGAAGGCGTCAGGCATAATCAAAAAGAAAGCTTAAAACAGGGTTTTGATTGCAGTCTGTTTTGTTGGAAAGAGTGACATGTTGGCAGAAAAAGTGAATCGTAAATGCTGACATGTTGTCGCTAAAAGTGCTGACAGTGGCGTTATGTCTTTTTAAGTAAGTAGTTAAAATAGACTGAAAAATACGGTTGGTCAGGCATGCGTTGGTAAAATTTTCATGATTGTGATATATTCATATAGGAAAGCAAGCGGATGGAATAGAAAAAGCGGATAATGCCGCATGACGGTTTTATTCATATTTATTAAGAAATTATGTATTATGACATTGGCATCAGCCTGACAGGCAAAGAAGTCGGTGGAATGGCTTTTGATTGTCATAGTGACAAGCAATCGTGAATGCGGCAATACGCATTCATGATGTTCAGGATAACAGTACAGAGAGTTTTTAAGGAAAGTAAGAACGTAATTTAATGTGTCAAACGAATGAAAATCCGTAATTTGACTTTATTGTTGTGCAGTTTGTCGCTTGCAGCTTGCATGCAGGACGATTTTGACTACGCACATGATAGGCCGGAGCGGGGTGTCGTGTTCAAACTCTATGACGATGTTTATGAGGGTGAACAGACGCGTGCGTCGGGCTTGAGTGAGAGCCGTTACGACCGTGTGGAGTATTATATAGTCAACGGGAACGGCGGAATAGTGGATAACATCAAGTCGCATTATGACGCGGCTGCGTCTGAAATAATGGTTGAAGGCCTGCGCGAGGGGCATTACCGCCTGCTTGTGCTCGGCATAAAAGGCGACGAACGGAAGGACAGGGCGTCGGTGAATGAGCTTCGGAGCGCTTACGATACGTGGCTTGAATTCCCGGCTGACCTGCACAAACCGCTGGAGGCGGAATACTATTATTCACAGACGCCGTTCTCGGTCACCGTGCAGCATACAGCCGACGGCAAGGAGGAAACAGCTTCGCTGCAACAGTCGGTTAAGCAGAAGCGCATCGTCGGAAGGGCCGATTTCGGTTTTTCTTATAACAACATGTATGTACGCAATGCCGTAACGTCGAAGACGCTTTTGCTCGACGGGGTGCACTTTGCCACCACATTGTCGGGATACGGCACGTTCGGCGGCGAGAGTGACGGGCTGATGGACGGCATAAGCCTTGACTCGGTGTCGTCTTACTGCTTCATGCCGACGGTTGACGGCTCGGCGTTCAGTGGAAAAGTGGGCATGATTACGCGCAATTACAACGGGCACGAGGTTAGCCAGGAGTATGCGTTCAGCCAAGAGTCGCTGGATGCCAACCGGCGTAACACGGTGGAAACCGCCGTGAAGCATCCCGATGACAAGTCGGGGATAATGTTCATGACGGCAAAAGCATACGAGGAAGGTAACTACAAGAAAATCTTGCAGGATGACGAGCCGAAGTCCGTTTATACGGACCGCATGCAGCGCATGTTCGACACATCGCAGCCGCTACAGCTTTCAGTGACAGACGACGGACAGCTGCATGTGCGTTTTTACTCGCCAAGGGGGCTTGGCGGCGTGCTGCTGAAGGCACGCATACCGGCCGTCGGCAGCGAATACGTAGACCTGGCTTATTTCGACACTATACCGGGATTTGCCGACTTTTACCAGACAATCCCTCTGGTAGAGCGTGATGTGGTTTACAATACGGAGTCAGGAAGGCAGTTGCTTGTGCCTAAGACCAGTGCCGCATCGCTTGCCGGCATAGAATTCAAAGTGGAGTCTGGCGACGAATTTTGGAGCCGTTTGCAGAAAATAAAATATGGGATTGAGATATTTTGGGGACTTTATGGCGGCGACCCGGACCAGCCCGACGGTGCTCCGAGCGGCAACTGGATGGGCATTCGCCCGGTGCACTGCCGCGAGTCGGTGGCGTTCATGATGAATTACGCCAGTCTGCTTGACATGCCTGAACTTGAACAGCTCTTGCGTGACAACACGGACAAACTGTATGACGACAATAAAAATGCCGTTCCCGTGGATGAAGTTTTGCAAAGGATGCGCAAAAAGTATCGCCTGCAAATAGGCTTGGTGTATGAAGGCAATGGCTTGTCGGGACTGGCAAGCCCTACGGTGTGGGGCGTGGCGCAATGGATTTATTTGGGACATTATACCAGTACAGGGGCGTGTTCACTGGCAATGCACGAGCTTGGACATGTCATGGGTTACGGCCATTCAAGCGCGTTCACTTACGGGCCTTGGGCTGAGCAGCTTATGAACAATTTTTATGTACAGCACCTTGACGAGTTGCCCATCGACTCTCCGAAATACCTTAACAGCGCAAGTAATCCATACTTATATAAGTAGTAACGAAAATTTCAGGATAATGATTAAGTTAAAGAACAGTATATTGGTGCCGTGCATGGCTTTGGCCGTAGCAGCTCTGTCCAGCTGTGATGTTCAAGACGATATGCCGGCAATGGGAGAAGACGGTGCGGTAGCGGTGCGCCTTGTACCGCAAAGCATGATGGAAGGCACCGCATCGGATGTGGAGTCACGGGTGAATACTTTGAGCGGATACCGCTTCGAGAACGGAGTGCTGGACGAGGTGTTCAGTGGGCTTACTGTGGATGATGACGGCATTTGCCGCTTTTATCCGTTACGGGCTGACGGACGGGTGTATTTCCTTGCCAATGTTTCAGGTGTGGACGGAATGGACAATGTCAGGCCGGATGTTACTACTGAAGATGAATTCTTGGGTATTACGGCGACATCGGAGTCCATGGTTGTAGACGGCATAGTGATGACAGGGCGTTTGGAACTGGCTCCCGGCTCAACGCATCAGCCGGCGTCGGCAAGCCTAAAACGCAGTGTGGCACGCATAGACTTGGATTCGCAGTACAAAGGAGTTGAGGTGCATAGCGTGACATTGAAAGACATTGCTGACCGCGGTTATGTGAATGTGCAGGATGATGCGCGTAAGCCCGGGACGGCAGAAACAGCTGACATGTTGAAGAGTTTTGACGGTCAGCCGTTTAAACAGCGGAAGGCAACGCTGTTCTATCTCTGTGAACAAGGAGGCGGAACGCATGAAGTGGAAGTGGCAGCAACAATGAATGGGGCATGGCAAAAGTTGAAAACTACGCTCCCGCCAATCAGGAGGAACACTGTGTACACGCTGAAAGTTTATGGGGTTGGAGCCAGTCTAAAGGTTGAAGTGCTTTCTGACGAATGGGAAAGCGGCGTTTCATCAGGCTCCGCTCTTGAAAGCAAGGGGTGGATTGACCACAGTGCTTCAACAATGTCGGAAGGTGTCAGGCTGAATGAAAGAGGCGACACGCTGTTCATTCCATATATGGAGAGCAGTGCGCAGCTGGCTATTTTGGCCGAAAGCGGAATTGAAGTGCGGGTAAACGGGCTGGCTGACGGTGCAACCGTCACTACGCATAGGGTAACCTCAAATCCGCAACTAAGCCCTTGAACGTCCTTATTGCGTTTACACGTCCTCTCATTACTGAATTTGCAGATAAT
>PPYF01171917.1_pt1 | contig 23398 bp, 40 predicted proteins | sample 1559871 | NCBI WGS metagenome assembly PPYF01 (sample SAMN08240021, study PRJNA423297) | Human gut metagenome, whole genome shotgun sequencing project.
CGTCGAGTGAAAGAACCAGCGCCTGCGATTGTGAGCCATCCTTGCCGAACTCATACACAGCAGACGTAATTACACCTTCATATGCGCCGGTTTCAGAAATGCCAGCGGATGATCCGGCTTTGAGTGCTGCTTCTGCGGACTGCTGGTTCCAGGTAAAGCTGATTGGTTGGTTCATCGTTATCTCTCTTATAAGTCAGTGAATTCAGAAATTGCGTTGTCGAACGCCGCCAGGTCGTTATCCATGTCAGTCACTTCCGGCCCGAACAGGTCAGGAGGACACTTCACGGTGTCGTTGTCGTCGCCCTTCAACAGGAAAAGGTGTTTTCCGTCGCGCTTGATGATGCGCAGAACGATAGGGAAGTAGCCTTCTGGGGTGAGCTTTTCGTTAAGCATCTTTCCGACGGTCTTCATCCTGATTTTCCCTTCGCTCTCTTCAGTGTGAGCGAGGAAGTAAACGCGGAAGTCGTCCGGGAGCTGGGTTGCAGCTCCGATGATGCGCCAGGCGTGTTCTGCCATTTCGGTGAACTTGGTGTAGCCAGTCTCGTAGGCCCTGTCCATGTTCTCGTGCTGCATGATGGCCTGGAAGTCATCAATGATGAGCATCCGGCGCCCGCTACGCGCCGCGTTCTGGATCACCTCGAACAGATGCCGGGCATTTCTGATATCGACAACGTTACCGCGCTGAATAGTGTTGTCCGGAAGGCGTTTTCCGTGGAGCTTCCAGCCATTGTTGCGGAACGGCAGAGCCTTACGAATACATCGGGCGAGAATAGCGTTTTCCGGGTTCACGTTGCGGATGCTGTACGTCTTGCCATACCCGGAGTCGGCAAGGATGAGTGTCATCACCGCCATAAATCACCCCTTAAGCCAGTGTTTGATGGTGAAGAGAATGTCTTCGTCGTCGCTGTTGCTTGACAGCCAGCGGAGATAGCCAGGGTCGATTTTGGCGATCTCTTCGAATGTCAGCCCTTTGTGCTTTCCGAACCGGATAGCCTTAATCAGCGACGGGCTGTTTGAGATGGCCCGCATTTCTCCAAACGTCCACTTCGCCAGGCGACCCATGTACAGAAGCAGCTCAGCAGTGACGTAGCAGTCATACAGCGCGCGGTGTGCATACAGGCCTTCTGGCAGTTCAGGCTTCAACCCCAGGCTGTAACGCAGGTACTGGTTGCTGTGGCTTGGATGATCAGGGAGAAGGACACGAGCCAGCTTTGCAGTGCAGATCCACGGCGCATCGATTTGAGGCAATTTAGACTTGTCGAATTTCGCGTTGTGCGCGACGTAAGCCTGGGCGCCGAGGTAACGATGGATAACCTCGCTAATCAGTGGGGCGTCGGCGACCATATCTTCGGTGATGTGGTGGATAGCCATTGCCTCGAAACTAATTGCCTCAGTAGGCTTCACAAAGTCGCTCATCGGGTTACAGATAACGCCGTCGACAATATCCACGCTGGCAATCTCCAGTACGCTGCCTTCCAGACTGGTTGTTTCTGTATCAATTACTCGCAACATGCTTCATCTCCGAGTGGTGGTCGTTAACTGCGTCAAACTCTGCAAGCTGGTGGGCCAGTGATTCGAGGTCTGCCGGCTGCAGGTCATACAGCAGGCAGAGCAGGGCAACCATCAGCAATCCGTTTTGCTGAATTACCATTGAGTTCTCCGCGTTTTCTTATGGTGGGTTGGATGCTTCAGGAAGTAGAGGTCAGCGCATCCTTTGTCTTCACAAAAGTGAGACTGGCGAGTTGACATGTATGTGGATACAGAACGAACTACACAGTCTTTTGGATGCCGCCTGGCGCCGCAGTTATCGCACATCACAGAATTGAGATGCTCAGTTGCAGATTCCAGGAAAATAATTTCAGAAAAGCTACCAGGTACGCCGCGAGAATCGACGTACTCAATCATATTCTCGGTGTGTCCGGCGCTGTTGGTGAATGATCCGCGCCCGGTGAGTTTGATAATCTGACCGCCGAGTTTGAGGCGTGAACCTTCTGGCAAACTTGCCAGGCGATCAGCGGTTAATCGTTCATAAGGTTGCATGGAAACTCCTTAAAAAGTGCGAGCAAATCCCGGCAGCGTGTAGCCTGCCTGGTAGGTTGAATAGGGTGGTTAGTGCTGGATAGGGTTACCGTGACCGTCCAGGAGGACGTCAATCACACAGTTACTGAGGCGGATGATTTCTGCATCGGTGTGCAGGTACACCCATTTGCGCTCCTGAATGACTGCTGAGACGCGATAGGTGCGGCCTTCATGCAGAGCCATCATGCCAGGCATTACACACTGACGAATGAGCGGGGTAGTGCCGTAGTGGTTGACCATCACTCAATCTCCCTGAACGAAACGCCTTCTATGCCTCGTAAAAACCAGATGGTCTCGAACTCATCTGTTTCTCGGTCATATTCCTGCCGAGAATCAGCGGTCCATTCGAAATCATCTTCGGTATCATCATCTTTCAGAGCCAAAAATCCGCCAGAGACCAATTCCCCGGCGTAGCGATGGCCGACAGTCCAGTCGCCATTAGTCTCAATACATTCGACGATTACGGTCATACCTTCACCTCAACCTGTTCCAGGAGGCCAGCGATATGCATCTGCCAGCGGTTAAGCACCAGCTTTTCACGCGGGCTAGATACCGACGTCAGCTGCCACTCGTTATCGTTGAGCTTTTTGGCTGTGTACTGCTTGCCGTTGTGGGTGACTGTCATCTCACACCACCTTGAATAAGAACCAGCCCATACCGCACACGATCAGGCCCACAATGGTTATTGCGGAAGACATGCGAACGTGGTCAATGGCTAGTTTTGAAAGGGACTGGCGATGCTCTTTTTTCGTCAGCGAGTTGATTGCTATGCCGAGCAGAAACGTCCCGACAAACCATAATGCGTATATCTTTAAGCCAAACTCCAAGTCACTCATAAATCCTCTTGGCCTTATCGCGGCGAACGGAACGGTTAATACAAGACTTCTGCGCTAATGGGCGGTGGATGGCCGCCGGTTGTCATAACTAAGCCGCCTCGATGAAGCGACTGAGGTATGAAAAAAGCCGCTTGCTAGGCGGCTTTACCTTCGAATTTTGTTCCGCAGAACGGACAGTAATTCATGAACATATTGGTACCGCCGTTAGTGGCTCGCTTCTCCAGCTCGCCATTCTTCTTGCGCTTGTAAAAGCGGAACGTAAACGGCAGCGCGACAGGTGAGTGATCGCCACCGTCTAACATGTACATGGAGTGCTCCCATCTGGCCTCTTCCAGACTCGCCACGTCATTACCATGGCGCTTGAGCAGGTGCTCTTTCAGCATCGCTGCGTTTGTTTCAAAACACTTACAAGCCATTGCCTTACCCTCTGTCGTTACCCGCTGATGCGGGAGAAATGTTTTGGCGATTGGATGGCCGGTACTGATTTCCGGCATAAGGCGCTTATTCGGCGGCGTCGAGCTTGCTTATTCGCTTGAGCCATCCTCGTGAGTCAGCCACGTCCCACTGCGCATCAGCCTGCGCATTCATCCAATCCCAAAACATTCCTGTAGTACTTCGCCACACTCTCGCAGTGGCCAGCGCCGGTCTCCCGGTCATCTTTTTAAGCTGCTTACGCGTTAACCGGGCGCTAACCGGTAACTCAGTGATGCTTTACGCTTCCTTTCCCTCACTACGCCGCCGTGGGAACCCGACCGTATAAACGCCGTCGTCACGCTGCCTGAATAGGCATCAAGGTGCGGTCTATCCGCTTTAGTGCTTCATTTGAATCATTCCTCTTGGTTGATGCCCCGATGTTCAGGGCAACTGAGCAACAAACCATCACCGGACCGTCATCCTCTGCGTGTGCTATACCCGCCGCGCGTTACACACCTGCCTCAATCCTATTGGGCGCTCTGTTCGATTTGCCAGGAGCGATCCGGGTGATTGTGTTGCTTATCTGATTTGTTAAAGAAGCAGGCGACTTGCTGTCCGCCGCTGGCTAACTTCGCTCAGCTGTCGATGTTTCGTTTCGATGGATTAAAGATACAGATAAAACTGTATTATCGTCAACAGACAAAACTGTAATTAATGGCATGAGAAACATATGTTTCTGTATTTGTGGGTAATTTATTTTGTAAGGACGAAAAAAAACCGGCATTAGCCGGTTTATTCCGATGTTTGAAAGGGGGATTTAGCGTTTGCGGCGGTAAATGCGGTGCTCAATCATTACACCGATGATGGTTAAAGGCTGCTGATCGCTGTTAATGACAGGGTAATCGTCATTGAGTGGTACCAGTTCAAAGTGCTGGCAGCCGAGAGGGTCTATCCATGTCGGGCGATATTTCTTAAAAGTCGCCTGTGTTCCGCCGTTCTTCGCTACAACAAATTCGCCAGGGGTTGGCTCAACCTCAGGATCGACAATAATAACGTCACCAGCTTTGAAGTCAGGCTCCATTGAGTCGCCTTCAATGCGCAACGCAAAAGTGTGCTGGGACACATCCAGATCAGTGAGGATGTATTCAAGGCTGCCATCGAAAGCCTCGATAGGGTTTTTCTCAGCCAGTGCTCCTGCCTGTACGTAGCTTATCAACGGAACTCTCCTGCTGTTGACCTCTGCCATCGGCATAAACGCGCCGCCGTTCATTAGCCAATCAGCATCGCATTTAAGCGCCTTGGCTATTCCAATTATATTACGTGGCTTGAGAGTTTTCCCATCTTCAATGCTCTGCCATGACTGCTGCCGGATACCGGCCTTCTCAGCAGCTTCTGTCTGGGTTAATCCCAGCTCAATTCTTTTTTGTTTAACGCGATCCGCAAGGCTCATAAATCCCTCTCTCTGTATGCCTTGATAGTCACAGTTAAAACTGTAATTGACAAACAGAAATAACTGTCACAGAATACAGATAAAACTGTGGAGGTGATATGGAAACAATTTCTCAACGCCTCAAGCAAAAACGTGAAGAGATGAATCTGTCTCAGGACCAGTTAGCAAAACTGGCTGGTATGAAACAGCAATCACTTCAGGCCATCGAGGCCGGGACTACTAAGCGTCCACGTTATTTGGTTGAGCTGGCTCGGGCTCTCAAATGTGAACCTGAATGGCTTCTTTTTGGCGATGAGCCGAATAAAACAACAGCCGCTTAACGGCGGCACTAACCACGAAAGGGAAAGCAATGCATTCACTTGCGTATCAACAAGGTAACAAATTTTTGCCAACGGCGATGATTTACCAGAATCGCCGGGAACCTGATTCCAAGGCGTTAAACATCGATGGGATTCGCGCAGCTGTTCGCGCCTGGGCAGCTGATTGCCGCAGCCGTGAATTTGTCGCTGCGCTGATTGTTGAAGAGTGGCGGGCAACCGGCGGCACCGGTCTGGATATCCCGGCTGACTCGCACCGCCAGATGCAGAAGGTGTTCCGCTGGATCGATGGCGACACCGAATACGCCGCGAACAATATTCGACAACTGGCGCCGGCAATTATGTCCGTGCTGCCGCTGGAATATCGTCACCGGCTTCTGCCAGAAGACAGCTTCATGTCCCGCTTAGCGCGCCTAGAGAAAGAAACGAGCGAGGCGAAAGTTGCTGTGGTTATGAATGCCCCACGCCATCAAAAGCTGAAGGAACTGAGCGAGGGGATCGTAGAGATGTTCCGTGTTGACCCGGACCTGACTGCGCCTCTGATGGCCATGGTCACTTCGATGCTGGGGGCTATGTGATGGGGAGTATCAATAAAGGCGAAAGCCGCGCTGTTGGTAGCAGCTACGGCTCTCAAATCACTGTGTTATGTCAACAACACTAACGAGGTAAGTATGCCAGCAATAAACGAAAAGGCAAATCTGCATGCAACCCATAAATGCTCTTTCTGCGACAGAAGCGATATTGATAGCGACGTTAAAGTCATGGTCACAGGCCCAGGTGTAGCCATCTGCGATAACTGCGTTCTGCTTTGTGTAGAGATCATTTTCAAGAAAGGCGGGGAGGTTGCAGATGAACCTGGCAATTAACAACATCTCACCAATCAGGCCTGATTTGCAGGTCGTGGAGCCGCGCGTGGCAGATCTTGATGATGGCTATACGCGTATCGCCAATGAACTACTGGAGGCTGTCATGCTGGCTGGATTGTCTCAGCATCAGTTGCTGGTCTTCATGGCTGTAATGCGCAAAACATATGGTTTCAACAAAAAAACTGATTGGGTCAGTAACGACCAGTTATCTGTCCTTACCGGCATTCTTCCGCACAAATGCTCCGCCGCGAAAAGTACGTTAGTTAAGCGTGGAGTATTTACCCAAATTGGGCGATCTGTCGGAATTAACAAAGCGGTCAGTGAATGGGTGAAATTACCCAAATCAGGCAATAAAAATAAATCTTACCTGAAAGGGGTAAATTTACCTGAATCAGGTAATAAATGTTTACCCGAATCAGGTAACGACACTTACCCAAATCAGGTAAACACAAAAGACAAACATACAAAAGACAATAAAGACAATATTAATAACCCCCCTAAATCCCCAAAACCAGCTTCGTTCGACCCGGCTGGTGTTGAGCTTCCTGAATGGCTGCCAGTCTCGGTCTGGAAGTCGTGGGTAGATTACCGTCGTGACCTGAAAAAACCGATCAAGTCTCAGTTGACGGTTACCCAGGCCATCAATCTGCTTGAGCGTTGCAAGTGCAGCGGATACCAGCCTGAAGAAATCATCAACCAGAGCATTGCGAATAGCTGGCAGGGGTTGTTTGAACCGAAGGGCGCTAAACAGCCTGCGCGCGCTCAGTCTCGAGTATCGGAAAACTTCGCTGGCAAGGACTACGGCCAGACGGAAATTCCATCATGGGCGAGGGATTGATCATGGAACTGGAAGAAAAAATTGCACTGATTGAAAAACACCTGGAAGAACTTAGTAAACCGCCTGCAGATTTCGAACATAGCGAAGTATTTCTGGAGATGGTGAACTGCGAAAAACATGGTCAATACGAACAGCGTAAACGGCAGTCGATGGTTGGGAAAATTAAGATTCCTTCCATGCCAACTCGTTGCCCTGGGTGCTTGCGCGATGAGCTTGCATTTCTGAGAGAAGAGAAAATTCGATGGGATGAGCGCACTCGCCAACAAAACGTTGATCTGCTGCTGCGTAAGCTGGAAATACCTGAACGATTTGTGTCATGCACGCTGGATAACTACCTGCCTGTCGGGAAGGATTCAGAGAAAGCTTTGCGTGTCTGCCAGGCGTACGCCGCAAAATGGCCTGATCGGCTGAAGCAGGGTGGCGGACTGGTGATGTGTGGTAAGCCTGGAACCGGGAAAAACCATCTTGCATTGGCGATCGCCCGTCACGTCATTGAGCAGTATCAGAGCACAGTTATTTTCACAACGGCGCTGAAAATTGCCCGTGATTTCAAATCAACCTGGTCGAAAACAGCAACCCGTTGTGAAGACGATGTGATTGCGCATTTCACCCGCGCTGATCTGCTGATCATCGATGAGGTCGGTGTGCAATTCGGCAGCGAGGCTGAGAAATTAATCATGTTCGAAATCATCAACACTCGCTACGAGAGAATGAAACCAACCATTCTGATAAGCAACCAGACCAAAGAAGAACTGGCTGCATTTATCGGGGAGCGCGTCATTGACCGCATGAGCGACGGTGGCGGGTGCACTCTGTCATTCACCTGGGACTCTTACCGTTCAAAAGGGGCCGCATGATGGACAGCATAAAACAACGCATCGTCAGCTACGTGAAAGCCAATCAGCCAGTCAGCGTAGCAGACATGATCCGCGATTTGAGTATCGGTCGTTCCCGTTACTACGAAGAGGCCAAAGCGCTGAGAAGACTTGGCATGTTGCGGAGCGTATCCGGAATCGGTGTATTCGCCAGCGAAGCCGACCATCAGACCTGGCTTGAACACGGAGGCAGGGAAGCGATATCCCGTCGAGCAGTCGAAGCAAATGCTGTTGGCCAGCAGGTCAAAGGCATCGCGAAAGCACCGGCTGACAAAGATGATCCGAAGATGTTCATGCCCTACAACCCGGATAAAAACGGAGTGGTGGCGGAGTTCATGAAAAGCGAAGCGCATCAGCGCCTGATGATGGTTTACGGGAGGGTAGTGGCATGAAACAACAATTCGAAATTTGGTTTGCTCAGGAGTTTGGCGGCGAACCGAAAACAGCAGAAGAAATCGTATTCAAAGATTCTCTCTTCATGGCCTGGTCAGCTGGTCGCTCAGATGCGCAGGAGCAACTGGAGAACACCCAGCGAGAACTCCGCTCTGCTGATATCACAATGCAGAATCTGGAGGCTAAGTGCGAAAAGCTGGCTGCGGAGAATGCGGGGCTGAAGTCGGCGTTTGATAAGCCTCAAGCCTATCTATCCTGGCACGTTATTCCACCAACATGGGAAGACCCTCTACCGTGTGGTGAGTATCTTGATGTCCATGATGATGCTGGGCACAAGAATTCCGACGGTACTGATTGCTGGCCGGTATATGCAAAGCCAGAAATCGAAACCCCTGCCACTGATGCGTACCTGGCTGAAGTGCGTGCTCAGGGTGTGGATATTTTTGGCGATTATTTGAATGGTCTCGGCTGGGATGATTCGGATATTAAACAAGTGCGTGAGTTCGCCGCCCAGCTTCGCAAAGGAGTGCTGGCATGAGAAACGGATTCCCTGAATGGTGGAAGCATGGGCAGAAGGTACGCACGCGCAGAGATGGCATCCTGACGCTGAATGTTGCGCCTGACGCCGAATACTGGCTCACAAACGATGAAGGCAAAGAGGTTTATGTCTTCTCTGCTGACATCATCGGTCCGGTGAAAACCGATGCAGAAGGAACCGCCCAATGAGCAACATCGACAAACAGGCGCTGCGTGGACAGAAAGTTGAAGCCCCTTTCTATCTTGCCGAATGCTATGAGTGTGGACGCATTATGCCGAGTCATGTGTTGATTGAGTCGCGCAATTACCCTGACGGTGATGCAGATTGTTATTGCCCGCACTGCAATGCAATTGACGTCGATATAGGCGACCTTGGCGCGGCTGGGTCGGAGACTGCTCAATTGTGGAACTATCAGCAGACGCGTATCGAGGCGCTGCTGGATGAGTTGGAAGCTGCAGAGAAGCAGAACGCAGAACTTACAGGGCAACTAACCAGCCTGTTCGAACGCGTATCCGGTGAAAATGTTCTGGCGTATCCAGATGGGGCGATTAACTGGCTGGCGGACACGATAGAGGGTGAATTAGACGCCAGTGAGGGCGCACTCAAAAACGCTCTGCGTCGCATAGCAGAAATGGAGGCGCGTGAAATCAATCTGCCGCCGTATTCGTTTTTCGATTTTAAACAGGGATCGCCATTCAAACATGGTGCCTATTGTCACCTGGACGCCGTGAACGCTGAGTTAGCGAAGCATGGAATCAAGATTGTCGCCGCCGCTGGCATCGGTAAGGGGGAGTGATATGAGCAGATTGCTATTCCAAAGTGAGAATAAAACCATGTTGTGGGAGCCGACGCTATATCGCGTTGACTGGCTTAATGCGTGTGAACACTGTCATTGCAGCAAAGGGATTGAAGTTACCAGTCGCTCACTGGCTGGGACATACCTTTACGGAGGTGACCAGGTTAAGTGCCCGCAGTGTGGCAATCAGGGTGTTATCGAGGCTGATGGCGACGGAGCTTGGGTTGAATGGGATACGGAGTGGGAGGACTAACCCATGACCACTATTACCAGATTCACCAAAGAGCAGTTAATCGCGCGAGCTGACCACCTGCTATGCGTTGGCAAGGCGTTTATTGCAGAGCATCCTGAATATGACGGAATGGCGAAGGATGTCGAGCTATTCAAAATCGCGCTGGCCTCGCTGGAGGCTGAGCCTGTTCAATTACACCCGGACATCCGGGAGTTCATACTCGACGGAATCAACGATGCAACATCTCACGACTGCGTAACTGAGTGCGATTATGTATTCTCTGCAAACCTGGAGAAATTGCTACAACCTCTCTACACCGCCCCGCCAGCGCCGGTATCTGTTCCTGATGAAGTCAATGTGCTTCTGAATCATCTTGAAGATGTATTGCCGGATGATGCGTTTAATTTAATCGATGTGAAAACGTGGAATAACGTTTCCATGCTGTCTCGTCCTGATGTCTATCGCGCAGCCATGCTTCAGGGTAGCCAGCCTGTAAGTAATCGTGATGATTTGCCGCTGGATTATCTGCAAGGTCACAAGGACGGGCTGGAATGGGCTGCGCAACTGGCTGAAGCTAATCACCCACAAACCGGCGACTGGCTCTACGATGACCAGACAGAGCTTGCAAAGGCGATACGAAAGGGGCCGGATATGCCACCAGTCGAGTCCGGCTACTCTCCGGTAATTCCGGATTGTTGGTGTCACACTTGCCGACCTGTGACGATGGGCGACATGCGTTTCGTCGTTTGCCCTGAATGCGGAAACAAGCGCTGCCCGCACGCCAATGACCATAACAACGCTTGCACCGGCAGTAACGAGCCTGAACAGGAAGGTAGCGCATATCCAGCAGCACCACAGCAGGAGGTGAAGTCGTGATTAGTATTCTTTTCTTCCTTGATGATGAGTTGTTTACTGGATATTCATCACTGGAATAGATTCTTCCGGTTTATTTATTGGTGAGGCTCCTAATGCCTAAATCCGCAGCAGAACGCAAAGCCGCGCAGGAGATAATTAGTGGAAAATAAACCAGAGTGGCACCAGCAGGCTGAAAAGATGGCTGAGTTGTACGGAACAAGCTTCGTGATATTCAGGAATGGAAAGGAGCCTGAGTGTGTGGATCCCACAAAAGTGGTGCTTTCATTTGATGCCGAAAGCAAAAGGCGCTTTGACGAGTTCAGAGAAACCGTGCGGCAGGAACACGAGATGGGGACCAGAATAACCAGCCATCGATTCATACCGAAAGTGAGATGATAGTGATATATAATCCCCTCAACATCAGAGGGGATTTTTCTTATGTCGAAGTGGAACATTGCAGCAAAAAGCCCGGAAGAGCAGGACAAGGTTAATGTCGACCTTGCCGCCTCTGGAGTTGCCTACAAAGAGCGCCTTAACATGCCGGTTGTTGCTGAGGTTGTGATGCGAGATCAACCAACTGAGCACCAGCAGTACTTCATGGAGCGTCTGCGACATTACCGGGGATTTAGCTTGCAGTTGCCTAAATCATCTGATCCGCGATACCTGGAAATGGAAGAGCAAAGCAATAAAAAGTAATTCCATTACAAAGCGAAAGCAGCAACAATCAGAGCAAAAAGTGATACCGCTAAAGATGCGATGGCAACAATGATTGTCGCTGTCGCCATCATTCTTGTGTAATAAAATTGCCGCATGCGCCCCATCATTTTAGTCCTTTCATCTTCATCTACGATTCCGTGAGGAAATGATCGCTGAAATTCTGCGACAATTCGTTTCTCAAAGGCATTGTGTATGACTTCATTCCAACTATCTGTGAATGTCAGAGCTTTCTCAACGATGCGCTCTTTGAAGGTAAGCATGGCTAATCTCCACTTAATTCGTCTTCTTTGATTTTACAGAATCAATAAGCGATAATACATCTGTTGTCGGACTGAACAACCGATAGCGACTTCTGCGCATTTAAGGGGACTTAAATGCGACCACAATCTGAAACTCTTCACCTGTCACAGATGCTTAGCGGCACCTGCGATTTTCTGCATTCAGCGTTACCTCCCGGAGGTGGCGTATGAGTATCCCTCAGTGCGGTATCAAGCTGCATGCTGGCAATTTCTCCGCTGTCGGCAAGCTACTCCAGGAACAACTCGAATCAGGTAAACCTCTGCGCCTGATGGTTAAGGAGTGGCGTGAGAAGCGCAGCCTTTCACAGAACGCGCTCAGCCACATGTGGTACACGGAAATCAGTGAATACTTGATTGCCTCCGGACGCACCGACGCCACCCCTTATTGGGTTAAGCGCAACCTCAAAAAAACCTATCTCGGTAGCGAAGAGGTGACATACACCGACTTCATTACCGGCGAGAAAACCACGACCTGGGAGCCACGCCACACCGCCGATCTTGATACCGGGGAAATGCATATCTTCCTGGTCAAGGTTGAAATGTGGTGCGCTCAGTTCGGCCTGGCGCTGACTATTCCGAACGGCTGCGAATATCAGCAACTGCGCGATAAGCAGGAGGCCTGATGTCTACTCCACTTTCCCGCGTCATCGCCAACGAAATCTTCCGCGTTCCGGCTCGCCGCAAGCGTAAGCCAGTGGTTAAGCCGTCCGACATCCCAACTCTGAAAGGCTACACCGCTCGCCTGGTGGATCAAAAACGGCTGCGCCTCGCGGCACGGAGAAAACACGCATGAGCATGTATCAACGCATTAATGGCGCTGACTGGCGCAATATCTTCGTCGTCGGCGATCTGCATGGGTGCTACACGCTGCTGATGAATGAGCTCGAAAAAGTTTCGTTCGACCCAGCGCATGATTTGCTGATCTCGGTTGGTGACCTTGTTGACCGCGGCGCGGAAAACGTCGAGTGCCTGGAGATTATTACTATGCCGTGGTTCCTGGCGGTGCGCGGAAACCATGAGCAGATGATGGTAGACGGCCTTTCAGAGTACGGAAACGTCAGTCATTGGCTGGCAAATGGTGGCGGCTGGTTCTTCAATCTCGACTATGACAAAGAAGTGCTGGCTAAGGCTCTGGTCCACAAAGCGGCTGATCTGCCACTCGTCATCGAGCTGGTTACCTCCGATCGGAAAATCGTCATCTGCCACGCTGACTACCCGCACAACGAATACGCATTCGATAAGCCAGTGCCAGAAGAAATGGTGATCTGGAATCGTGAGCGAGTAAGCGACGCTCAGGACGGCATTGTCTCGCCGATAGCCGGTGCTGATCTTTTTATTTTCGGACACACCCCAGCTCGCCTGCCGCTGAAGTATGCAAACCAGATGTACATCGATACCGGCGCTGTTTTCTGCGGAAACCTAACGCTGGTGCAGGTTCAGGGTGGTGACCATGAGTAAAACCTACCGCAGCAAGAAGTGGCTCGCCGCAGTCGGCCAGATTGAGCAATGCGTCCTTTGCGGAGCGTGGGGCGTACAGGTAGCACACCGCAATGAAGGTAAGGGAATTGGCATGAAGACAGACGACTGCGCCACCGCCGCTATCTGTGTCACCTGCCATTCAGAGATTGATAACGGGAAGGGGCTGAGTCGTGACGAGCGCCGCCAGTTAATGGATCGCGCCATCGTCCTGACCATTATCCAGATTGCCCGTCGTGGCTTGGTGGTGCCCGCATGAAAATCTACGACATCACACCAATCGGCAAGCCTCGGATGACCCGCGCGGATAAGTGGAAGCAGTGTCCACCTGTAATGCGTTATCGCGCTTTTTGCGATGAGGTCCGCCTGCGCAAGCTGACCATGCCTGAATCAGGATCACATGTGACATTCGTCCTACCAATGCCACCAAGCTGGAGTAAGAAGAAACGAGCGGAGTTCGCCGGGAAGCCCCACCAGGCCAAGCCAGACTGCGACAACATGCTGAAGGCCCTGATGGATGCGCTTTATGAGGATGACGCTCACATCTGGGATTGCCGAATAACAAAGGTCTGGGGAGAGAAGGGGCAGATCATCATCGGGGAGTGCGCGCCGTGACCAGAGACGAGATAACTCGATACCAGGCAGAAAGCGTTAAGCGCGCCAACCTGCCACCAGTAGCAAAGCACAGCCAGACCAAAAAAAACCAGACACAGAAGGAAGCCGCATGAACAGTCAGCAACTGGAATACGTACGTCAGCAGCTCATTGTGGCGACCGCAGATTTGAGCGGGGCGACTAAAGGGCAACTGGTCGCTTTCGCCGAGAACGCGCAATTCACCGCGTCGGCGCGCAGCCGGGGCAGAAAAAAGGTATTCAACAAGGATAAGCAGCGCATGGTCAATCCTGACGGTCCGCCGATGAGTGGAAGCCAGTCCCGCGCCAAAGGCTCATCAATCGCACTGGTTAGCCAGGTAGAGTTCGGCACCGCATCCTGGCGTCGTGCTGTCCTGTCGCTGGAAGAACACAAGAAAGCATGGCTGCTGTGGAACTACAGCGAAAACACGCGCTTCGAATACCAGGTAGCTATCACCCAGTGGGCATGGTCAGAGTTCAGGGAGCAACTCGGTGCGAAGAAGGTGGCCGGCAAGACCATGGAGCGCCTGAAGAAGCTTGTCTGGTTAGCGGCTCAGGACGTCAAAGCGGAGCTGTCCGGACGTGATGTGTATCAGCAACAGGACCTGGCAGTCTTGTGTGGCGTTAAACCGGATAACTGGTGTCATAACTACGCTGACTACTGGCGTGCTATGTGCACCATATTCAAACGGCTTGATGGTGACTCTTTGCGTTGCACTGTGAGAACACGATCACAACAAAAGGCTACTTTTTCGCAGCAAGGTATTGCAAAAGTCAATTAAACAGCATACATTTAATGTAAATCTGATATCGTCGCCATAGTTTTGGTTGACGACCAAATTAAGAGCCTCGGTTAACGCCGGGGCTTTGTCGTTTTAGGGGCGGAAAAGGCTGTTTGCCACCTTTATTGTGTGCCCCTCGATCTCAGGGTCAAAAACTACGGCATCTGCCTTATAAGTTGGGAAGTAAAGGATGTACTGTGGGCCAGCAAATCCCTTGATTCTTGAGTAGGCTTCTACTTTTGCAAATTCGCCAAACCAACTGTAGCCAGTATCGGTGGCTGTGATGCAGTCGCCTTGCTCATATTTGCCTGTTTCATCCGAGGCTAAACATCCCGCGGAGATTAAGAGCAGTGAAGTGGAAATTATGAGACTTTTCACGTGGATTCCTTTTCGTTTTAAAGAGGCTGAATTTTAAGTGTTTTTGAACGCGAGTTCCATTTGTGCATTTTCCAGATGCTAAGCGACAAAACACCAAACTCATATTGGATGTTAGCGGGTTAGAGTCCATTCGGGTGAACCAATTCCGCAGCTTGAAAACCGAAGGTTTCAGAAGCAACATTGTCGCGCAACCCAATACTACTCATTTCTGGCTGAGTTTTCTCTCATGCGTACTAAACATTTCCATTCCTCTTCCGATAATACTTCTGGTGCTATCGGGTTTTGGTATGTGCTTTTTTGCATCCTTGCTTGATGGATGAGTTTCACCCATTTTCGTTGGGATGTATATGGATAAAAATCTTTCTAGTTCGCAGATTAAAATTCAAAATTCTGTAAATATTAAATCGTGGATTTTTGGTGTCATTTCCGCATTTGTTATTGGTTTTATAGCGATTAACTTTCTTCCCAAAGACTCATTTCTACGTATTTCCAGTTTGATAGCCTTTACAGGTGCTGCTTTGGTTCCTGCAAAAAAAAATCATCTATCACTTTCTGTCCGCTGATTCTCGTTGTAAGTCCTGCAATACAGAGTTCGCAGTGCAACGGGTTGATTCAAAAAAGGAATTTATTTCTGCAATCCCGCGTAAGAACATAAAAAATATGGGAAAGGTTGGTGGTCATGGCCCTGATGTAGGTAAGCAAATTATTCTTCATGAATCCTGGACTGAAGAGCGTTATAACATTACCGACACCTTTGCTTGCGTTGAATGTGGCGACACCCACACATCCTCCCGTGTAACAACTCAACGATCTGGTTATACAAGTACAAAGGTACGCAAGTAATAATGAATCTTCGTTAAAAAATCTTTGGAGGCTGCTTTAAGCAGCCTTTTTCATTTTCAGTCCCCGGGAATCATCATCGACATGCCTCGTTGTTAAATCCAGCCCGAGGGCCTGACCCCTTACTACAAACAGCACCCCGTTCCTTCGGAGGTGATATGGCTAAACGTATGCAAGATAAAGAAAGCATTGCCGGAGTGTCATGGCTGATTGTCCTTGCTCTGTCATGCTGGGGCGGCCTGGTCCGATACCTTATTGATGTGAAGCAGAACAAAGCCACCTGGAGCTGGATCAACGCGCTGGCACAAATTGCAGTGTCCGGCTTTACCGGTCTCATTGGTGGCCTGATCAGCGTTGAAAGTGGGCTGAGCCTATACATGATTCTGGTTACATCAGGCATTAGCGGCGCGATGGGTTCCGTGGCATTGACGTACTTCTGGGAACGCCTGACGGGGATGAAGAATGCAAACAATTAACCCTCAGCGTAAAGCGTTTCTGGACATGTTGGCATGGTCAGAAGGTACGGACAACGGACGGCAACCAACTAAAAATCACGGTTACGACGTAATTGTTGGCGGCTCTCTATTTACCAGTTATGTCGACCATCCCCGCAAGTTAGTAACGCTGAATCCGAAGCTGAAATCTACAGCTGCCGGGCGCTATCAACTACTGGCGCGTTATTGGGATGCGTATCGCAAGCAGCTTGGTCTGAATGATTTCTCACCAACTAGCCAGGACGCAGTTGCTCTCCAGCAGATTAAAGAGCGCGGGGCGCTGCCTCTGATTGACCGGGGGGACATTCGCCAGGCTATCGATCGCTGCAGCAATATCTGGGCGTCTCTTCCCGGTGCTGGTTACGGCCAGTTCGAACATAAAGCCGATGCGCTGATTGCTAAGTTCAAGGCTGCCGGCGGGAAAGTAAACGAGCCTGTATCATGAATACGGTCATCATCTCATTGGTGAAAAAGCTTTGGCTGCCTGCTGTCATCTTGGCTGTAATTGCCGTGCTGTCGTGGAAGGTTAATCATTACCGTGACAACGCCATTGCCTACAAAGATCAGCGCGATAAAGCCACTGAACAGCTCACCCTAGCGAATGCCACCATCAAAGACATGCAGATCCGCCAGCGTGATGTCGCGGCACTGGATGCCAAATACACCGGAGAACTGGCTGATGCCAAAGCTACTATCGATCAGCTTGAGCGCGATGTTGCTTCTGGCAAGCGTCGGCTGCAGCTCAACGCCAAATGTCCAGCGAACGGAACGACCAGCACCGGCAGCATGGGCGATGCTTCCGGCCCCAGACTTAATGACTCCGCTGAACGGGATTATTTCACCCTCAGAGAGCGAATCGTCACAGTGACGAAGCAGGTTAGCTATCTGCAGGACTACATCAGCACTCAGTGCCTGAAATGATTTGTGTAACCCCGCAAGGATGGTGATCACATCTTGCTGACGGGTAAGCCGTAAGTGGCAAAGCACATCTGAGAAGCTGAGCGAACGCTGCGATACGGCAAAGAGGTAATTATGCCAGGCATCTACCAAATCACCCTCACCACCCAAACAGGCGAAACCTTCACAGGAAAGATGACCAGGAGTCAGCCTGAGCTGGTTAACGGTTTCGTGCCGCTGGCGACTGAAACGGGCGAGTGGCTGTATTTCGCACCTGCCGATGTGAAGCGCGTGCAGTTCACGCCAGTGCCTGTCGAGGAAGAAAGCAATGGCGACGTGCAGACTGTCAGTTGAAATCAAAAACAGGTGGTGGGTGCCGGTCTACCTCAGGACGCTGACACTGTTCTGCGTGATGATGCGGTGCGAGCCTGATTACCGAAAGGTGGCTGAATTCATCGTTAAGTATGGCATTAGCCAGAAGGTGAAGTCAGAGCCTGTTAAAAGCTAACGGAGTAACGAATGAGCAAACCGGACTGGGAGGCCATCGAGTCGGCGTACCGGGCCGGAGTGATGTCTCTCCGAGAAATTGCATCTCAACACGGCATTAGTGAAGGGGCTATCCGTAAGCGCGCCAAGCGTGATGACTGGTCTCGCGACCTGAATGCGAAGGTGAAAGAACGCGCCGACGATCTGGTACGCAAAGCAGAGGTACGCAAACAGGTACGCACTGAAACGACTTTGTCAGAGCGCGTACTTATAGAGGCTACAGCTGAGGTCATTGCTACAGTACGCATGGAGCATCGCGGTGACATTAAACGCGCCAGGCAGATAACCAATGCCCTGTTTGATGAGTTGGGCACCGAGTGCGCAGATGTAGCAGCGCTGGAGAAACTCGGAGAGTTGATGTTCGATCCCGACGATAAAGGCCAGGACAAGCTAAATGAGATTTACCACAAGGTCATCAGCATGCCGGAGCGTGTTAAGTCGGTGAAGGCTCTCAGTGAAGCGTTGAAGAACCTCATTGGTCTCGAACGACAGGCCTACGACATCGACGGGCCGGAAGGCGACAACTCTGTTAAACAACTGTCTGACCTGATGGATTCATTGTCTCAGGGGGCGTAATGAAACCTGAGCACCTCAAGTTGCTGTCTGATAAAGACTGGCGGCTGAACAACCTCTACTGGATCACCGACAAAGAGGGTAAGCCAACGCGCTTCAGGATGACGCCTGAGCAGCGGGAATACTTCGAGGGGATCCACACCCGCAACATCATCCTGAAAGCTCGTCAGCTCGGTTTCACAACTGAGGTGTGCATCATCCAGCTCGACGCGGCCCTGTTCGAGTCGGCGAAGTGCGCGCTGATTGCTCACACTTTGAATGACGCAAAGCGACTGTTCCGCGAAAAGGTGAAGTACGCATACGACAAGCTGCCCGCAGAGATAAAGGCGGCCAACCCGGCGAGCAATGACTCTTCTGGTGAGCTCGTCTTTAAGAAGGGAGGCTCGCTATACGTCAGCACGTCGTTTCGTGGCGGTACACTGCGCTACCTGCACGTTTCTGAGTTCGGGAAGATATGCGCCAAGTATCCTGACAAAGCCCGTGAGATCGTCACTGGTGCGTTTGAGGCGGTATCGACTGGATGCTTCGCTACTATCGAGAGCACGGCAGAGGGCCGGGCTGGTTACTTTTTCGATTACTGCCAGACAGCAGAGAAAGCACTGCTTCAGGGCAAGCCATTATCCGCCCTGGACTGGAAGTTTTTCTTCTTCTCCTGGTGGAAGAATCCTCAGTACGCAATCGACCCCGTCGAAGCGCTACCGCAGCGCCTGGTTGATTACTTCGCTGAGATGGAGGCGAAGCACGGCGTAGTCGTCAATGAGCGCCAGAAAGCCTGGTACTACGCCAAAGAGAAAACGCTCGGCGACGACATGAAGCGGGAATACCCGACGATACCGGCTGAGGCATTCCAGCAGTCGGTCGAGGGCGCGTACTACGCCAAGCAGTTCCGCTGGCTCTACACCAACAAGCGGATCGGCCAAATCCCGGATAACTCGCATCTACCGGTTCACACGTTCTGGGATATCGGTGTGGGCGACTCCACGGCGATCTGGTTCGTTCGCGAGGTTGGTGAAGAGTTCCACATCATCGACTACTACGAAAACTCCGGTGAAGGCCTGAGGCACTACATGAAGGTGCTGAAAGACAAGGGCTATGAGTACGGCGAGCACTGGGGGCCGCACGACATCGAAAACCGCGAGTTCGGCGCTGATGCTAAATCGCGCAAAGAGCTTGCGCAGGAAGGCTACGAAATTGACGGTCAGGTGTACTCGATGACCTTCAATGTTGTGCCTAAAACTGGCGTTGATACCGGTATTGAGTCGGTGCGTGAAATCCTCCCGTCCTGCGTTTTCGATGAAGAGAAGTGTGCCGAGGGCATATCTCACCTCGAAGGCTACCGCAAGGAGTGGGACGACAAGCGCGGTTGCTGGAAAGACAAACCGCTTCATGACTTCACATCACACGGCGCCGATGGCTTCCGCTACTTTGCGGTAGCGAAGAATAACCATAAACAGGTTGGAGCTATCTTCTTCACATAAGGAAAACTCAGTGAGTAACACTACAGAAATGCAAGTCCTCGCTGGGCTCATTGTGAACAGCCTTAACGAGGTTGGGCGCGCGCGCCAGTTGTATGCATCAGGGCTTGGGAAGTCCGGTAACACGAAGCGTCACCACCTTTGGTGCGAATTTGGTTACCCGGAGCGACTCGACTTCGATCACTTCTACAACATGTATGAGCGTAACGGTGCGGCGTTCGGCGCTGTGCATAAGCTGCTCGATGCATGCTGGACAGATACCCCGGTGATCGTCGACGGTGACGAGACGAAGAAGTCCAAGAAGTCGACGCCGTGGGAAAAGAAAGTCACCAGGCTAATGAAGAAGCATTGGGCGAAAGTGAAGGATGCAGACCGCCGAAATCTGGTCGGTCATTACTCGGCACTTATCCTCCAGTTTGCGGACAGCAAGGAGTGGTGGGAGCCTGTAGACCGCAGCGTGATGCGCAACTCGCGCGAGCGCGGCCTGGTCAAGATGATCCCCGCATGGGAGGCTCAGGTTAAGCCCGGTGAGCTTGAGCAGGACCAAAAGTCGCCAGACTACGGCATGCCGAAGTTCTACTATTTCCAGGAGCAGCCAGTCGGCGATAACGGAAACATAGCGGGGCCGATGCGGTCGATTAAGATCCACCCTGAACGCATCATCATGTTCTGTGAGGGCTCAGAAGATGAGACTTCACTGGCTGGAATTCCTTTCTTACGTGCTGGTTATAACGATCTGCTCGACATGGCAAAGACCTCCGGTGGTAGCGCCGAGGGCTTCCTGAAAAACGCCAGCAGACAGCTCGGCATTAACATGTCGAAGGATACAAACCTCAAGACTATTGTCGATGAAGCCAAGAAAGCAGGATATTCAGGTCTTGCCGAAGCTCTGAACGCCGCCATCCAGAAACTGAACTCAGGTACTGACTCAGCACTGGTTACTCAGGACGGAGAGGCTAAGGTTCTGTCTGTGGCCGCTGCCGACCCGAGCCCTACATGGACGGTCAGTGCAAATCAGTTCTCTTCATCCGTACAGATACCTTTCACCATTACTTTTGGTCAGCAGACGGGCCGCCTGGCGTCGGATCAGGATAAAAACGACTTTGCGAAGCGTTGTAATGGACGTCGTGGTGGATTCCAGACTGGCCGTGTAACCGCTGTTATTGAGCGACTGTGGACTGTTGAAGTAATCGAGCCGCCAAGGTCTGGTGAAATCACTCTGACATGGTCTGATCTGCTCGCGCCAAGCGAGAAAGAGAAGATTGCCAACATGAAGGAAATGGCTGCGGTGGCGAAGGATACCCAGCAAGCCTATGGCACACCTGCTGTTGATGAGAACGAGGTCAGGGAGGCGGGAGAACTTGAGCCGCGTGAGGATGTTAAGCCGCCTGACCCAAATAAAAAGGTAACGACCGATGATCCTCTTTCCGATGACACCGGAGCAAAAGACGAAAGTCGGGACACCGGTAGTTCCGCGCAGCAAAGTTGACCCGACACGATCGGCAAAGCAGGTAACCGCGATGTACCGGGATATCGAAGAGCGGTATCTCGGCATCAAGCGAGCACTAAAGGCACTGTTCGACCAGCGTCTGACCGGGCGAGAGCGTGAGGTCAACAGCCACAACTGGCACTTCCTTTGCCATGATAACGGCGCGGATATGCGGCTCTACCAGGTCAACGCTGGCAAGTTCATCTACGACATGTCGGCGCAGGAACTGGCTGACCTGCTGGAAGCGGTGCAGGCCATTCTCGATGACCACTTACTGGAAGGCGGTGAGCAAAACCTCTGGGCGATGGATTACGTCGTCGCAGAGGCGCAGCGCGGCACACTAGAGGCATTCAACAACCTCTCGCAGCAGTCGCAGGTGTACGCCAGCCAGACAACGTTACAGCAGCTGTTAAGCAGCCCCGGCCATCTTAATCAGGTGGCGGCGGCCAGGCTGACAACGTTCAGCGACTGGAAGGTCATCAGCGACACCGCCCGCGGCGATCTGACCAACATCATCACCGACGCGGTAGCGCGCGGGGTTAATCCTCGCGAGACGGCCAGCGTCATCAGTAAACGCCTAGATGTGTCGATGTCGAAGGCCAAGACCATCGCTCAAACCGAGCAGGTCGGCGCGCTGCGGCAGGCACAATGGAATGAGACGGACTGGGCGGCCGACAGGATGGGACTGAATACTGGCCTGCTGTGGCTGTCTGCACTCAAGCCAACGACACGTACCTGGCATGCCAGCCGACACGGCCTCGTTTATACCACCGAAGAGGTGCGAGATTTCTACGCCGAGAACGGCAACCGGTACAACTGCTACTGTAGCCAGATACCGGTGCTTCTCAATGACGACGGCAGCATTTTCAATGAAGGACTGGCTGAAAAGCTGGCGAAAGAACGTCAACAATGGAAGTTTGCTGATTAGCTATTTATTGCATGGATAAGCTGAGGAAAGCGCCTCATACGCAAGCCTGGAAGCATTTTCGGTACGTTTCTCAGGATGATTTCTAACGTACAAGACTACGGTATCGACAATTTGACCGTTAGTCGCGTTGTTGGGCGAACATACTGAAGAGCCATCAAAGACATCATGAACGCCAATAGAAAGCCCTCTGAGTTTGCCAACGTCAGCGTAGTCTGTGGCTTCTGCTGTGTTAGCTTTGACCCGCATAAGAGCGTCGCTCCATTTAGCAATATCATCACCTCCGTAATAGTCAGCTTGGGCTCCAAAAGACATCAGCGCTGAAATGGCAAAAGCGGTGAATCTTAACATTATAAATCTCCTTTTAGTTTTCATTAAAGTTATCACTTAGAGGACTCATCGTGAAGCTATCCAGCATCCACGTTAAATCCCTCGCTATCAATGCCTCCAACATCTCGACTACAACCATCAACGGCCAGGAACACTACGTCATTCGTGGCGCGGTCCCGATCGTCGATGACATCGTGATGAATGGTGGGCTGTATTTGGGCGAGGAAATTAACAACAGCTACCAGACGATGGAAGGCAAGCTAATGCCGCTTTCTCATCCGAAGGTAGACGGTAAATACGTTAGTGCCAACGATCCCAGAGCAATCAATGTATTTCATGTAGGCGCATGGGCGCAGAACGTCAGCAAGGCTGGCGAAAAGACGGTAACCGACGTCTACATCAACAAAGCTGTTGCTGAGACGAAGCCTGATGGAAAGCGCCTGATTAACCGTCTCGATGAGATGATCGACGGTACCAACACAGACCCGATTCACCTGTCTACCGGGCTGCTCACCAACAAAGAGAAGAAGTCCGGCGAGTCGAAGGGCAAGAAATACTCATGGATTGCCCGCAACATGCAATTCGACCACATCGCCATCCTGCTGGACGAGCCGGGAGCCGGTACGCCGGAGGAAGGTGTTGGCATGTTCGTTAACACAGACGGCCAGGAGGGGGAAGTTGAGACCGCCAGCCTCATCGATGCAGCCAACAGCATGAAAGACGGCTGGTGGAACAAAGTGAAGTTCTTCCTGAGCAACTCCTCAGAGATGTCCTTCGACGACATCTACCAGGCGTTACGAATGTCTATCAAACAGGCCGACAAGAAGTGGCGCTACGTCGTCAGTGTCTGGCCTGACCATTTTGTTTACGAAGAGGATGGCGATAACGCCAAACCGAAGCTCTTTGACCAGAAGTACCTCATCTCTGACAAGGTCGTAACGCTTGTCGGCGATCCAGTAGAAGTCGTGCGCAAACCAACTGAGTACGAAGTCAAAACCAACGGAGAAACAAACCCGATGAAAGAGAAGATGATCGCCGCGCTCAATGCCGCAGGCG
>PPYF01304424.1_pt1 | contig 23389 bp, 37 predicted proteins | sample 1559871 | NCBI WGS metagenome assembly PPYF01 (sample SAMN08240021, study PRJNA423297) | Human gut metagenome, whole genome shotgun sequencing project.
GCCATGGAGCGGATTGCCGGCGTTCGGACAGAGGCGGCCTTCTTTCGGAGCTGGGTCCGGCGGGAGGCCCGTGTCAAGCGCACCGGCAGCGGGATCGTGACCATGATGCGGACGGAAGCGCCGCTGAACCGGGGGGAGTTCTACTACGAGGTGGATGCCTTTCATGGCTACGCGGCGGGTGTTGCTGCCGGACAGCCGGAGCCGCCGCAGCCGGTGCACCGTCTGATGCTGGACCAGCTCCTTTGACAGCTTGACTTTTGATGTGTATTCGATATAATAAATAAGGTTAAACACAATCAAACGCGGGATCGTTTCAGACAGGAAAATGAGGAGGCAATCACGATGACATATCCCATCGAAGTGGCAGGCTTGAAGAGAGAACTGCCTATCTGCAAGGTAACGGATGACCTGTATATCGGCGCATTTATCTGCTTTGGTGACGCAGAGCTGACTGTGGCCTGCGCACGGGAGCTTTTGAAGCTGGTGCCCGCCGACAGCTATGATTATATCTTTACTGCTGAGGCCAAGAGCATCCCGCTGATCCATGAGATGGCCCGCCAGTCCGGCGCTGCCAAGTATTTTATCGCCCGCAAGGGTGCCAAGGCCTATATGCCGGACCCCATCCATGTGGAGGACCACTCCATCACCACCGCCGGTACGCAGAAGCTGTTTCTGGGCCGGGACGATGCGGACCTGATCCGGGGCAAGCGCATCCTGATCATGGATGACGTGATCTCTACCGGCGGCTCTCTGAAGGCTATGGAGGCCCTGGTGCAGGAGGCCGGCGGCGTTGTCACCGGCAAGGTTGCCGTACTGGCCGAGGGTGACGCGGCGGATCGCACGGACATCAAGTTCCTGAAAAAGCTGCCGCTGTTCAATGCGGACGGCACCGTGAAGGACTGATACAGATTGAAAAGAACCAGCATGGAGCATCGCTCCATGCTGGTTCTTTGTGCGTCAACGGGTCAGGAACAGTCCCAAAACGGCGGAGAGCAGGATCACCTTGGGGATGATGACCTTAAATTTCAGCAGCAGAACCGTGGCGGCCACGCCAATCAGAGCCGCACCGTAACTGATGCTGCCTGCGGCGTTCGTGTAGTTGGTCGCGGTCAATGAGCAGACTACCGCTATGATCAGGCCTAAACAGGCGGGGCGGATACCGTACATCACTTTTTTCATGAAATCGGATTCCCGGAATTTTTCAAACATGACGGCGGCAGCCGCGCAGATCAGCAGGGTGGGGGACAGGACCCCCAGACTGGCGGAGACAGCCCCGGCCAGTCCCGCCACACGGGTCCCGGCAAAGGTGGCGCAGTTCAGCCCCAGCGGGCCAGGCGTCATTTCCGCAATGGCAACAATGTCGCTGACCTCGGAAAGGGTCATCCAGCCGTGGGACAGCATTTCACTGTTGATGAGGGGGACCATACTCAGTCCGCCGAAGCTGGTAAAGCCGATCTTGCAGAAGGACCAGAACAGTTCAAGGAGAATCATGAGCGGCCTCCCTTCCGGCAATGCCAGACGGACAGCAGCCAGCCTAAAAATCCGCTGATGAGTACGATGAGGATGCAGCTCAGTCCGCCGAACAGGTACAGGGCGAAGGCCAGAAAAAGAAAGACATACCCTGCCCGGTCTGTCAACGCCGCCTTCCGCAGCTTCAACGCCGCGGAGGCCACCACAGGCGCTACAGCGGCCCGGACGCCGGTCATGGCCCGGCTGACATACAGGTTATCCTTTACCTGAGTATAGCACCAGGTCACGACCGTCAGAACAATGAGCGAGGGCAGGGAGATCCCCAGCAGACAGGCGAGGGCGCCGGGAAAGCCCGCCACATGGTAGCCGAACAGATAGGACACATTGCCGATCATCAGCCCCGGCAGACTGCGGCCCACGCTGGTGATGTCCAGCAGGTCCTCGTCGGTGATCCAGCCTTTTTTCTGCACATATTCCTGCTGAATCTGGGCTACGATGGACCAGCCGCCGCCAAAGGTGTAAAAGCCAATCTTAAAAAAATACAAAAACAGTTCCAATGCCCGGCTGCATTGGGAAGGGGACCGGTGGGCCTCAGATTCCACGGATATGCCTCCTCAATGGCTTTTCTTAAAGGTGAGATACCCCTCCAAGATCAGAGAGGCCGCCACAGCGTCCACTACCTTCTTCCGCTGTTTGGCGTTCTTGCCGCTGTTGAAGAGGATGTTGTGGGCGTCGATGGTGGTGCGGCGCTCATCCCAGAGGACCACCGGCAGGGCCGTGGCCTCCTCCAGCAGCACCTTCATGGCCTTTGCCTTCTCGGAGCGGGGTCCCAGAGTGCCGTCCATGTTCACGGGATGGCCCAGGACCAGTTCCTCCGCGCCGTGTTCCTTGGCTAAAAGTGTTACCTGTTCCACCACAACCTCCTGCCGACGGCTGTTGATCACGGTGGTAAAACCGGCCAGCAGGCCGGTGGGGTCGGAAATGGCGATGCCGGTATGGGCGTCGCCGTAGTCGATTGCCATAATGCGCATAGTGTAACTCCTTATGATAGGGGGATGAATTGTTCATCCACAGGATAGGACTGAGTGTCCGAATAGTGCCACCACTCGGCGGAATAGGGGCGGAATCCCGCAGCCGTCATGGCGCTTTCCAACAGGCGGGCGTTGGCGGCGACAGCAGCTTCGACGTCACTGTAATCCCGGTCTGCCAGAGCGGTGAAATCGTCAAAGTCCGTGGGCATGTCCACGGGCTGACCGTCGGCGGTGACCAGCGTCACATCGACGGTGTTCCCCCGGCTGTGAGAGGAAAAGCCCTTTTCCGGGTTTGCCACATAAGCGGGGTCCGGACAGATCTCCCAGAGCCGGAACTGCGCGGAAGCAGGGCGGAAGGCGTCCCAGATCAGCAGGGAACAGCCGCTTTCCGCAACGGTCTCCTGTGCCGCCGCCAGCTTCTGCACCGTACCGTACCGCAGGTAGGCGTCTGAAAAATCATAGATGGCCTGTCCGGTGAAGTTGTTGTCGGCGGCGTAGCGCAGGTCTGTGTATATATCAGGGATCCAGTCCGCCACACGGACAAAGTCCTCCGGTGCGGGGATCGACTCTGTTACCTCGGCAGGCTCGGAGCCTTCCTCCGGATCCGCCTCGGCGCCGTCTCCTGACGCGGCGGGCGCGGGGAGCGGGTCGGCCGGTGCTTCCAGAGACGGTTCCGGCGTTGACGGCGTGGGAGGTTCCTGAAAAGCGCCGCAGCCAACGAGCCAGCATAGGAGGGACAAACTGAGGGGCAGCCAATGCCGATGCACCTGCTTCACCGCCCTTTCACACATTTTTTACATGGTATCATACCGCCCCTGCGGATGCAAGCCGGAATCTTACAGAAATTATCGAACATCTGTTTTTCTTGTTGCGGTTTGGCGGCAAGTTTGCTATACTATTTTTAATTGAGAAGAAAAGAGGGACACTGTGCGGATCTTAGGCATCGACCCCGGCTACGCCACCATCGGCTTTGGGCTGATCGAAGGGGAGCGGGCACAATACAGAATGGTGACCTATGGGGCCATCACCACCCCGGCGGGGCTGCCTCTGTCCAAACGGCTCTACCAGATCGACCGGGACATGGAGGAGCTTATCGGCCAGCTGAAGCCGGATGTGATCTCCGTGGAGGAGCTGTTCTTCAACACGAATATCACCACCGGCATCGCCGTGGCCCATGGCCGTGGGGTGCTGCTGTGCGCCGCAGAGCGGTGCGGCATCCCGCTGTTTGAGTACACGCCGGGGCAGGTGAAGATGGCCGTCACCGGCTACGGCAAGGCGGAGAAGCGGCAGGTCATGGATATGACCAAGCGGCTGCTGAAATTGGCGAAAACACCCCGGCCCGATGACGCCGCCGATGCGCTGGCGCTGGCGTTATGCCACGCAAGGAGTTCTACTTCACGGCTCCCGCAGATCAAGCCGGAGAAGGAAACTGTATAAGGAGAAAACCGTATGTTTTACTATCTGGACGGCACCGTGGCGGAGATCCTGCCGGGGCTGGCCGTCATCGACTGCGGCGGCGTGGGATACGCCTGCATGACCACCAATAACACCCTCTCCCAGCTGAAAAAGGGGGAAAAGAAGAAGCTCTACACCTACCTGAACGTGGGAGAGAGCATCTTTGATCTCTACGGCTTTGCCACCCAGAACGAGCTGAACAGCTTCAAGCTGCTGCTGGGGGTGTCCGGTGTGGGACCCAAGGCGGCGCTGGCCATCCTCTCCGCCAACACGCCGGAGGGACTGGCCATGGCCATCGTCACGGAGGACGCCAAGTCCCTGACGGCGGCCCAAGGCATCGGCAAAAAGATCGCCCAGCGGATCATTTTGGAATTGAAGGACAAAATGGCGAAGGAGACCGCCTCCGGACTGGACTTCTCCGGCGGAAAGGGCGCGGCGGTCCCCGCTGTGTTTACCAGCAAGGCCACCGAGGCTGCTGCGGCGCTGGCGGTGCTGGGCTATTCCACGCAAGAGGTGCAGATGGCCCTCAAGGGCGTGGATGTGGAGAATCTGCCGTTGGAGGAGATCATCCGCCAGGGCCTGAAAAAAATGGTGAAGTAATGGGCAATCTGCATGGACTGTTTTACAGTGTAGGCGCGATCGCGGGCATTACTGCTGCGGCGCTGTGCGCGGTGCTTGTTATGTGGACGCTGCGGGATGCCAGGCGCGGCGCCATGCGGGCGGTGACCATTGCGCTGATGGTATGCCTGGCAGTGATGGCGGCCTGTATCCTGGGCATGAATTTGACGGCATAGGGAAGTGAAGCTGTGAGCATCGACTTTGGAAATGATATTTACGAGGAGCCCATCGTGGCCAAGACCTTTCTGGCGGAGGACGCCCAGGAATCCTCTCTGCGGCCCAAGACCCTGGCGGAGTACATCGGTCAGGAAAAGGCCAAGGAGAATCTGAGCATCTTCATTCAGGCCGCCCGGAAGCGGCAGGAATCTTTGGACCACGTTCTGCTCCACGGCCCGCCGGGACTGGGCAAGACCACGCTGGCGGGCATCATCGCTCAGGAGATGGGGGTCAACATCCGCATCACCTCCGGCCCGGCCATTGAAAAGCCCGGCGATCTGGCGGCGCTGCTGACGAACCTCAACGAGGGAGACATCCTATTTGTGGACGAGATCCACCGGCTGAACCGTTCCGTGGAGGAAATTCTGTATCCCGCGATGGAGGACTACGCTCTGGATATTATCGTAGGCAAGGGGCCGTCGGCCAACTCCATCCGGCTGGATCTGCCCCACTTCACCCTGATCGGCGCCACCACCCGGGCCGGACAGCTCTCGGCCCCGCTGCGGGACCGCTTTGGCGTGACGCTGCGGCTGGAGCTGTATACCCCGGAGGAACTGTCGAAGATCGTCACCCGCTCCGCCGGAATTCTGAACTGTGATATTGTACCGGAGGGCGCCTACGAGATCGCCCGCCGCAGCCGGGGGACGCCCCGGATCGCCAACCGGATGCTCCGCCGGGTGCGGGACTTCGCGGACGTGAAGGCCGACGGCGTCATCACCAAGCAGGTGGCGGACGAGGCCCTCTGCGCGCTGGAGATCGACTATCTGGGTCTGGACCCGGTGGACCGGCGGATGATGGCGGCCATCATCGAAAACTACAACGGCGGCCCTGTGGGACTGGAGACCCTGGCGGCCACTATCGGAGAGGAGTCCGTGACTCTGGAGGACGTTTACGAGCCGTACCTCATGCAGTTGGGGTTCCTGACCCGCACTCCCCGGGGGCGGTGTGTGACGCAAAAGGCGTATCAGCACCTCCATAAGCCCATTCCCGGCGGCGCTGCAGAGGGTCCGCTGATGGATCAATTGACCTTTTAGAAGCGTCATTGTGGGAGAGAAAACTTAAAGCAAACGATTTTCTCCATAATTTCACTAAAAATTTTCTGGTTTATTCACGAGAATTTTATATTTTGCTTGACATTTCAGCAACAAGATAGGTATAATACATTATGTGCAAAGTTCCAAATGAAAAATTGAATTTCCCGGAAGCATTGACCGATGAGGAGCTGTGCCGTCTGGTTGCCGAAGGCAATCGTCAGGCGGAGGAGATTTTAGCCGCCCGGTATATCCGGTTGGTTCGCACCTGTGCCCGCCCGTATTTTCTGGCAGGCGGTGACAGTGAGGACCTGACGCAGGAGGGAATGCTGGGGCTCATCAAGGCTGTGCGGGAATTCAATGGCAACAAGGATGCCTCATTCCGGACCTTTGCCGAGATTTGTATACGAAGCCGACTGTATTCCGCTCTGCGTTCCGCGGGACGGGAGAAGCATCAGGTGCTGAACCAGTCGGTCTCACTGGATACTCCCGACTTTGACAGCAATTCCTACACCTCTGGCACCAATCATCTGGCGCAGCGCGACCCTGAAGATGACCTTATTGACAGGGAACATACGGCAGCCCTCTTATCCGGTGTCCGGAAACAGTTGTCCGAATTTGAAGCGAAGATCCTGGGGTACTATTTAGACGGGCTTTCCTGCAGAGAAATCGCCTTGGAAGTGGGCAAAAGCGCGAAGTCCGTGGACAACGCTGTGCAGCGTATCCGGCGCAAGGTGGCACAGCAAATCCTTTCCGGCGAATTCAGCTCACGCTGAACGCAATATATTTTTCTTTTCAAAGAGAGGGTAAAATCATGTACGAAGACAAGACCTTAGTGTGCAAAGAGTGTGGCCAGGAGTTCGTGTTCACCGCTGGTGAGCAGGAGTTCTATGCTGAGCGCGGCTTCCAGAACGAGCCCCAGCGCTGCAAGGCCTGCCGTGACGCTCGCAAGAACGCTGCCCGCGGTCCCCGCGAGTACTTCACCGCTGTTTGCGCTGCCTGCGGCGGCGAGGCCAAGGTTCCCTTTGAGCCCAAGTCCGACCGTCCGGTCTATTGCAGCGAGTGCTTCGCCAAGATGCGTGAGCAGGGCTAATTGAACGAACGATTCGTTTTGTTTCTTGCTGAAAAACAGCGCCTGTCGAAAGACGGGCGCTGTTTTCGCTTCCATCTCTGATGACGGATCCAAAGTGTCACGATCCGGGTCCATATCTCTTCCGTGCCTGAAAATACAAGATTACATGGAACAGGGGGGAGCGGGGCACTGGTGACGGATGAAATTTAAAGAAAAAGCAGACTCTGCGCCGGATCTCACTTGCGGAATAACGAGATCTGCTTCTGATGATGCACACGGAGCGGGGGTTTTCCGGGGAAAATGCCCTGAAAGCGGCTGAAATCGACAAATATTATTTTTTTCAAAAAAACCCTTGACAAATTCTTGTTTTCCGGTATAATAATACCTGTTCGTGCGACACGAACGAACGAATATAGCGGGTTTGTGTAAAGGTAGCACAGCAGACTCTGACTCTGTATGTGAGGGTTCGAATCCTTCACCCGCTGCCAAAGAACCGTAGCCGAAAGGTTGCGGTTCTTTATTTTTAGCGCATGATTTAGGCACTTTTGACGCAGAAAAGTTGCATTTGCATTTTGACAAAATACGTTTTACCCCTAAGTTTACCCCAATTAAAAGTTTTACCCCTTAACGGGGACAAAAGCAGCTCCGCCGATGATGAGATCGACGTAGCTTTTTTCATGCCTTTTTGAGATTTTCAAAATAGCCCTGCATCCGGGCGGCGCTGTCCTCCTTCATGAGCTCTGAGACGTGACCGTAAACGTCCAACGTAAAAGCGGCGGTCGCATGGCCGAGATTTTCTTGTACGGTCTTCACGTCATCGCCGTTTTGCAGGGAGAGCACGGCGAAGGTGTGGCGCAGATCATGCACACGGGCGTCCGGCGCTCCTACTTTGGCTGTAATCTTCTTATGATGTGCATAAAGGCGCTGCGGGTGCAGGTGGTCGCCGAGCGCATTTGTGAAAACGAGCCGACAGGCGGCGTACTGCTTGGCGGGGTCTATCCAGTCCTGCCAAAGATCACCGGCCTGTAAACGCCTTTGCGCCTGCTTGGAGCGAATGGCGCGCAGCATATCCATGACGAAGGGAGCGGGGCGCAGGATGCGCGTCTTGTCGTTTTTGAGGGTGGCAAATTGGAAACCGCCGGCCTCGGCGGGGCGTTTCTGCAACTGCTTGCAAATCTTGAGCGTGCCTTTCTTGAAGTCGACACAATCCCATGTCAGGCCCAGCGCTTCGGCTTCACGCAGGCCGGTAAAGAGAATTACTTTCAGAATATCTCCATAATCGTTGTCGGCATCCGCTGCGGCGAGATAAGACTTGACCTGTTCGTCGGTAAGCGGCATGATCTGCACTTTCTCGACGCGGGGGAGGTCTACCATGTCGCACGGATTGCGTGCGATGTAGCCCACCTTGACGGCCTGTGAAAGGGCTTTTGTCAGAACGCCGTGAACATTGCGCACGGTCTTTGCGTTGAGAGGTGCGGTCTCCGTGATGGCGACGCCGTCCTTTTTGATGATCTTGCCCTGCTTGTCCCGTTTGGGAACAATGCGGCCATTGGCAAGCAGATCGTTGTAAAAGCCCTGGATGATATGCGGCGTGAGTTTGGTGAGTTTCACCGCGCCGAGGGCGGGCTTGATGTGCGTTGCGATTTGGGCCTTGTAGGTCTTGACTGTGCCGTATTTCTGCGAGAGCAGATAATCGCTCTGCCAGATATCGAGCCATTGCGCAAGCGTCAGGCGCGTCGGCTCTATGTAAAGTCCGTCGTCGATCGCTTTTTGCGCGTCGCGCATGGCGGTCAACACTTCTTTCTGCGTGTTGCCGTAGATGCTGCGGCGAATCGGTTTTCCTGTGCCGGGGTCTGTGCCGACGGTCACACGGGCCTCCCATCGGCCATCAGGCCGCTGCCGAATTGTACCGGCTCCAGACGCGGCGCGAGTATTTGATTTTCTTGGCATTGCATTTTCCTCCTACATTTGTTATGATTGGAGGGCAGTAGGCTTGTCGGTTTGCTGCCCCTATAACCGTCCTCGGTGTGCCAGCACCGGGGACGGTTTTTATTTTTGTGTGTCTTGCGTGATCTTCTCAGCGGCATCGACGCCTTTGACAAATTTTTCAGCGCGTTTAACGGTGTTGCGCCCAATGTTATGTTCTTTTGCAATGGTTTCAGCTGTATCTTTTGGTTTTGGCCATTTTGGGCTATAACCTCTCGGCGCGTATACTGATTGTGACCTCCAGCATTTTTGGTTGTCATTTTCTGTGCCTCGTATTGCCGACCGATCAAATATGTCTTTTGCGCGTCAGTCAAGTTTCTGTTATTTCCGGCCCTTCAATGTACCCAAAATGGGCACATTGATTACCCGCTGGAGCGCTAGCGGCATTGTTAAGGATTTGGTTGAAGGTGCGTATTGTAGGATTCTGCAAAAGCTTTAACTGATAAGGATAATTTATAAATATAGTAATCTTGTTTATCAAGTGCATCCATATAGGCTGCGGCTGCTTCGTGTAGCTGTATTTCACTTTTTGTTGGTTTGAAGTCAGAACAATACTTGGTTGCAAGTGGCAAGAGTAAATCATCACTGTCTAAGTTATTTGTGCAAGGAAGTAAGTTCTTAAATGCGGAGCGTCGATGATTGGTTAATTCAACATATGTTTTGTAAGTACTGAGGTTAAAGAGCAGTGTTTCAAATATGGGCGAGCACAATAAATCATTTATTTCATTTTGGTATGAAGGGGGAGTAGAGTTGCACCAACCACTGAGGTGACGTAATTTGTTGATTGCTTCGTTTCGCAATCCGGTTTCCTTAGAAATACGCAGGTTTTCGGAGGACACTCCGCGAAGGATATAGTCACAGGATACTCCAAAAAAATCTGCAAGCTTAATGGTATATTCCGTTTTTAAGTCACGCGTGCCGTTTTCCCATTGCGTCACAGTTTCACGGCGGACCTTGAGTCCTAATTTGCCAAGTTCCTCGGATAGTTGCTTTTGAGATAGGTTACGGTCCTCTCTCAATTTCGCTATACATACGCCAATATTCCATTCGTTTTTGTTCCCCATGAAATCACCTTGCTTATTAAAATTGCATTTTGTACCCAATTAAAAATGATGTAACAAAAGTGTTGATTATTATATTTTGTTACATTATAATGCATATGGGTACAAAAGTCAACAACAATGATGCAAGGAGGAAAAATGAATGTGCAATGTTGATATTAGGCGTGTAGCTGCTGGAAATGGAGTTCGCTTATGGCAAATTGCGGATGCGTTGGGAATTTCGGACGCTCAGTTTTCCCGTAAACTCCGAAGAGAAATTTCCACGGAGGAAAAGGAGAAAGTATTTGAGATTATCGCGCAGCTTGCGGCGGAGGTGTGAAAATGGAGCTCGTAGCTTACACACCAACAACTCTTGCCGAGGCAATGAGCGTAAGCCGTCCTACGGTTTATCGATGGATGCGCTTGCCCGGATTTCCTGTCGTGCGGTTAGGAAACTGTACGAGAATTCCGGTGGAGGCATTTAAACGTTGGCTTGATGAACAAGCGGGAGTGACAATCGATGATAAGTAATGAAAAAGGAAATGCCCCTGCCGGTGCTGAAACACCGACAAGGGCAATGGGAAACGGTTTGGCGACCATATTTCCCTATCCGGATCATAACACAGCGACACGGGAAAAGCTACTCATTTCTGATCTGCTCCATACTGGAAGCAAGAACGGCATAACACTTACCGAGCTGGTGCAACTCACCGGTGAAGATGAACGTTCAATCCGCCGCCGCATTCAGAGGGAGCGAAAGTCCGGGAAGCTGATCCTGTCCGATAATCAGTCGGGGTATTTTCTTCCCGGGACAGAGGACGAAGTCAAGCGCTTCATCCGGTCTATGTCTCGTCGCGCTCGTGAAATCAGCGTTGTCGCTTGCGTTGCGGAGGATGTGCTCGCACGGATGATGGGTCAGGAATCTTTGGAGGGTTGGCATAATGGCTGAGCGCCGCATGTTTTCTAAAGCCGTCATTAACTCTGCGCGTTTTCTGACGATGCCGCCGTCCTCGCGTCTGTTGTACTATGATCTCGGTATGGCTGCGGACGATGACGGAGTTGTGGAGGCGTTCACGGTTATTCGCATGACAGGAGCTGTTGAAGATGATCTGCGTGTGCTCATCTCCAAAGGATTTGTATCCCTCCTAAACGATGAGTTAGTAGCATATATCACCGACTGGAACAAAAACAATCAGATTCGCAAAGACCGATATCAGCCGAGTATTTATCAGAATTTGCTGGTTAAATTGGGCGATGGAAACCAACGGTTAACCGATGGTTTACCAGATGGCAACCAACGGTCAACCCAGTATAGGTTAGGTAAGGATAGTTTAGGTAAGGTTAGTACAGGTGAGGAGAATAAGGCGGCTACGCCGCCACGCGCGAAGCGCTTCACCCCGCCCACGTTAGCAGAGGTTCAAGCCTATGTGCTTGAACGCCAGTCGCCGGTAGACCCGCAGGGGTTCATCGACTTTTACGAGTCGAAGGGCTGGCTGGTCGGTAAGACCCCCCATGAAAGATTGGAAAGCGGCTTGCCGAAATGCGGAGAAGTGGGAACGGTGGAACTGCAACGACAGCCGTAGCAAGGTAAAGACCATTGCGGACTACGGAACGGAGGACTTTTTCAATGCTTGATAACCTTGTTCAGAAGTCGCTGGAGCATTCCGCTGAGAAGCCGGGTGACTACATAAAGGACGGCGTTCTTTGCTGTGGCGCGTGCGGAAAGCCAAAGCAGAAAAAGATCCACTTCCCCGGTATGGGGGACAGGCTGGTAGGGACCGCCTGTGACTGCACGGAATCGGAGAAGGCCAGCGCGGACGATGCGAACGATACTGCCGTCTTTGAAACGATGATGGAGCGCCGCCGCATCGAGGATTCTATCGTCGATCCCTCATATCGAAAAGTCACCCTTGCCGATGATGACGGCGCAAATCCGAAAATCTCTAAAATTTGCAGGAAGTATGTCGATCAGTGGGACAAGGTATCGACGGAAAATATCGGCATCCTGTTTCGCGGCCCTGTTGGCACGGGCAAGAGCTTTTTTGCCTGCTGCATCGCAAATGAACTGCTGAAAAAGCGTGTTCCGACAGCGGTGACGAGTTTTCCGCGCCTTTTGAATCTGCTGCAAAACAGCAAAGACCGTCAGGGCTTGCTTGACCGACTGAGTACATACAAACTGCTCGTCATTGACGATCTCGGCGTTGAACGTGATACCGGGTATGCGGCGGAGCAGATTTTCGCAGTCATCGACGCGCGGTGCCGCTCGAATCTGCCAACGATCGTGACTACGAACCTGACGCCGCAGGAGATGGATGCGCCGGAGACGATGCAGTACAAGCGCATTTTCGACCGCGTGGCGGAAATGTGCCCTGTCTCGCTGCTGATAGACGGTGAGAGCCGCCGCATTCGGAATGCCCAACGCCGGAAGGAGATAGCAAGAGAACTGTTGCTATGAAAAACTCTCCCCGAAACCGGGGGAGAATGCCTGTGAAAAATATCTGCCTGTCAACAATATTTTATCACGGGAGGGTCAGGATGGCAACAAACGAAATCGCGGCGGCGGTACAATGCGGACAGGCTAATGTATTGGAATTGTGGAGAATGTGCCGCCGATACGCTATGCAGCAAGCCACACGGTGGCACAGAGTGTTTGAAAGAAGCGGCGGTGTCGAATTAGACGACCTTGAACAAAGTGCGTTTATTGGGCGTCTAAAAGCCGTGCAGACATGGAAGCCGGAAAGCGGTGCATTCTCCACTTGGTACACTCTTCAGCTAAGGGCGGTATTTGTAGAGGCTTACGGGATGAGGACGAAACGAACACGAGAAGATCCGCTCAATAAATCTCATTTATCGCTCGATATGCCACTGGATGAGAACGAAGACGGCAGCTTTACTATCGCAGATGTTCTACCAGATGAAGCGGCGGAAGAAGCCTTTGAGGATATCGAACAGCGGGATTTTCGACAGGCCGTGCAAGCGGCGCTTGCACAACTAACAGATGCGCAGCGCGACGCGATCATCAGTGAATTCTGGTTCGGACGAAAGCCAGACCCAAAGTTGAGGCGGGAAGCGCTGAGAGCCTTGCGGCATCCGTCTATCAGCAAAAATTTAAGGGCGTATTTGTAATAATAAGATAGCCCTATATGACCGCCAGAAAGCGGTAGAAACCGCCAAAAGAAAGGGGTGATACATTGACACCACGCAAAGAGAAAGCCTTGCAAGCCCTGCTTGTGTGCCGTACACGGGCAGAGGCGGCAAAAATGGCGGGAATTGGAGAAAGCACACTGCGAGGGTATATGCAAAATACGGAGTTTGTGGAGAGATATGAGCTTGCATTTTCGGACATGGTAAGAGATGCCGCACAGCAGGCAAAGCAAACACTTTCCCCAGCACTCTCAACCTTGAAAGAAATCATGATGGATCAAGAAGAACCAGCACAAGCCCGTATTACTGCCGCTCGCTCGATCTTGGAATATTCTTTGAAGTTGACCGAACAGGCCGACATTTTGGAACAGTTGCGAGAGCTGGAACGCTGGAAGGAGGAACTAAATGGCAACCGTTGATGCACGACTTGCAGCCCTGCGCGAGTTTTTGAAATCTCATGCAAGCGGCGAAACCATCTTTATTGTCGAGGGCGGCGCAGAGTATCATACAAAAGAAGATCCTTTCAACTACCTGATGCAGCACGGCGCATATACCCATGACGGGCGGCGCATTGTCCTTTATCCGCACCCAGTAGAGGGCGTAGACCCGTTGAGCCTGTCCCTCTATCAGATGCTTGATGAAGCTATTGAGCGCGGCAAACTGGAATTGCCGGAATTGAAGAGTGACGAGATCGGAGGTAAAGCCCGTGAATAACAGCATTAAAGCCCGCATTGCCTCTTTACAGGCGATTGCAGCGCAGAAGCAAGAGGGCGCTGCTATTATGACCCTGCTTGAAAATGGTGCGTGGGCGGCTTGCAGAGGGCCGCAAAGCCCTGCAAAGGTATTTCAGACGGAGCAGGCGGCACGAGATTATTTATCAGACTGCGAATGCGTTATCATTATCGACCTTTAAGGGAATAGGCACATGAACAACAGCAGTATTAAATCACGCCTCGCAAAGCTCCAACGGAAAGGGGACAGCTTCCCCGATGTTCTGCGCTGGATCGCAGAAGGGCGCATTTATGACGAGTTAGCGGACACGGAACGCGCGAGGTATGCCGCATATTGGAACACTACGCCCCGCATCCTTGAAGAATTGGAATTGGCGGCGCCCGGCACGCTTCACAAGCCGCTTGAGCGACGCCCAAAGCCGCCAACGCAAGAAGAGCATAGAGAAATCATCAAAGAACTTGAAAGGATGGTCTATGGACGTTTTGAATGAATTTCCCCTTGTAGATGAACACGGCAAAAGATACCGCGAGTTCGGGCGCGGATGCCGTGAGTATGCGCCGGTTATTGTAACCTCTGCAGGCGAAGTGCCGATGGGAACAGTCATTTATAAGAAGATGCAGGAAGAGCCAACCGCACAAAGAAAAGATTGCCCCTTTCAGGGCGGCCTATACCCGCAATGCAAAGAGGACGATTGTGCTTTTTTCAAAGGCGGCAAGTGCAAACCGGGAACAGCACAGACGGGAAAGCGTTGCCCGCTCCCCGCGCATTTGACTTGCGGCGATACCTGCGCCATGTATAAGAATGGGCGCTGCGGCCTTTTTCCGCAGCAGAAAGGAACAAAAAATGAGCGAGTTTAACCATTTTGCAAAAGAACTTGACGCGGCTTTCCGCACCGCGAGAAGCGAATACGCCGCAGTTTATGACGAACTGACCAAAGCGAAGGAGAACGCAAGCGCGGCGGGCTTAGATGCCGTAAAGAAACAGATTGCCACGCTTCAGCTCCAAGAGGCAGAAAACAAGATGCGAACGGAAACCGAGCGCATTTGGGCGGCGTTCGATGCAAAGGCTGCAGAACTCCGCAGCGCATTGGAAAAGGAAGTACAGATAAGCAACCTTGCTGACCCTTCCGCCATTGACAGCAACGCCGTGGAGCTGATGAAAACCGGCATTCTGACGGTGGATGATTATTTCGGCTTTGCGGACAGATACGACGGGAACCCGACCATGCTAAAGCTGATCGGTCACTATGCAAAGGAAGCAGCAGACAGCGCCGACGACCGAAAAGACAAGGTTGCTTTAACCGTTCTCGCACAGGATTGCGCCAAAGGCACGGGAAAGACCTTGAAAGCGTGGGACAGTATGATGACCGCCGCCAACTATTGCAGCGGGCGCGGCGGCAGCGGCAACAGGCGCACTACTCCCGGCGTTGTTGTAAGCATGGGCGAATGGTGGGATCAGCTTTCCGGCGAAATTATTGAGAACTTTTAAGGGAGGTGGCATTATATGGGACTGATTTTTTGCGGTGCGGCGGTGTTTGCCGTCGGCGCATTCCTGAGGGTATTCGTTGGGGCGGTCATGGTTTCCGTTGGGAGCCAGCTTGAAAAGAGGCGGAAATGAGGAACGGCAAACATAAATCTTGGGCGCGAAAGTATGTGAAAGTCATGGGCCGGAATGTATTGGCCGCGTTTGATATGGGCTATGAGGACGGAGCCGCCGGAAAGCAGCGGCAGGCTCCGGCCTTCCCGGCAGCGGCGCAGCCGGGAACCCCTGTTTACGGCGTGTTGGTTTTTTCGCAAGCAATGTATGACAAGGGGTACTCCTTTGGAAAGGAAGTGAGCGAATGAACTTAATGGACCTGATTATCAAGATTACTGTGGACCAAAGCGGAGTAGACCAGGGAATGGACCAGGCGAAGAAAACGGTAACGGGCGCATCGGATACGATGACTGCAAGAGCAGTCGCCGTTGGAACTGCCATGTATGACATGGGAAAAAAGGCAGCAACCGGGGTGCTCAATATTGGAAAATTCTCAATGGATGTCGGAATGGCGTTCGATTCGTCCATGTCAAAGGTGGCGGCAATCAGCGGCGCAACAGGGGATGACCTTGATTTCTTAACGGAAAAGGCGCAGGAGATGGGCGCGAAAACAAAATTCTCTGCATCTGAGGCCGCCGACGCGTTCACATACATGGCGATGGCCGGATGGAAAACAGATGAAATGCTGGGCGGTATCGAGGGCATTATGAATTTGGCTGCTGCATCCGGTGAAAACCTTGCTTCTGTTTCCAACATCGTGACGGACGCGATAACGGCCTTTGGCCTGTCGGCGGAGAATTCCGGGCATTTTGCCGATGTGCTGGCAGCGGCGTCGAACAGTGCGAACACCAACGTTTCCATGCTGGGCGGCTCGTTTAAGTATGTCGCGCCCGTGGCGGGCGCGCTGGGGTATAGCATAGAGGATGTATCCGTAGCACTGGGCCTGATGGCCAATAGCGGCATCAAGGCGGAGCAGGCCGGTACGGCTATGCGTTCCATGCTGACGCGGCTTGCAAAGCCCACAAAAGAGGTTTACAGCGCCTTTGAAACGCTGGGGATCAGTGCAGAGGATGCATTGACTAACGCGGACGGCAGCATGAAGCCGCTGAGCGAGACGATCGGCATTTTGCGCGAGAAAATGAGCGGGCTGAGCGAGACGGAGCAGGCAAGCGCGGCGGCGAGCATCGCCGGACAGGAGGCCATGTCTGGGCTACTGGCCATTGTCAACGCCAGCAACCAGGACTTTGAAAAGCTGACATCTTCGATAGCCAATGCGGACGGCACGGCACAGGGAATGGCGGACACCATGAACGATAACCTCCCCGGCGCGATCACGATCCTAAAGTCTACGATGGAGGGCTTGGGTATCGCCATTTATGAAAACGGTTCCGAGGCACTCAAAAGCTTTGTGGAAAAAATTACAGAGGTCGTCACAAAGATCACGGAATTTGTAGGCAATGGCGGTATTGAAAAGCTGATTAACGGCTTCAAAAATCTTCTTCCGTGGATCTCCGGCGCTACAACGGCGATAGTAACATTTAAGACAGCAAGCGCAATTAGTTCTGTGTTTGAGATTTTGACAAAAGCTGTGGACGGCCAAGCCTTATCTTGGGCCAAATTAAGCGCGGCTATGAACACAAATCCTTTTGTTCTGATTGTAACGATTATTCTTACTCTTGTCTCTGCGTTCGTAACGCTGATTCTTACAAACGAGGAATTTCAGAATAAAATTGTTGCTGTCTGGAACGTGGTCAAGGACACCATTTCCGGTGTTGTGGCAGCTCTGAAAACGTTTTTTACCGAAACGATCCCAAATGCTGTGCGGACGGCTTTTGAATGGCTCAAGGGCATTCCAGAGAAAATGGGCGAAATTGGAAAGGACATGGTACGCGGCCTGTGGGAAGGTATCGCGTCTATGGGGAAATGGCTGCTGGATAAATTCTCCGGATTCGTGAATAACATCATTGACGGCGTAAAGGGCGTGTTGGGCATTCATTCCCCATCCCGCGTGTTTGCAGGGATCGGTGAAAATATGGCGTTAGGTCTGGGCGAGGGGTGGAATGACGAATACGGCAATATCAAGCGGGATATTACCTCCAAACTGGACTTTGGCACGGCATCGGTTGATTTTGGGGCATCTGGTGTTGCGGCGATTGGAAACTCTATTGCGTCCGGCGTTGGCGCGTTGGCATCCGGCGGCAGCGGCAGCATTGTAATCAATCTGACAACCGAACTTGACGGTGCGGTACTGGCACGAAAGATGGTGCCTTACAACGCGGCGGAGGCATTAAGGATCGGAACGTGAGAGCAAGGAGGGGGCGTGATACAAGGGCAACCAGCCGGAGAAAGACCGGCAGCAGGCGGCAAGGGCGGCGGGATTGCCTATCCTTTGTTCCCTTGCGAAGTCCTGCCCGAAGTACAGCGGCAGGCAGCGCCCCAAAGTATCGCGCGGGAGTAGCGATAGTGCCATTTATTCTATCTCAATCCATAATAAAGCCCACAGGAACGCTCCTGTGGGCTTTCTGCGCTATATGAGAGAATCTATCGGCAAACGGTTGACCGTTAAGCATTTGACAACCGTCTGCTTACAGTCCGATAAAGGACAGGTAAAACAGCTTTCGCTGTACTCACACACTGTGTTCTTTGCTGCCTTTCGGCGGACTTTGTGGGCTACTGTACACTTTGGTGCACATATCCGGGAAAGCGGCGCGTTGATCAGGTCATGCGCTCGAACGCACTTATCTGTGCTCATTTGGGAGCACCTTCTTCCGAAAAGCTCGCGTTCGCGCTCGACGGTCATAGTCGCACCAATGAGCATCACCTTTCCAAGCGGCGTTTGCACGACAGGATAGAATCTGTCATTATCGTTCATAGCGTGACCTCCATGCTTTGCATCAGTTCTTTGACGGATGCACCGGACAGATCAGCGACAAAGGAAAAGCGCGTGTCGCGCTGACGGAACACCGCCCCGCAGGCGGGGCAGATATGCACCGTGGCCGCGCTCATCAGCGGCGTTGTGCAGCGGGCACAGTAGAGAAGCTTCATTCCGACACCTCGCTATGAAGATGAATAGGAATGCCTAAACGCTCAGCAGCAATTTTGATACATTCCTCTTCTGTTTTTGAGCTATCTTCCATAGATAACTTGAAAGCTTCCATAACAACCGCACATTGGTCGTCGCTCATCTTCGAGATGAGACTAATAACTTCCTGCCGCAAACTCTGTAACTGTTGCTTACTCATTGTTTCGAGCCTCCTTCATCTCCCTGATATGGTTGAGCAGCATTACCTGTTCCTCGTGAGACAGCGATAAAACAGAAGCCATTAACAGGTCCTTCATCATTTCAAGTTTTTCATTTGTCATAAAAGTTCCTCCTTGTTTTCTTTGCGGGAGGTCGGTATAATACCGATACCGCCCCCCCTGTGGTGGTTGGCGGTTACGGCTCTCTGTGCCTTGCTTTGGTCGGCGGTGGTACAGAGGGCTTTTTCTTTTCCTCCTTGCAGGTGTTATTATAATTCACTTATTAAGTGAATGCAAGAGAGCAGTTTCTACAAAAGTTTACTTGTTAATATGTCTATAATGTTCACTTGTTAAGTGCTTGCAGAGGGAGTATAATAAAATTGATTAGAAGGGAGTGGTACATATATCGCCGCAGAAATATACGGAGGCCCGTAAAGAGGGCAATAGAAAATGGGATACTGCGAATCTTGATCGCGTGTCCGTTGCTATGCCGAAAGGCAAGAAAGATATTATCAAGGCCCACGCAGAAGCCCGCAGCGAGAGCGTAAACGGCTTTATCAACCGAGCCATAGACGAAGCCATAGAGCGCGACGGAAGCGCTCCTGCGGCCTCTGAGGGGCAAGGAGAGGGATAATAGAAGAGCGGAGGGCGATTCCTCCGCTCTTGCTGCATATATTACGAGAGAGTCGCTAAAGTTGGTGGTAATGGCTCGGATTTGAAATGAGAGCCTTGTAGTCGTACAGAGCAGGCGGCCACTGCGCCGATTTGAAATCCGGGCAGTGAAGCTCGCTTCGAAATGTAGATACGGCATTTGGAAGTGAATGAAGAAGGGGATGATTGAGTGCTGTTAGTTATGCTCGTTGATTAGGAAAAGCTAAAATAAAATGTGGATAAATCGAATACAATGCGAAATACAGTATAATATATAGAAAACGCCGTGGAGTGAAAAGGAATAGCAGGCGAAAACATGACCTTGACATTGAGGTAACCTTGAAGTAAAATAAATGCAACTAGACGATAGTTGCAATAGGAGGCCGCGATGCCGAAGAAAGAAGAACTTATAGACAAGCTATGCAAAAAACCCGCGCCAAGTAATTTTAGTGTTCGAGAACTAGATCAGCTAATGGCGAAATGTGATTGTAAGAAGCGTGATGGCGGTCGTGGATCATCGATCGCGTACTATCATGAACGAGAAAATAGAGTACTTACTTTTGATGCGCCGCATCCTGGGCATGAGTTATATAGATATCAAATAAAAATGGTTATAAAGTTTTTGAAAGATATAGAAGAGATAAAAGAATAGAATAACGGTTAGGGAAAGCGAAAGGATCAGGAGGAAGCCTATGAACAACATGTTGGAGTATAAAGGTTATCATGCCAAAATAGAATTTGATAAAGAAGATATGCTTTTAACGGGAGAAGTCTTTGGAATTCGAGACTCGTTAAATTTCCATGCATCTTCAGTGGAAGAGATCGAAGAAGTATTTCATCAGAGTATAGATAATTATTTAGAGTTCTGTGCAGAGATTGGGAAAACTCCAGATAGAGAATTTAAGGGATCATTTAATGTGCGTATTGACCAAGACCTGCATAGAGAAGCTGCTTTTGATGCAGATCGGAAGGGAATGACCTTAAATCAATATGTTGAGAATGCCATTAGGGCAGCCGTCAATAAAACGGAAGGAACAACTACTTATATAATCCAGCCGATATTAAGACCTGCCGCATATAAGAAATTTGTAACGGGCGAGGTCATAGAAAATATTACAAACTATGTTTCTACAAAAAAGACTTACTAAATAAGGAGCTATATATGCAAAACCAAGTAAAAGCAGTGCTTAAAAAAATGTTGGTACAATCAGTAAGAATAGATATTGATTCGAATAAGATTAGAGAAAAGAAAGAAACACTTACATTTGCGGCTTCTGGAAAATCTGAACTGAGAGTACCAAAGGAAAAAGACGATAATACATTTTTACTCGTATCCACGGTTGAAATAAAATCTGAAAATGAACCAGACGTTTTTGATGGGGAAATTTCAGCTGAATTCTATTTTGAGATAGATACAATGGTTAAAGATTACGATAATATTGTTAGAGAACAGGCACTTCCTGTTGTTCAAGAAGAAGTGATTAAATTTACTAATAAAGTTTTGTCTGGTATGGGATATGAGGAGTTTTTACACGCTCAGAAATAGTCATAATGAGCATAGTGTTTTTTGACCCCTAAGTTTACCCCAAACAGCTTTTACAAGGCTTTACAGCATTTTACGCCAAAACCCGGAAAGCCTTGAAAATACAAGGATTTCTTTACGCGTATTTACAGCATTTTACACCTGCTTGCGAATTCGAATCCTTCACCCGCTGCCACAAAAGTCCTGAAGCCACAAGGCTTCAGGACTTTTTCTTTACTTTCCGGAATTGATTTCTTCCGGATCGTTCTCTGCGTGTTTTGCGCAATTTTCCGCACTGACTGCTCGATCAAAAGTCTGGACACACCCGGACTGCTTGAATGGCGAGTTGCTGTGTTTTCTGCGTATGTGTGAACCGTTTGCCTGACGTTTTTTCAACGGTGATTCAGAGAAGATGGAAGGGCATCACGGATCTGTGCCACAGGTGTTCAGTTTTTCCTATATGGTTATTTGTCCGCGGCTGTGGTATAGTCAAAGTAGAGCAACATCGATCCCGAAAATGAGATCATTTTTATGAATTTTATGAAAGAGAGGACTGTGACCATGAATCGCGAATGCATTTTAGAGCAGGCCAAGCAGCATGACAGCTTTTATCTTTATGAGGAGGCCATCATCCGGAAGAATACGGAACAGCTGAAGACGGATTTCCCCGGTGTGACTTTCCTGTATTCCGTGAAATGCAACCCCTATCCGGAGGTCCTGCGCTGCGTACTGAATCAGGGCTTCGGCGTGGACGCCGCCAGCCTGGCTGAGTGCGTTATGGGCCAGAAGGCCGGTCTGGGCAAGGACATGGTGATCTTCTCCGCCCCCGGTAAGACCATGGCGGACATCCGGGGCGGTCTGGGCATCTCCACGCTGGTGGCTGACAGTGCCGCAGAGGTGGAGCGCATTCAGGAGGCTGCTGCGGAGCAGGGCGTTGTGGCGGAGATCGGCCTGCGGGTCAACCCTGACTTCACCTATACTGCCGATACCGGTGTCGCTTCCAAGTTCGGCATTGACGAGCAGCTTATCTATGATTCTATGGAGGCTTGGAAGAAGCTGCCGAACATCCGCATCGTTGGCCTCCATGCCCACCTGAAGAGCCAGGAGCTCAGCGCTGAGATTCTGAAGGGCTATTATCGGAATATGTTCCGGCTGTCTGTTTCCATGCGGGAGGCTTTCGGCACCCTGAAGTTTGTGAACCTGGGTTCCGGCATGGGTATTCCCTTCTGCGAGACGGATAAGCCCTTTGATACGACGGCTCTGGGTGCTGAGACCCAGCGGCTCATGGCAGAGTTCCAGGAAAAGCTGCCGGAGACCCGCTTCTACATCGAGACCGGCCGTTACGCCGTTGGTACCGCCGGTACCTACGTCGCCAAGGTGGTGGACAAGAAGGTCACCCATGGCAAGAACTTCGTGCTGCTCAGCGCCACGCTGAACGGCTTTGCCCGTCCCTCCATGGTGGCCATGCTGGAGCACTTCATGGGCAATGGCCCCATCGCCGCATGGGAGCCGATCTACACCGGTGACCACTCCTTCCGGATGATCCCCCTGGTGGAGACTGCGGAGCGGGAGACCGTCACCGTGACGGGCAACCTCTGCACCGGTACGGATCTGGTCCTTTCTGATGCGGACATGCCCAAGATGGAAGTGGGCGACACCGTGGTGTTCCCCAACGCCGGCTCTTACGCCGCCGTTATCAGCCCCATGCAATTTGCCTCTCAGCCCAAGCCTGCCCAGCTGTTCCTGCGGGCTGACGGCACTGTGGTGAACACGGATTTCTAAGTCTGTAAGCTCGAAAGGGCACGGCCCTGTTAAATAGCGTGATATTCAATGACCGGCGGAGCCAGCTATGCTGGCTCCGCCGAGTTTTTTATCAGTCAGTTCTTGAGGACTGCCGCCATGAGCCGCTCTGGAACATTTTCGGAACAAGACTTGCATTTTTCCGGGATTTGTGGTAGTGTAAGCACAGAATTTGAAAGATTTGCCCGGGCAAATCTTTTTTTCATGTGAGGAGAAATCATGGAAAATCACTTTGAGATCTGTATGACGGAGGACCAGCTTCGGGGCATCAGTTCCATCGGTCTGGCCCACATGGGGGATGCGGTGTTTGAACTGCTGGTGCGGGGATGGCTGTGTCAGCACGGCAAAGCCACCGGCAAAGGACTCCATCAGGCCACCATCCAGCTGGTACGGGCGGAGCATCAGGCGGCCTGCGCGGAAAAGATCCTCCCCATGCTGACGGAGGAGGAACTGGCTGTGTTCCGCCGGGGCCGCAACGCGCAGGTCCATTCGATACCCAGCCACGCCAGCCGCGCTCAGTACAGCACCGCCACGGCGCTGGAGGCCCTGTTCGGCTGGCTGTATCTGGGCGGACAGCGCCAGCGGGCCAGCGATCTCTTTGACGTGATGATGGAGGAATAAGAAATGCCTTTGGACGCAATTTCCCTCCGGGCCGTGGTGGAGGAGCTGCGGCCCCAGCTTTTGAATCTGCGCATCGATAAGGTGCAGCAGCCCGCCCGGGATCAGGTGATCTTGCTGCTGCGGGGCAACAAGCGGCTTTTGCTGAACGCCGGGGCTAATGCCCCCCGTCTCCAGCTGACGGAGCTGCTGCGTGACAATCCGGCAGAGCCGCCCATGTTCTGTAT
>PPYF01220327.1_pt1 | contig 23381 bp, 20 predicted proteins | sample 1559871 | NCBI WGS metagenome assembly PPYF01 (sample SAMN08240021, study PRJNA423297) | Human gut metagenome, whole genome shotgun sequencing project.
AGATTCATAATCTGAACCTTCATAGTATCATCTATTTTTTTATCACTTATCCTCTTGTAATTTGCTTCTTGCATCCTATCCTGAATAAGCTGTCCTTTTTGCCAATCCAGAGTGTATGCTTCCATAATCTGCCTCCACTTTTTATCAACATTGTTTCTTTCTGAGATTTGACTCTCATATCATATCATAATTTTTTATTTTACGCATGTTTTTCTATCTGTAATTATTGGAATTATAGGAGAATTTTAATGCATGAACCTCGCAGCAAGAATGCCTCGGCATTCTTGAATATATAGAAAATACAAGTTATCATATACGAAAAAATCTCAATCCGAAGATTGAGATTTTTATAAGAGCGACAGACGGGGTTCGAACCCGCGACCCCGACCTTGGCAAGGTCGTACTCTACCAACTGAGCCACTGTCGCATTCATTATATTGTTCCGTTTGTTTCTTGTGTTCCTTGGAACAATACATACTATACAGGATAATCAGACTTTTGTCAACAGCTTTTTTTAATTTTTTTCAAAATTTTTGATGCAATATATTTTATTCCATTTTTTTGCACACTTCTCATATATGAAAGTCTCTAATCTTCTTTCTTTTAATAAGACTAATCTTGGAAAATCAGTTGTTTTTTATTTTTTTTACTGTTATGATAAACAAAACGATGATTCAAGAATGCCTCGGCATTATTGCTGCGAGGTGGGAGTCATCTCCCAGCTGATATATATAATTCACATAGGAGGTCTGTTATGTCAGAGACAATTACAGAAGGAAATACAACTACAGAAGAAAATATAACTACAATAGATCATGCATCTGCTACAGAAACTATATCTGGTCAGAAAGATACATCTGCTGCAGAAAATGCATCTGGTCAGGAAGATACATCTGCTTCTAGCAGCACAACTATCCAGGAAGATACGTCTGCTTCCGGTAGCACAACTGCCCGGAAAAATGCATCTGTCATCAATAATGCTACTGCTCCAGGAACGGAATCTGCTTATAACTTGGATTCTGAGATGGATCCGTTTGACAAAGCTGAAAAAGAGCGTGATTCCTCCGGATTTTTTGCCCGTTTTTCTGCTAAAATTGCAAATATCCACTCCCGCCGCGAAGCCAGACTTGTTCGCGATGAAATTATACTTTCCCGCATTCCAGACAAGGACTTGATGGAATACTTAAAATTAGAACAGAAGCGTCTGGAATCCCAGCAGCATGCCAGAGAAATTCGTGAAAAAAGAATTTGGATTGCATTCCAGATGACCATTGCGTTAATTGCCGCAGTCTTAGTTATTTATTTTTTGAAAGACAGTCCGGCAATTCTGATCAGCATCTTATACACAGCCGGTCTTTTGATCGCATTTAACATCTGGAATAAACACAAAGATGGACGCTCACCAAAAGATCAATAATTTAATAAAAAATCCCATCCGGTATTCTTCAACGCAAGAATATCCGGGTGGGATTTTTTTCATCATTAAATATATTTTATTCTTCCTCTGCTACCACTGCAAGTCCCAGTTCATCGAGCTGTTTCTGATCAACTTTTGTTGGAGCCTCTGTCATAAGATCCGAAGCATCTTTTACCTTCGGGAATGCTATCACGTCACGAATGCTATCCTGTTTTGCCATGAGCATAACAAGACGATCCAGTCCATATGCAAGTCCTGCGTGTGGCGGTACTCCATACTTGAATGCTGTCAGGAGGAATCCGAACTGCTCCTGTGCCTGCTCTGGTGTAAATCCAAGCACCTCGAACATCTTGCTCTGGATCTCAGGGTTAAAGATTCGCACACTTCCTCCACCAATCTCATTTCCATTCAGAGTAATATCGTATGCTTTTGCACGGACTCTTCCCGGATCACTGTCGATGTACTGAAGATCTTCTTCCATTGGCATTGTAAATGGGTGATGCATTGCTGTGAAACGGTTCTGTTCTTCACTCCACTCAAGAAGCGGGAACTCTGTGATCCACATAAATTTGTACTCATTCTTATCTAAAAGATCCATCTGGCGTGCAAGTTCCAGACGAAGCGCACCTAATACATCCCATACAACTTTATTCTTATCTGCTGCAAAGAGAAGCAGATCACCATTCTCACCGTCCATAGCCTGAATCAAGTTCTTCTGCTCATCCTCTGTCATGAATTTTGCGAAAGAAGATTTTACAGTTCCATCTTCATGGATTGCAATGTAAGCCAGTCCTTTTGCACCGTAATCCTTTGCATAATCAACCAGCTTGTCAATCTTCTTACGTGCCATTCCTCCCTGGCCTTTTGCGTTGATACCACGAACGGTACCACCATTCTCAATAGCACCCTTAAATACAACAAACTCGCTGTCTTTTACGACATCTGTCACATTGACAAGCTCCATGCCGAATCTTGTATCCGGTTTATCGGAACCGTAACGATCCATAGCCTCCTGCCATGTCATTCTCGGAATCGGAAGCGGAACTTCCACACCAAGAACTTCTTTAAACAGCATCGCAAGGAATCTTTCATTGACATCAATGACATCATCAACATCTACGAAAGACAGCTCCATATCCATCTGTGTGAACTCTGGCTGACGGTCTGCTCGAAGATCCTCGTCACGGAAACATTTTGCAATCTGGAAATATCTGTCATAACCAGAGCACATTAAAAGCTGCTTAAATAGCTGTGGTGACTGTGGAAGTGCATAAAAATGTCCCTGATGAACGCGGCTTGGTACAAGGTAATCTCTTGCTCCCTCCGGTGTACTTCCGATGAGTACCGGTGTCTCAATCTCAAGGAATCCTTCATTTGCCATAAACTGACGTGCAAGTGTAGCCACCTTGCTTCTCATCATCAGATTGCGCTGCATATCCGGTCTTCTAAGATCCAGATATCTGTATTTCAGACGGACTTCTTCTTTTGTCTTAGAATTCTCCTCAATCTGGAACGGAGGTGTCTCTGACTCAGAAAGTACACGAAGCTCCTCTGGGATAATCTCAATTTCACCTGTTGCAATGTTCTCATTGACTGCACCAGATCGTTTTGCAACTTTTCCTACAACTGCAACAACATATTCACTACGAAGCTTTGCAGCCTTCTCGATCAGTGCTGCATCTACACTTCCTTCATCAAATACAACCTGGATAATTCCGGAACGGTCTCTTACATCTACAAATACGAGACCTCCTTTATTACGATTTTTCTGTACCCAGCCCATAATGGTCGCTGTCTCGCCTACGTTAGCTGCTGACAGTTCCCCACATCTGTGGGTTCTCTTTAAGCCCTGCATTGACTCTGCCATTTTTCTATATCTCCTTTTTCACTTGTGCGTTCTATTCTCTACAGCCTGTCTACGGAATCTGCATAACAGTCTGCAATTTCTGTATATCCATCTTCTATTAGCTGCTCTTTCTGAAACTTCTTATTCTTCTTCATATTGACGATCAGCACCTGTCGTCCTGCCTCCCGGTCAGCTTTTGCAAGAGCAAGAACCTTCAACATGGCCTCTTTTGGAAGCTTCTTCTCCAGAAGATATGCCTTTTTCTGGCGTCCTCCCGGAACTTTATATCCATTTTCCAGAAGCAGCATGACAATTCTCTCAAATCCAATGGAAAATCCGCATGCCGGTGTATCCTGCCCTGTAAACTTGCCGATCATCTTATCATAACGTCCGCCTCCGGCAACAGAACCGCCAAAGTCGTCCATAGTTACCTCAAAAATTGTTCCGGTATAGTAGGACTGTCCTCTTACGAGGGTCGGTGTGAACTGAAGTTTAAAATCACACTCTTTTGCAGCTTCTACACTTGACATAATCAATTCCAGACCGTCAGCTGTCTCATCGCTCAGATAATCTCCAAGCTTTTCTTTCAGGTAACGGACTCCGGATACATCAGAAGCAACCTCATCAAAAAGAGAAAGGTAGGTCTTAACACTTTCACTGGTATATCCCATCTCAATAAGCTCTGCCTCGACACCTTCCGGTCCTATCTTATCCATCTTATCCAGAACAATGAAGACTTCATCATAGTCTTCCTCTTTAAAACCACTGTAAGCAGCCATAGATTTCAATATATTACGGTCATTAATACATACAGTAAAATTCTTAAAGTCCAGTTTCCCAAGCATCGCCGTTGTGGCAAGAATCAGCTCGATCTCGGCAAGATTGGAAGCCTCTCCTAATATATCGATATCGCACTGCACAAACTGGCGGAAACGTCCTTTCTGCGGGCGGTCTGCTCTCCATACACTTCCAATCTGAAGTGCTTTAAAAGGAGACGGCAGCTCATTTGCATGATTAGAATAATATCTTGCAAGCGGAACCGTCAGGTCATACCGAAGTCCTCCATCCACAAGATCATTTTCCTCTTTTGCCTCGTCAATTTTTAACTTTTCTCCACGTTTCAAAATCTTGAAGATCAGTTTTTCGTTATCTCCCCCCTGCTTGCTGCACAGGTTCTCGATATGCTCAACACATGGAGTTTCCATAGATTGGAATCCAAATGTTTTATAGGTGTCTTTAATCAGGCCGATCAGGTAATCCCGGATTTCCATCTCTGCCGGCATTACATCTTTCATACCGGTTACTGGTTTCTTCTTTAACGCCATAGCCATTCTCCTTTTCGTTCTATCATCTCGTCCACCCGGCTGATGTAAGCATCGATTGCTTTTACATTCTCCTGCCGGATCAGACTGGTTTTTTTCTTCTTTTTGCTTTCAGGATTTATGACAGGTTCTTTCAGTACGATTTTTGTAGACGCACCTGCACCTGCTGCAATAATGGATTGCTTTTCCTCCATAATTAGTATATTGTATATTCCTGCTTTGTCAACCTTTGCATAGCCCACATTTTCAAAATTTCCGGCAATATTCTTCTGACGATACAGATAATACGGAAAAAGTCCCATCTGTCGGGCTTTATTTCCTGCCATCTCTACCATCGTACCTATTTCATCTTGTATGATCGTTAATCGTTTTCCCAGCTTTCTCGCCATATGAAATGCTTCATACACTTGTTCTACAGTATGCTTACGTCCAATTGTATCCAAGGTCTTCTGCTGCATGCTCTGAGGATTGATAGAAATTCGATTAATACCGTGATTTCGAAGCACCTGAAGTTTCTCTTTCGTAATACTGTCCGGTCGTCCGGCTTCCACCGTAAACTCCAGAAGTCCTTCCCTTACAAAATGTCTATCAATGCATGTAAGCAGCCGGTCTAACTGATCCGCATTCAAAGTTGTCGGTGTTCCACCGCCCATGTAAATGGTGTCAGCTTTTCTTCCTTCAGACATTTTCGCAATTGCTTCCAGTTCCTTCATAAGTGCAGCCAGATAGTCTTCTACCCGGTGCTCCCAGTCACCTAAGGCACCCGAACTAAACGAACAGTAACTGCAAACCGTCGGGCAAAATGGGATTCCCACATAAAGACTATAGCCATTTTCATAATCCAACTGATCCAGAAGCTTTTTTTCTCTCCCTGCAATCTGCCATGCAAGATGTGCTTTTTCTTCACTCACCAGATTTTCCTTCTGGAACCACGGGACAAACGTCTCCTGTGTCATACCTTCTTCCAGTTTTCTCATAGCAATTTTAGTCGGTCGTACTCCCATCAGGATTCCCCATGCAAGAGTTCTGCCACTTTGCTCTGACAACTTTTTGTATAACATCCGGTCGAGATATTTTTTCATTGCAGATTTCTCCGCTGGCATGTCATTTGTCTGCCTGTCTGCAATTTCAATCATCGCCTCTTTCTGCCCGTCTGTACCATCTTCTGCAAATTCCACAGTTACATAATTAGAGGCTTTTTCGTCCACTGAAGACGCAACTGTCTCCGATGGATAAAAAGCCTTCACCATATGATATGCATTATATACAAATGTCTCCTGATTGCATATAACCCGGATCATTCTTAGCCCTCCTGTACATATGGGTTGTGAAGCTTCTCATACTCTATCTTTGTCTCCCCCATATGTCCCGGATAAACAATCGTATCATCCGGAAGTGCGAACAGTCGTTCTCTTACAGATCGTACGATTGCATCCTGACTGCTGTTCGGAAAATCCGTACGTCCGACAGAACGCTGGAATAAAGTATCTCCACTAAATACCGCATGTTCTACAGGCAGATAATAGCAACAGCCGCCCATCGTATGTCCCGGTGTATGAATGACTTCTATCGTCTCACCTGCCAGTTCCAGTTTTTGTCCGTCTTTTAACGGTTTTGCACCATCAAAGGAATAGCCGTTCGTGTAAGACGAAGACAGATTCAGCTCTGGATCCATCATAATCGGAAGATCCTCTTCCTCTACATAGACCGGAATATTCCAGTTTTCCAGAATAGAATCAATTCCCATAATATGATCGAAATGTCCATGAGTCAGAAGAATTGCCACAAGGTTAAGTTTTTCTTCCTCAATGTATGCTGTAAACTTCTTAGAATGTCCACCTGGATCCACTACAACTGTATCCTTTGTCTCTTCATTTATCAAAAGGTAACAATTTGCCCCCAAAATCCCAAGGGGAAATTTCTCTATCTTCATTGCTTTTTCTTTCCTCCTAGCCTGTTGTTCTCTCAATATCGATCACGTCATCAATCTGACGCAGTTTACCAATTACTTTTGCAAGTTCCTCTCGGCCATGCACAATAAATCCAGCCTCGATAGTCGCAGTTCCCTGCTTGCTCGTGCGGATATTTAAGGATTTGACATCCATCTCCATCTCCGTAAATACTTTGGAAATACTCATCAGAAGTCCCTGCTGATCTCTTGCATACATCTTGATCTCAGCCAGATACTGACCTCCTGTCTCTTCTGCCACATTTCCTTCCCACTCAGCCGGAATCAGTCTTGCACGTTCTGCTTCTGTCAAATGTATCATATTAACACAATCCGTGCGGTGAATCGAAAGTCCTCTTCCTCTTGTAACAAATCCGACAATCTCATCTCCCGGTACTGGATTACAGCATCTGGAGAACCGGACTGCCACATCATCAATTCCTTTCACGACAATTCCACTCTTGGATTTGGCAATATGGACTTTGTTCTTAGCCGCCTCTGCAACTTTTTCAAGTACAATTTCATCTGTCAGTTCCTGCTTGTGATCCTTGCCATATTCTTCCGCCAGACGATTCACGACCTGTCCTTCTTTTAAGCCGCCATGTCCGATCGCGGCAAGCACAGAATCCCAGTCCTTGAATCCATATTTTCTCTGTACGATTTCTTCATATTTTGGCTGGAGCAGATTAGAAAGGTTGAGAGATTTTGCTTTGCAATAGGAGGCCACCATCTCTTTTCCTTTGATAATATTGCTCTCTTTAAATTCTTTTTTGAACCACTGATTGATCTTATTTTTTGCCTGTGTACTCTTGACTACATTCAGCCAGTCACGGCTTGGTCCTTTCGAATTCTGGGAGGTCAGAATTTCTATTCTGTCTCCATTCTGGATTCTGTAATCAATCGGAACAAGCTTTCCATTCACTCTGGCACCGACCATCTTATTGCCGACTGCACTGTGTATGGAATAAGCAAAGTCGATTGGAGTGGACCCCGTCGGCAATGTCTTTACATCCCCCTGCGGTGTAAAGCAGTACACATCATCTGCAAACAGATCCAGATCTCCTTTGATGAGGCTTAAGAATTCCTTGTTGTCAGACATATCTCTCTGCCATTCCAGAATCTGTCTGAGCCAGCTCATTTTCTCTTCTTCAGCCATAACACCTTTCTTGCTGCCGCCGGACTCTTTATACTTCCAGTGAGCAGCAATACCATATTCGGCTGTCTTATGCATCTCCTGTGTACGGATCTGGATCTCAAACGGCTGACCGATCGAACTCATCAGCGTTGTATGTAGAGACTGATACATATTCGGTTTCGGCATGGCAATATAATCTTTAAATCTTCCAGGAATCGGCGTATAAATCTCATGGATAATTCCCAATGCCGCATAACAGTCTTTGACAGAATCCACAATGATACGGACTGCAAACAGGTCATAAATCTGATCTACTGTCTTATCCTGATTGACCATCTTCTTATAAATACTGAAGAAATGCTTTACACGTCCATTTACATCTGCTTTAATCCCCGCATTTTTCATATGCATGGACACTTCATCCACAATCTGTTGGACAAATTCCAAATTCTCCGCCTGAAGTTCCAGTTTGTCCGCAGAATAAGCTACACGGCCAAGTTTCGTAACACCGTCTACCAAAAGAGCTACCTCTTCTCCAAACTCTTCTTTGATATAATCCTCTCCAATCTGAGTATCTTCCACTACGTCATGAAGAAGAGCTGCGATAATTGTCTCCTTATCCATCTCAAGATCCGCAAGAATGATTGCTACCCAGAGCGGGTGGATAATATACGGTTCTCCCGACTTTCTCTTTTGGTCTCCATGCGCTTTTTTTGCCAGATTATATGCCTTCTCGATCTGAGTAACATCCGCAGACGGATGATACTTTTGAATACGGGCAATTAACATGCCATAAAGCTTATCCGGATCATCATAATCTGCCTCCTGTTTGATCCCGTGCCCATCTACCATCTGAAGTTTCCCTCTTGTGTCTTTTAGCAATGCTTCCGGAGCAATCTTGCCGTCCAGTGACTCATATGTTGTTTTATTCTCTGACATATTAACGCCTCCTTCCCTCTCTAGTCTCTCAAATGTATATCTTTTTCTATTTTCCAGGATATACAATAACTGAATCTATATCATATCCCTGTAATCTGTCACGTCCATGAAGTCCTGCCAGTTCCATTAAAAACACAGTCTTTACAACCTTTCCGCCAAGACCTTCAATCAAATGGATCATTGCCTCATTCGTTCCGCCTGTCGCGATCAAATCATCAATGATCACAACTCTCTGCCCTGGCTTGATCGCATCTTTGTGCATCTCGATAGTTGCTGTGCCATACTCTAATTCATACTCTGCAGAAACCGTCTCTCTTGGAAGCTTTCCTTTTTTACGAATCGGAATAAATGGCTTTTTCAGATTATATGCGATCGGTACCCCGAAAATAAATCCTCTGGATTCCGGTCCGACTACTACGTCAAAGTCAAGACCTTCTAATTTTTCCTGCATCAGATCAATTGCAAGATGCAGTCCTTCCGCGTCCTGTAATACACTTGTCACATCACGAAATATGATCCCCGGTTCTGGAAAATCCGGAATACTTACTACATAATCTTCTATCGGTTTCATAATTATTCTCTCCTTCTTCTCTTTCAAGGTAAAGTATATCTTTTAGTATAGCATTATTTGTTCCATTTTTCAAAAAAAATCTATCGATAATGGGTAATTACAATCTGAATTTGTCTTTCTCCCCGGAATTCATTGATTCCAGGGTAAAATGTAATGGACATTTTACCATTATTTCTTTCACACCGTTCTGCAAATTCCTGTGCATCATGAAAACAGATGGCTTCCATCCGGTTTCCCGCCGCATCAATTGCTGTTGCTTTTGCAACATTTTTATTTTTCCCGATGATCTTCACATGCTGCATGACGACGCCTCTTGCCGCAAAAACCGGTTTTGTATTACCTTTTCCAAATGGTTCCATGTATTCAAGTTCTTCTATAAACTGTTCTGTAATAGCAGCAAATGGCAGTTCCATATCGATCACTACTTTTTCTGTCAGCTCTTCTTCTGAAAGCGTACACTGATCATTTAGTCTTCTTTTGAATTTCTCAACATTTTCTTTATCAAGTGAAAGTCCTGCCGCCATCGGATGTCCGCCGAATTTTGTCAGAAGATCCCCACAGCCTGTCAGTTCTTCATACATGGAATAGCTTTCGATCGATCTTCCCGATCCTTTGACTCCATCTTCGGAATCCGTCAATACAAATACCGGACGATAGTAATTTTCTCTCACACGTCCAGCCACAAGGCCGGCAAGGCTTTCATGACAATCCGGCAGATAGATAACAAGCACCTTATCCCCCCGGATATCTGTCTGTTCCACTTTCGCCATTGCCTCATCTACAACGCGGTCTGTCATATCTCTACGGCTTTCATTCAATGCTTTCAGATCACCTGCCAGCATATCTGCCTCCCGCTCTGTCTTTGCCCGAAGCAGTGCCAGTGCTCTTTTTGCCGTATCCAGCTTACCACTGGCATTCAGACACGGAGCAAGAATAAATCCGATGTGATATGCCTGAATCTTTTTTCCCTCCAGCCCGATACACTGGATCAGGGCACGTAGTCCTAGATTAGAGGTCCTCTTTAGCATCTCAAGACCCTGCTTCACCAGAATTCGATTTTCCTCTGTCAGATCCATCACATCTGCCACTGTTGCAATTGCAACATTTTCCAAAAGATAATCCAGATCCGCCACGTCCTGACCATTTGCCTCACAGAGCGCCTCTACAAGCTTGTATGCAACCGCTGCACCACATAATCCTTTAAATGGATATTCACATCCTTCCTGCCTTGGGTCAACAACTGCATCTGCCGGCGGTAAAATATATCTTCTTCCCGCTTCATTTTCCTTGTACGGCACTTCATGATGGTCTGTTACGATGATCGTCATACCAAGCGCTTTTCCATACTCAATTTCTTTCGCTGCCGCAATTCCGTTATCACAGGTAATGATCGTATCAATTCCATCTTCATGTGCCCGGTCGATCAGATGCTGATTTAATCCATATCCGTCTTTGATACGATCCGGGATGTCGCTGTCCACCTTTGCGCCAAGCTTTTCCAGACCTTCTAAAAGAATATATGTCGCATTGATCCCATCACAGTCATAGTCTCCAATGACACGGATTTTTTCCCGGTCCCTGATTTTTTCAGTCAGAATTTCCACCGCCTGTGGCATACCCTTCATCTGCATTCCATCGTAGAGTTCCGCAATTGTACCGTTCAGATATTGGTTGATTGCTTCATCTCCAATAACATCCCGGTTACGGATCAGACTGGCCAGTCTCGGACTAATATGAAATTTCTTACTGATAGCCTCAAAATCAGCACCTTTTCTTAAAAGTACCCAGCGTTCCATAATTTTCGTCTCTCCTGTTTTATCCAAATAAATATTTGCAAAGTAAATACTACACTTTCGACAGGAATCTCCAACATCATTTTATTTACTTTGCAAATATTTACTTTAAGAAAAGAACAGCCTCGCCATAAAATATGACTTTGGCTGTTCTATAGTATTTAAAATTACTTCTTGAAGCGTTTCATTACATACCACAGCGCTCCTGTGATACATACAGATGAGTAAGCTCCGCATACAACTCCGACCATCAATGGAAGTGCAAACTCCTTGATAGAACTTACACCCATGACGTAAAGTACTGCTACCATGATAAATGTTGTAAGAGATGTATAGATACTTCTTGTCAGCGTCTGTGTGATACTCTTGTTTACAACTGCTGCAATATCACTGCTCTTTGTCTTACCACGCATTTCCTCTCGGATACGGTCAAAGATAACAATGGTCGCGTTGATGGAATATCCAACGATTGTCAGCATACACGCGATAAATGTATTACCAACAGAGATTCTTGCAATTGCATAGAATCCTACTACAACAAGGACGTCATGTAAAAGAGCAAGTACCGCACTGGTAGCGAAACGGATATCTTTGAATCGGAACCAGATATACAGAAGCATACAGATTGTCGCAATAACAACCGCGATAACTGCATCTCTTCGCATCTCATTACTTACTGTAGAACTGATATTTTCTGCCGTAATCTTTGATTCGTCCACACCGAAGTTATCAACCATAGCCTTATTCAGTGCTTCACGCTTGTCAAGATCCAGTGTAACTGTCTTGATAATAACCTGATTGGTTCCGGCTACTTTCTGAGTCTGAACATTGTTATCTCCAGTTACCTTTTCTACAACCGGAACAATTTCCTTATCAATCTCATCAATAGAGTAATCTTTATCAAATGTTACATTTGTAGATGTACCGCCCTGGAATTCAAGGCTGTATGCAAATGCTCCTTTTCCTCTTCCTGCATTGGCACCGATCGTGATCAATCCTGCTGCAATTAATACAAGAGAAATTGTAAAGAACACTTTTTTCTTTGAAAGGAAATCGATTGGCTCACGCTCTTTCTTTGGACGATAATATAATTTTTCACTTCTAAGTCCAACTGCATAAAATGCATTTACGATCAATCTTGTAATAACAAGTGCTGTAAACATAGATGCGATGATACCAATTGCAAGTGTCTGCGCGAATCCTTTTACTGTACCGGAACCTTTGAACCACAATACAGCTGCTGCGATCAGAGTCGTAATATTACCATCTAAGATTGCTGATAAAGCTTTCTGGAAACCAATCTTCAGAGAATTCTTTACACTTCTTCCGCGTACCATCTCTTCACGCACACGAGCGAAGATGATAACGTTGGCATCTACTGCCATACCAATGCCAAGAATGATACCGGCAATACCCGGAAGTGTCAATGTTACTTCAAATGCATTCAGGATTATAAGTACAAGTCCTGTATAGATTAAAAGTGCAAGTCCGGATGCAAGTCCCGGAAGCAAGTATACACAACACATGAATACAAATACAATTGCAAGTCCGATTGCTCCGGCTTTTAAACTGGTCGCAACTGCCTGCTCACCAAGCTGGGCTCCTACAACATTAGAACGCAACTCTTCCAGTTCCAGCTTCAGACCACCGATACGGATTGTAGAAGCAAGCGCATCTGCTTCTTCATAGGTCATGTTACCACTGATCTGAGCCTGTCCATTTGTAATGGCTGCCTGTACATTCGGAACACTTACAAATGCTCCGTCATAATAGATACCAATGCTCTGGCTTGCTGCCAGTGCTTTTGTTGTTGCATCTGCGAACTTTGTTGTTCCATCTTTTGTAAATGTAAGAGATACAACATTCTGTTTATTCTTTGTCAGCTGGTCTTCTGTTGTCTGAGCCTGGGCACTTTTTACATCATTGCCACTCAGTACAATAGAACCGTCTGCCTGCAATTCTTCAATTGTCTTGTTGAGCTGATAATCTTTGGACGCATCTCCCGTACTGTTCACCTGACTGTAGTTTGCTGAGCCGTCACTGCCTGTCTGTGCAATAAAATACAGGGAACCCGGCTGTCCCAGTTCATCTAAAATCTCATTGGCATCTGTAACACCAGGAATCTCGATATTAATACGGTCGCTTCCCTCCTGATATACACTTGCCTCTGTACTATACTGTTCTACACGCTTTTGCAGCTTATAGATCGTATCACTCATCTCTTCATCCGATGGATTGTCATCTTTGACCTGATATGTGATACTTACACCACCGGCAAGGTCCAGACCCAGTTTGATATTCTTCATAGAACCTGTATGGCCTTTTCCGAATCCAACAATTGTCGTAAAACCAAGCAGTACGATCAAGGCCGCTGCCACAATAAGACTAAGTATGCCTCTGCTTTTTTTCATGATTTACTTCCTTTCTCTTTCTTCCATTCCTTCGAAGGATTCTATGTTACACATTATGCATCTGCCAGTGCTGCTTTGATCATAATGGCACATTCCACACGTTTACGCTGCATCTCACAGCCAACATCATAACAATCATGGATCGTTCCATGGAAATTATAAGAGTTTGCCATACATCCACCGCTACAGTAGAATTTAGCGAAACAATTTTTACATTTTTCTTTTGAATATACACTGCAGCTTCTGAAATCATCTGCAATCTCCGGCTTTACAATTCCATCGTCTACATTTCCCATCAGGAATTCTTCCTGTCCGACAAACTGATGGCATGGATACAGATCTCCCCATGGTGTGACAGACAGATATTCTGTTCCGGAACCACAGCCGGACATACGTTTCATCACACATGGGCCGCCTTCCAGATCGATCATAAAGTGGAAGAAATTAAATCCTTTGCCTTCTTTCTCTCGTTCGATCATAATCTTGGCAAGCTTATCATACTCTTCTTTGATCTGTGGAATATCCTCTTCGCGGATCGCATATGGATCGGATTCATCACCTACGACCGGCTCAATGGACATCTGCTTGAATCCAAGGTCTGCAAAATGCAGGATATCATTGGAGAAATCCAGATTATTTCTTGTAAATGTCCCACGGATATAATACTTCTCCTGATTACGGCTTTCAGCCAGCTTCTGGAATTTCGGCACGATCAGATCGTAGCTTCCTTTTCCGTTGCGGAACGGACGCATCTTATCATTGATTTCCTTTCGTCCATCCAGGCTTAGCACAACATTGTCCATCTCTTTATTGACAAACTCCTGAATCTCATCATTCAGAAGAACGCCGTTCGTCGTAACTGTAAATCGGAAATTCTTGTCATGAAGCTTTTCCTGTTCTCTTCCGTATGCTACCAGATCTTTGACAACCTGCCAGTTCATAAGTGGCTCTCCTCCAAAGAAATCTACTTCCAGATTTCTTCTGCTTCCGGAATTTGCGATCAGGAAATCTAATGCCTTCTTTCCGACTTCATAACTCATAAGAGCACGTCTTCCATGATACTCGCCTTCTTCTGCAAAGCAGTACCTGCAGGCCAGATTACAGTCATGTGCAATGTGAAGGCAAAGAGCCTTTACAACTGTCTTTCTCTTCTTCACGATTGGAACAAGATATTCAAACTCATCCTTTGTAAATAATTTCCCGTCCTCTGTCAGTTCAATGACATCATCAAGAGCATCTCTTAAATCTTCCTCGCTATATGTATCTCCAAGCCGCTTTTTCAGATTCTCCCATGTAAGATCACTCTTTAAAATCTCAGCTGTTGGTTCTTCGTCCGGTTCATTCAGTACAGCGATCACATCATAGCACAGGTCATCAACCACATGTACGGCTCCACTGTATACATCCAGAACAATGTTATATCCGTTATTCTTATACTGATGAATCACAGTAATAATCTCCTTTTCTATTTTTTCTATCTCTTTAAAATTTTAATGGTTATTTGGCAACAGAACAGAGACAGCGACCCTTTTAAGACCGCTGTCTCCTGGTTTTTTACCTATGTTCTTTTACTTATTTGCTCTGCTCACAGGTCTGATTTCCTACTGTACAGGAAGTCTTGCATGCTGACTGGCAAGATGTCTGACATTCGCCGCAACCGCCTTTTTTCACTGTCTTGTTCAGAGTCTGTGTATTCAATGTTTTCACATGTTTCATCACTACATTCCTCCTTGTCTTTCTTGACTTTTATAAGTATAGCATCTTCCTTTCTTTTTCGCAATATTTTTATCTGAATCGTTAATTTTTAATTATTCCCGTTAATATTTTAATTACCTGCAAAAAGGTGGTTTTTTCAATTTTACTATGTTACACTTGCGTTAGATTACAAATGAATCAGAAATTGCCACTTCATTAATATGTCTTATAGGAGGTAATTGTAACATGGCAATTTCAATTGGCATTAACGGATTCGGACGTATTGGACGCGTTGCACTCCGTATCGCCATCAGTCGACCGGAAACTTTTAAATTATGTGGAATTAACGCAAGAAATGCGGATCTTGATTATATGGTCTATATGATCCGCTACGACTCTACATTTGGACGTTTCCAGGGAGAACTTGGAACTTATGAACACGGACTTATCATTAACGGGCAGAAGATTCCTGTCTTCACAGAAGGTGATGCTGCTTCCATCCCTTGGGGTTCCTGCGGTGCCGAATACATCATCGATGCAACCGGAGCATTTTGCACGGCAAAAAAGGCAAGTGCTCACCTGCAAGGTGGTGCAAAAAAAGTCATTATTTCTGCACCTGCAAAAGATGAAGAAACACCTACATTCATCATGGGAATCAACCATACCGGTTATTCGAAAGATATGTCCGTTGTGTCCAATGCTTCCTGCACGACCAACTGTCTGGCACCTATCTGTAAAGTACTGGAAGACAATTATGGAATTGAATATGGGCTGATGTCTACGATCCACGCCGCAACTGCCAAGCAGAAAGTTGTGGACAGCCGTTCTCTCAAGGACTGGCGTACCGGACGTTCTGCATTCGGCAATCTGATTCCATCCACAACCGGAGCCGCTAAGGCTATCTCTCTCGTCATTCCTTCTCTGAAGGACAAGATGAGTGGTATTTCTTATCGTGTTCCAACTACAGACGTCTCAATCGTTGATCTGAACGTCGCACTAAAAGAGTCTGCATCTTATAAGGATATCTGCAAAAAAGTAAAGGAAGCCTCCATGACATATTTGTCCGGCATTCTTGATTATGTAGATGATGAAGTTGTATCTTCTGATTTCATCGGAGATTCACACGCTTCTATCTTTGATGCAAGACAGGGAATTCAAGTAAATTCTCACTTCTTTAAGGTCATCTGTTTCTATGATAATGAATGGGGCTATACAAGCCAGATTTTCCGCCTCATCAAGTACATGGATCAGGTAGACCATAATTCATAAGATGCCGGTGGAAACACTTTCCATCCTGGTATCTTTACATTTTTACATGTGGCAAAAACTTTCTGATTCGAACTGTAACTATTCTACTTTCTGTAAGGGACATATACATTCGTCATTACGATTATGAACCATACGTAAAATAAAAGCTGCCTATATCTGTTTCCTTTTTACAAGAGATATACGCAGCTCTTATTTTTTAGTCTTTCATGATATCATACCACCGGTCATACCGCCACCTGCACATAGTATCAGTGATGTGACAATACTTACACTGTCTCCATTCAGAGTTCTGTAAACTCCAAGTGTAATGAGCAAAAGCAATACAAAATATATGATTCCAAGAACCATCCCCCACAAGTACCGTTTTGATTTTGTCAGTTTCCCTATGATCATTCCTCCGATCAGTGTTGACACTACATAGATTCCAACAATTGCCGCCGATACAATTTTTTCATTTAATTCAAATTTATACATAAAAAACGTCAAAACCAAAAGTAATATACCGGTGACAATATAAGAAGCCAGAAGTGACTTGATCCACCATATGACCTTTATATTTTTTTGCATATTCTCCATCTCTTTCCTCCTTGTCTACCACAAGGTATGAGCCAGATCCGGCGAATATGACTGCTTCTGCAAATTTTATCACTCCATTTGCTTTCCAAGAAATCCTGCCGCACATGCCCCCAGCTTTTGTTCCAGTTTTGTAAACTTCTCTTTTTCATCTGATGACAGTAAAATAACTGCCCCCACAACATCTCCTTCGCAAATGATCGGTGTAATAGATTCCCATACATAATCCTTTTCCTGTTCCCGAAACACCCGGATATATTTCTTCTCATCTACCTTTGCCAAAATACTGTTTCTTTCTTCCAGTTCCCCTTGAAGAACTTTGCTGATATACTTTTCCTGCACCTCTTTTCTCCCGTTTCCGGAAGCTGCCACGACCTGATCCATATCACAGATACACACAAGGCACCCTGCCTCTTTTGCCAGGCTGTCTGCATACATACCTGCAAATGCAGCAAGCTCTCCGATCGGTGAATATTTTTTCAATATAATCTCGCCTTCCCGGTCGGTAAATATCTCCAGTGGATCACCTTCTCTGATCCTAAGTGTTCTTCGTATTTCTTTCGGAATGACCACACGTCCCAGGTCATCAATCCGACGTACAATTCCTGTTGCCTTCATATGATTCCTCCATGATTGATTCCGCATGGCTGTTCTTTCTTCTCATGCTAAATTTTACTTTTAATGCTATTATGTGAAAATGCATAAAAATTATTCTAATAAAGGGAGCAGAATTTTTTGCGTATTCCATATTGGAAAAATTATTCTTTCTTTAAATCCCGGAATGGACTCTTCATATAATGGCATAAAATCCATCAATTTGATTGATTGGTTAATTTCAGAATAATATCAAATGCGCTCAAATGTCCACAACATTCCTCCCAGATATCGCGTATAACAACCTCCACTTACAGGCAGGACTCACCTTTACTCATCCTTCACTTCTTCGCCTGCAAGCTTCAGGATATCTTCCACGGTGTCTTCCGTAATACCCATACGCTCCGCCACTTCATCGACCGATACTTTTCTTCCGTATTCTTCCTTCATGCTTTTGATTGTCTCGTCCAGATCATTCACCCGCTCGACCATCTTCTTATCGCGGCGTTTTTCTTCGGTGTGGGATTCCAGCATCACCCGGATTCCAGCGCGCACCTGCTCCAGCACTTCTGCTTCTGTTGCTTTCTTATTCTCACCTAAGTACAGCATCAAGCTGACATTGCCTTCCTGGATCACATCACCGATGAAGATTCCCGGCATATGCAGCTTTACTGCTTCTTCCACAACTTTTGGAAGATAATATGCAAGTCTTACCTCTTCCTCCGTCTGCTTCGCCATTTTTTCAATATCGATCAGATATTCTGCCACATAGTCTTTTTCCTGCTGGCTTAATGTATCTTTTTCTTCTTGTTCTGTTTTTTCTGTATTTTCTATAGTTCCTGTATATCCGATTACTTCCACTTTCTGAGACATCAGGAATTCATGAACCAGATTCATCTGCTCATCTGTAAGATTGTCATCCTGAAAGAAAGCTTGCACTTCCTGACTGGTCATTTTATTATTCTGTCTTGCTGCAACTGCAAGAAGCTCTCCTAATTTTTTCTGAAACTGGGCTCTGTCTGCCATATCTTTACTCCTTCGTTAAATTTTCTTTACCTTTTTATCATTCACGTTCCTGTTATTCAAGAACTCTCTTCAAATGTCAATAATGAAATGCCGATAGCTCTTCATATCTTCTGGCATCTGTTCTTCATTACACTCCTTCGTAGGAAAAATCAGGAATAAAGCTTTCTTTTGCCGTTTCGCCTTCCTGAATAAATGCCTGCTCCACGCCAAGATCTATGGCATAATCCACCAGAACATCATATGCTTTTTTCGTCACTTTCTTGGCAAGCTCCGGATATTTTTCCCGATTCAACGTATCGAGTGGAGTGTACTGGTTCATGAGACTCATATAAATCTGGTCACCATATGTTTCATAGAGATATTTCACAATTCTTCTCGCATCTCTCAGACACCCAGGCAATAACAAATGTCTCACAATTACACCTTTTGTCATAATCCCCGCATCATTAAATACAGGATTCCCAGTCTGCCGGACCATTTCTTCCAGAGCAGCCTTTGCCACCTCAGGATAATCTTCTGCCCCGGAATATTTCTTTGCATGCTCCGGATCCAGATATTTAAAATCCGGAAGATATACATCAACATATCCATTTAGCCTGCGTAAAGTCTCCACCTTTTCATAGCCGCTTGTATTATAAACAATTGGAAGATTAAGCCCTTTTTTTCTTGCCTGATCCAGTGCCGCGATAATCTGTGGTACAAAGTGCGTTGGTGTCACAAGGTTAATATTGTTCGCCCCCTGTTCCTGAAGCTCCAGAAATATCTCCGATAACCGTTCAACACTTACTGTTTTTCCAACCTCACTGTTGGCAATGTGATAATTCTGGCAATATACACATCGAAGCGTACAGCCAGAGAAAAAAACAGCTCCGGATCCATTTGTCCCGGAGATACACGGTTCTTCCCACATATGAAGCGCGGCTCTGGAAAGCCGGACCAAATCCGACTCCCCACAAAAGCCACGCTTTCCTTCTTCTCGCTTAATCTGGCACTGTCTCGGGCATAACATGCACCCGTTCACTAGACAACCTGTCCTTTCGCAACAAATACAGGAAACGCTTCATCACCCTTTAATTCTTTTCCATCGGTGATTTTTACATTCTTATCTGAAATGATATATTCCAGCTTTGTACCTTCTCCAACGATCGTATCCTGCATTAAAACACAATTCTTCACTTTCGCACCTTTTGCGATCTTCACACCACGGAATAAAATACTGTTCTCCACTTCACCTTCGATCACACAACCGTCTGCTACCATAACATTACTTGCTTTTGCATTGCCGATGTATCTGGTCGGATTATCGTCACGAATCTTTGTATAGATGGGATTACCTGTGAAAAGCTCCTCAAGATTCTTATCATCCAGAAGTTTCATGTTCTCATCAAAATAGCTCTTAAGTCCGGTGATTCTCGCCACATATCCTTTATGCTCATAAGCCATGACTTTATATGTATCCAGATGCGGGATCAGGATATCCCTCTCCAGTGAAATAGCTCCACGCATAAACGCTGCATTAATGGTATCGATCAGCCACTCTCTATTCGCAATGTATATATTCATAGAGAAATTCTGCACACCCTGCTCCTGCTTATTGATGTAGATGTCTTCTACTTTATCTCCATCCAGCTTCAACGTATAATAAAGCCCTTTACTTGCATCTTTTGCACCAGTCAGTTCCTGTGGCAATTCCTCTTTTGTATAAGCGAACGTAATATCTGCATCCGTTTTTACATGCTGTGCGATCAGCGCATTGAAATCAAAATTTGCAGCAATATTCGTATCTGCCATAATCACATATTTTTCTTTTTGCTTTTTGAGTACCGGAAGAATATTGGCGAGCGCTTCCACTCTTCCTCCTCCCATACTGCCGATAGACTTCTGGGCAAATGGAGGAAAGATACTAAGTCCTCCGTTCTTACGGCTGAGATCCCACTCTCGGCCACCACCTAAATGGTCTACAAGCGAATGATAATTCTCACGAACAAGCACTTCTATTTTATCAATTCCGCAGCCAACCATACTGGATAACAAAAAATCGATCATTCGATAACGGCTTGCAAATGGAATGGAAGCCATTAGTCTTTCGCTGACCAGTTCCGGAACAAACTTATCATAATTATTCGGGAAAATAATTCCCATTGCGTCCGCATTTGCATTTATCATTTTTCTTCACCGTCCTTTACATCTTCACTGATCATGGCATTCGATCCAATCTTGGCACCTGTTCCGACGCAGACATCCGGTCCGATGGTTGCAACTCCTTGCTCTTCTTCTGTCGGCATAGCTCCTACCACAGCATTTTCACCGATCACTACATTCTCCGCAACAATACAATGCTTTACACTGGCTCCGGCTTTAATCGTTGTTCTGCCCATAACGACTGCATCTTCTACAACTGCTCCGGCTTCTACTTTCACTCCGGCAAATAGGATGGAATGTTTCACGCTGCCTGCGATCTTACATCCATCTGTGATCATCGAGTTCTCTACATTGGCTCCGGCGCAGATCTTATGTCCCGGCATACCACTGTTCCTGCTGTAGATCTTCCAGTCTTCATCAAACAGGTTAATTCCACTGTGTTCCGGATCCAGTACTTCCATATTCGCTTCCCACAAAGATGGAATCGTTCCCACATCTTTCCAGTATCCGTTAAAGTGATACGCGTACATTTTTCTCTCATCACGCAGCAGATTCGGTATAATATTATTTCCAAAATCATTTTCAGATTCCGGGTCAGCCTCATCTTCAATCAGGTATTGTTTTAAAATATCCCAGTTGAATATGTAGATACCCATAGAGGCAAGATTGGATTTCGGATTCTTCGGTTTTTCCTGGAATTCCGTGATACGGTCATCATCGTCCGTGACCATAAGTCCGAATCTTGGTGCCTCCTCCCACGGGACTTCCATAACCGCAACACTGAATTCTGCGTTCTTTTCTTTGTGGAATCTAAGAAAATCACTATAATCCTGCTTGCAGATCTGATCTCCCGACAAAATAATGACATATTCCGGATCATAGCGCTCGATAAATGAAATATTCTGGTAAATTGCATTTGCTGTACCTTTATACCAATCTGAGCCAGATGCCTTCTGATATGGTGGTAATACATGAACTCCTCCATAGATTCGGTCCAGATCCCACGGTTGCCCATTTCCGATATACTCATTCAGCTCCAGAGGCTGATACTGAGTCAGAATACCTACTGTATCAATACCTGAATTTACGCAGTTTGAAAGTGGAAAGTCTATGATTCGGTACTTTCCGCCAAATGGAACTGCCGGTTTTGCAAGCTTCTGGGTCAGCGCATACAGTCTGGAGCCCTGCCCTCCGGCAAGTAACATTGCTATCATTTCTTTGCCCATTATAGTTCCCCTTTCTAATTCTATCATCTACCTGTAAAATGACAGATTATTTATTCTTGATATAAAAAATATTATACTATATTTCAGTTATTTTTTCTACAAACTCACTTATTGTTTTTCCAAAATTTTTGTTAGTTTTCTGTTAATTCTAATATCAGAATGAAGCATTATTTCTGTACGAATCTTTCTTTCAAAATCCAGGGCTGGATATTTTCAATCTAGTCTTGTATAATAAAAGTAGTAATTTCGAGGAGGATATGTATCATGAGTAAAATTGATGAAATTAGAAGTGCTATGGTCGCAGCTATGAAAGCCGGCGAAAAGGAGAAAAAAGAAACTTTATCCATGCTTCTGGCAGCTCTTAAGAATAAACAGATCGACAAACGTGCAGATCTGACAGAAGAAGAAGAGATTCAGGTTATCATGAAAGAAATCAAGCAGACAAAAGAGACTTTGGAGATGACACCTGCTGACCGTACTGATATTATTGAAGAATGCAACCGCCGCCTGACTGTTCTGGAAGCCTACGCTCCAAAAATGATGGGCGAAGACGAGATAAAGGCAATCATCGAAGGTGTGTTATCTGAACTTGGTATCGAGAACCCAACCGGAAAAGACAAAGGAAATATCATGAAACATCTGATGCCAAAGGTAAAAGGTAAAGCTGATGGTAAGCTTGTCAATGATCTTGTATCCACATATTTCAAATAATTTTACCATATAGGAAATTCCATCTCCTATATGATAGAAAAGACCTGCCAACCGGCAGGTCTTTTCTTCTCTATAGAAATTTTTTCATGTCTTTCAAACTTACTGCATTTTAATTATCTGTCTGAGCCTGATCGTCTGTCTGCACCTGATCTGTATACGGTGTCTGAGTCTCAGTCTTCATCTTTACAGACACTTTCTGGAAACTTACTTTTTTCCATACACCCTTATGCACTTTAATGTCTGCTTTTTTTCTCCACTTTTTCACTGTATCATCATAAAGCTTTGTCTGACGTTCCTGTACAATCTGTGATTTCTTAGAATCCGTTGCTGTACGATCTAACAGGCTTGTAACTTTTGCTACGTAACAGCCTTTTTCTGTCTCAATCACATCTGTAGATTCTCCCTCGCCCAGTGCATCTGCGGCTTTAATCAAATCTTCATCAGGAGAAGTTGTATCTTTATCAAACGTCAGTGTCTGAACCGTTGCCCCTTGCTCTTCTGCAAGCGCGTTCAAATCTCCACCTTCCTTCAGACCGGAAGCAATCGCCTCTGCCTGAGACTTTAACTGCGCTTTTTCATCATCGGAAACGTCTTTGCTGTTGCCGGAATCATCTTTTGTCTGATAAGAAATGAACACATAATCCATGCTCTTCTGTGCTGCTTCTTCATCTGAGACTTCTGTATCTGCCCCGGCCTGGATCGCAGTTCGCATCTTCTGCTGAACTGCCATCAGTGTCAATGCACGATTTACAGTCTTCTCATT
>PPYF01525424.1_pt1 | contig 23371 bp, 20 predicted proteins | sample 1559871 | NCBI WGS metagenome assembly PPYF01 (sample SAMN08240021, study PRJNA423297) | Human gut metagenome, whole genome shotgun sequencing project.
TAAAGGAGGGAAAAAGAGATATGTGTAATGCGTTATTAGAATTAATGAAAGATGAATTAGATGAAAAAAGAGAAGAAGGGGAAGCTCTTGGAGAAAACAGGATTAATCAACTGATTTTGAAATTGTCCGAACTGAACAGAACTGATGAAATTCTCAAAGCAGCTGCAGACAGGGAGTATCAGAAAAAATTATTAAAGGAGTTTGGACTTTAAAAAAGTTTGGAACACATGAAAAAACCTCAGGTTCGGGTGTTGCAGCACCGTTCTCTGAGGTTTTTTCATTTTCTATTTTAGGAGTTTTAAGTAATTGACTTATTCAATCGATTTTTCAATATTAAAGGTGGATTCTTGTTCCAGTCTCACCAAGAATTCCGTCTTTTGCTTTTTCAAGCAGTGTGATCAGTGACTGTCTTCCAGGCTTAGACTCAGCAAAGTCAAGAGCTGCCTGTACCTTAGGAAGCATAGAACCAGGAGCAAAATGTCCTTCTTCTACATACTGTTTCGCTTCATCAACTGTCACATCGTCAAGCCATTTCTCATCCGGCTTTCCGTAGTTCAGTGCAACTTTCTCAACAGCAGTCAGGATGATGAGGAAGTCTGCGTCGAGCTCTTTGGCAAGGAGAGCACTTGCAAAGTCCTTATCAATAACTGCACTTGCACCTTTCAGGTGGTTACCCTGGCGCATAACCGGGATTCCACCGCCGCCACAGGCAATAACAAGGTCACCGGAGTCAACCATTGTACGGATTGTACCGATCTCAACGATCTCTTGCGGTTTTGGAGATGCTACAACACGACGGTATCCGCGTCCTGCATCTTCCTTCATGATATAATCATATTTCTCAGCCATAACATCAGCTTCTTCCTTAGAAAGGAATTTACCGATTGGCTTGGATGGTGTCTCGAAAGCCGGATCATCAGCATCCACGCGAACCTGAGTGATCATTGTAGCAACTGGGATATCATGAATTCCTCTGTTGAACAATTCTTCTCTCAGAGCATTCTGCAGGTCATATCCGATGTAAGCCTGGCTCATTGCAACACATACAGAAAGTGGTGTGTTTGGCTGTTTCTCATCCTCATGTGTTAATGCGATCATAGCGTTGTTGATCATACCAACCTGAGGACCATTTCCGTGTGCTACGACTACTTCGCAGCCTTCCTGAATCAGGTCTACGATCGCGCGTGCTGTAATCTTAACAGCAGCCATCTGCTCAGGAAGAGTATTGCCAAGGGCATTTCCGCCGAGGGCAATGACAATACGTTTTTTCTTTTCCATTTTAGGATCCTCCGTATTTACTGTAAAGGTATTGTACAGGTCTGAAAGATTCAGGCCTGTACAATAAGTTACTAATTAAGGTAACTGTGAAACTATTTTTGTCTGAGAAATTTAAACTTACTCAAAAATTCTGGACATTCCTCTCTCTTCGAGTTTCTTCAGGATTTCCTGTGGGTTCTCGAATTTAGCAAGGAAGATCATAGCTGCGATGATGTATGGTTTGAAGCTGGCTTCTTTGTAAAGTGGATCTCTGTAACGATCGAATACGGAAGCGTCAACTTCACCTTCTTCACAGCTTACGCCTGAGATGTCAGCTGGCAGACAGTGCATGTAAAGAGCTTTTCCGTCTTTTGTTGTAGCCATGAGCTCTTCTGTACAAGCCCAGTCTTTGTGCTCTGCATTCTGAGCAAGAAGTTCTTTCTCAAGAGCTTTGATACCTTCTGTATCTCCGTTTCCATAAAGCTCTGTACGTTTTTCCATAGCTGCAAATGGAGCCCAGCTCTTTGGATATACGATATCAGCATCTTTGAATGCTTCAGCCATGTTGTTAGTCTTCTTGAAGGATCCGCCTGATTTCTTAGCGTTCTCTTCAGCAACTTTCTCAACATCCTCGAATACTTCGTATCCTTCTGGATGAGCAAGAACAACGTCCATTCCGAAACGTGTCATCAGACCGATGATTCCCTGTGGAACAGAAAGTGGTTTTCCGTAAGATGGTGAGTAAGCCCATGTCATAGCAAGTTTTTTGCCTTTCAGGTTCTCAACTCCGCCGAACTCATGGATGATGTGAAGCATATCAGCCATAGCCTGTGTTGGGTGGTCAATGTCACACTGAAGGTTTACAAGTGTAGGTTTCTGCTCAAGAATTCCGTCCTTGTTTCCTTCTGTTACAGCGTCAACAACTTCGTGCATGTATTTGTTACCTTTTCCGATGTACATATCATCACGGATACCGATAACATCAGCCATGAAGGAGATCATGTTAGCTGTCTCACGAACTGTCTCACCATGAGCAACCTGAGATTTTCCTTCGTCAAGATCCTGAACCTCAAGACCAAGAAGGTTACAAGCAGAAGCGAAAGAGAAACGTGTACGTGTGGAATTGTCACGGAACAGAGAAATTCCAAGTCCGCTCTCGAATACCTTTGTGGAAATGTTGTTCTCTCTCATGTAACGAAGAGCATCAGCTACTGTAAATACAGCCTCGATCTCGTCGTCTGTTTTCTCCCATGTAAGGAAGAAGTCACCATTGTACATCTCTTTGAAGTTGAGTGCGTTCAGTTTGTCAATATATCCCTGTAATTTTGCGTCCATCTTTAAAATCCTCCTGATTAAAATGAATTATTTGTTTTTAGGTTTATTAGCCAAGGCAGTTCCGGCCGGAAATTATCCGGTCAGAATGCCATAGGTTCAATGAATTGGTTGCGTGATCACACGCAAATGCGTTAGCAAATACTGAATTACTCAGCGTAAGACAGTGGAAGTGCAGCGTATACTGCAGCACATGTTACGAGATCCTGTTTCCATGTCATCTCGTTTGGTGCGTGAGCCTGAGCCTCAGCTCCAGGTCCGAATCCGATACATGGGATTCCGTTTCTACCCATGATAGAAACACCGTTTGTAGAGAATGTCCACTTATCTGTCAGAGGACGAGCCTGACGCATCTCAAGTGTGTCAGCAGCACCGATTCTCTGATCTCCGTAAAGTCCTGTGTAAGCTTTCTCAAGAGCCTTAGTTACTTTGTGATCCTTCGGAATAGCCCATGTTGGGAAGTAGCACTCGATCTCGTATACACATCCTGTGTAGGACGGACGATCATAGTTGTACATAGAAACAACAACGTCATCACCGTATTTCTTAACGCTTGGCAGGTTACGGATCTCATCTAAGCAGCTCTCCCATGTCTCTCCGAATGTCATACGACGGTCAAGAGATACAGCACAGGAATCTGCTACTGCACAACGGCTTGGTGATGTGTAGAAAATCTGAGATGTTGTAACTGTTCCACGTCCAAGGAAACGAGCCTCTTCGTAGTCAGGGTTGAATTTCGGGTTAAGCATTTTAACAAGACCTTTGATCTCTGTCTCGTCAGCGTCATCGTTCTCGTTAAGAGCACGAACATCCTGAAGAATGTCAGCCATCTTGTAGATCGCGTTGTCTCCACGCTCCGGAGCAGAACCGTGACAGGAAACTCCCTTAACATCGATACGGATTTCCATACGTCCTCTCTGTCCACGGTAGATACCACCGTCTGTAGGCTCTGTAGAAACTACGAACTCCGGACGAATCTTGTCTTCGTTGATGATGTACTGCCAGCAAAGTCCGTCACAGTCTTCTTCCTGAACTGTACCAACAACCATTACTTTGTATCCTTCTGGAATGAGTCCGAGATCTTTCATGATCTTTGCTCCGTATACACCAGATACGATACCGCCACACTGGTCAGATACTCCACGTCCACCGATCTCTGTCTCTGTCTCGTATCCATCGTATGGATCGAATTTCCAGTTATCGATGTTACCGATACCTACTGTATCGATATGTGCGTCAAATGCGATGATCTTGTCGCCAGTTCCCATGAATCCCATAACATTTCCCTGTGGGTCGATGACAACTTCGTCAAATCCAACTTTCTTCATCTCAGCAGCGATTGTCTCTACGTGAGCTTTCTCATCACAGCTTTCTCCCGGATTTTTTACGATAGCACGAAGGAAAGCAGTCATGTCTTTCTCATAGCCTTTTGCATACTCTTTGATTTTGTTAAGATCCATTGTTCTTCTCCTTTTGAAATAAAATCTTGTTTTGGTGTTACAGTTTCTTCTTATTATATTGCGAGAAATGATTATCTCTCATTTCCGTCCCAGACAATTGATTTGTATCTATCCGGATCAGTGTCTCCCTCAGTAGAGAAGAGAAGTACTTTTGAGTTCTCATCCAATCCGAGGTGCTCTCTGAGCGGTTTGTACTCATCCATTGTCATGATGCACGCAAGTGTTCCAAACGGTGCGGCTCCGGATTCTCCGGAAGTAACAGGCTGATCACCTTTGAAAGGTGCAGCAAGCATACGCATACCTTTGGCAGCAACCCAGTCAGGTGTTGCGATAAATGTATCAACGTGGTTTTTCAGAATATCCCATGAAATTGTGTTCGGCTCTCCACAGGCAAGACCAGCCATGATTGTAACCATGTCTCCGTCTACGATGCGGATAGCTCCGTCCTTAGCACATGCTCCTTTGTAAAGACATGCAGCAGGCGCAGCTTCAACAACAACAACTTTCGGTGGATTTTCCGGATAGCGGTTAGCGAAGAATCCCTGAACTGCTCCGGCAAGTGAACCAACACCAGCCTGAATAAATACATGTGTCGGACGCTCACATCCAGCTTCATGAAGCTGATCATCAGCCTCGTTAGCCATTGTTCCGTATCCCTGCATGATCCATGCCGGAATCTCTTCATATCCGTCCCAGGCTGTATCCTGAACCATTACGCCGTTCTCTGTCTTCTCTGCCATAGCGTTAGCCATACGAACACATTCGTCGTAGTTTTCCTCTTCGATTGTAGCTTTCGCTCCTTCTTTCAGGATGTTGTTCAGTCTTGTCTGAGTGGATCCCTTCGGCATAAGTACTACGGATTTCTGTCCAAGCTTGTTCGCTGCCCATGCAACACCACGTCCGTGGTTACCATCTGTTGCAGTGAAGAAAGTAGCCTGTCCGAATTCTTTACGCAGTTCGTCAGATGTAAGAACGTTGTAAGGAAGTTCTGAAACATCCTTTCCTGTCTGCTTTGCAATGTAGCGAGCCATTGCGAAAGATCCGCCGAGTACTTTAAATGCGTTCAGTCCGAAACGATAAGACTCATCTTTTACATAGACCTCTTTCAGTCCAAGGTATGCAGCCATGTGATCCAGTTTTACAAGTGGTGTAACACTGTACTGCGGGAAGCTCTCATGGAATGCGCGAGCTTTCGCTACATTCTCAAGTGACATTACCTGAAGCTGAGAGTCATCTGTTTTTGGCATTTCGTTTACTGCCCATTTGATAGTTTCCATTATAGTGACCTCCTTAAATTAATACGTGTCATTTGCCCATGTAACTGTAAAGTGTGAATTTCGATATCCCCAAATACGAAGAAACTTTATCGCCGGACTTTGTAATAAGGAAAGCACCGGCATGATCCAGATACTGGACAACAGCAACTTTGTCATCTTTGTTCATCATTGCAACTGGCTTTCCGACCTTTGCAACGGCCTGCTCGATTAACAAATCCAGAAGTTCATTTACATTATGTGTGATCTGCCGTGGCGAATCACCTGTAAGATCCGGAAGCTTGTCTTTCGTAGCGATCAAAGACTGAATTGCTGTACTCGCAGCTGTAAAAGCTGTGATGTCATAGTTTAATGAGAAGATGTATGAGATTGATCCGTCATCGTCTCTTATATAGAAGGTACTCGATTTCAGGATCCGTCCATCTTCTGTTTTAGTAAGATAGGAAAGCTTATCATGAATCGTTGACGGATCCGACTGAAGTGTCTCAAGAACAATTCCTGAAGGACCATCTCCGGTCTGTCGGTTCGATATATGTCCGTTCTCGATGTACACGATCGATTTCTCCAGATCTTTTGTCTTCAAATCATGAATTGCAATCTCACAGGAACTTCCAAATTGAATTGCAAGTCCGTGTGCAAGCTGCTTAAGAAAATCTAAGGTATGACGCATATGTCCACCTGCCTTTCTACATGCTTTCTGTCTTCATAATCCCATAATATCATAAAAATCACGATAGTCAATACTTTTCCTAAAAATTTTTTAGGTAACAAAAAACTTTTTTAGATTTCTTGTTGCATTTAGACAATTTAGATGTTATTCTATGTGTATCAGAGACATTGATGTACGAAATGCACATAACGGGCAGATAGCATTTTAACATCAAAGTGTAGAAATTCATAAAAAGGAGAGGTTACAATTATGTTGATCTTAGGTAATGGTAGAGTTGTGACAAGAAACCCTGAATGTCCTTATATGGAAGAGGGCGCAGTAGCAATTGATGGTAAAGTAATCTGTAAGGTTGGACCAACAGATGCGTTGAAGAAGGCTTATCCAGATGCAGAGTTTATTGATGCAAAAGGCGGAGTGATTATGCCGGCATTCATTAATACTCATGAACATATCTATAGTTCTTTTGCAAGAGGACTTGCTATTAATGGATACAATCCAACAGGATTGCTCAGCATTCTTGAAGGAATGTGGTGGACGCTGGATAGAAACCTGACACTGAATGATACTTATTTAAGTGCTATGGCTACTTATATTGATTCTATCAAGAACGGTGTAACAACAGTATTTGACCATCATGCAAGCTTTGGAGCTATCAAAGGTTCCTTATTTGAAATTGAGAGAGCAGCGAAGGAAACAGGAATTCGTTCCTGTCTCTGTTATGAAGTTTCTGACAGAGATGGAAAAGACAAGGCCAGAGAGTCTGTAATGGAGAATGCAGAATTTATTCGTCATGCACTGAAGGATGACAGCGGAATGATCGCCGGAATGATGGGTATGCATGCACAGTTCACAATCTCAGATGAGACAATGGAACTTGCAGCAGCAAACAAACCGGATGAAGTTGGTTATCATATTCATGTTGCAGAAGGAATTGAAGATCTGCATCACTGCCTGAAACATTATGGAAAGAGAATTGTTGACCGTCTGATGGACTTCAATATTCTTGGAGAGAAGACACTGCTTGGACATTGTATCTACATCAACCCACATGAGATGGATCTGATCAAAGATACAAACACAATGGTTGTTCATAATCCGGAATCCAATATGGGAAATGCCTGCGGATGCCCTCCGACAATGGAACTTGTACACAGAGGAATCCTTACAGGCCTTGGAACAGATGGATATACACATGATATGATGGAATCCTTCAAAGTGGCAAATATTCTTCATAAACATCACCTTTGCGATCCAAATGCAGCATGGGGAGAAGTTCCGACAATGCTGTTTGAGAACAATGCAAAGATTGCAGGACGTTATTTCGACCAGAAGCTCGGAGTTCTTGAAGAAGGCGCAGCAGCAGATGTGATCATTGTTAATTACAATCCGCTGACACCAATGAATGAGAATAACATCAATGGTCACCTTGTATTCGGAGTAACTGGACACGATGTTGTGACAACTGTTGCAAACGGTAAAGTATTGATGAAAGACAGAAGACTGACAGAGATTGACGAAGCGAAAGTTATGGCAGACTGCAGACAGGCAGCAGCCGAACTTGGAAAACGTATCAACAGTCGTTAGGCTTAGATTGACGGATACCGTTCATTAATGTTAACATATATAACAGATGTGGACAGTATCTTTGATCGCACATTTCGTCAAAACTAACCGGAAAGGACAATAAAATAATGAAAGAAAAGAAATCAGAAGCACCTCGCAGAGGAAACGAAGAACTGTTTAAGTGGAATGGTAATCCGACATTTGGTCAGATACTTCCGCTTGCTGCCCAGCATGTACTTGCAGCAGTTGTAGGATGTGTTACACCGGCAATTCTGGTTGCAAATGCAGCGAATAATGCAGGCGGAAATGTAAACATGGGTCTCTTGATCCAGATGTCACTTGTATTTGCAGCATTATCAACATTCCTTCAGCTGTATGGAAATAAGATCCATCTTGGATCCGGACTTCCGGTCATCATCGGTGTAAGTTTTGCTTATGTTCCGACAATGACAGCAATTGCAGCACAGGCTCAGGACGTTAACACGATTTTTGGCGCGATGATCGTAGGTGGTATTGTAGCAATTATCGTTGGACTTACTATTAAGCAGATCAGAAAGGTGTTCCCACCACTGGTAATCGGAACTGTTATCTTTGCAATCGGTCTGTCTCTTTATAAGACAGCCATTAACTACATGGCAGGAAACTCCGCGAACACATATGAAGTGATCGTAGAGCAGAGAGGTCAGACAGCAGCACTTGTTTATGGTTCCTGGCAGAACTGGCTTGTATCCCTTGTAACACTGGCAATCGTAATCGGTCTGAACCATTACGGAAAAGGACTTTTCAAACTTGCATCTATCCTGATCGGTCTGATCTGTGGATATGTACTTGCATTGTGCTTTGGAATGGTTGATTTTTCAGCACTTTCAAACGCAGGTTGGTTCCAGCTTCCACAACCGTTTGCTTTCGGTGTAAAATTCGATATCTCAGCGATTATCCCGCTGGCGATTTTGTTCCTTGTCAATTCCATTCAGGCAATGGGAGATTTCTCCGCTACAACAAGTGGTGGTATGGATCGTCTTCCTACTGACCAGGAGCTCAACGGTGGTATCATCGGTTATGGTATCAGTAATATCGTAAGTGCATGTTTCGGATGTCCTCCGACAGCAACTTACAGCCAGAACGTAGGTATTGTTGGTTCTACAAAAGTTGTAGCAAGAAAGGTATTTTCACTTTCAGCATTTATCCTTCTGATTGCAGGATTGATTCCGAAATTCTCAGCACTTCTGAGAACAATTCCTCAGTGTGTACTTGGTGGAGCAGTAGCATCTGTATTCGCAGGTATCGCAATGACAGGCATCAAGCTTCTTGTAAGTGAAGGTATGTCTACAAGAAATACAACAGTTGCAGGATTATCTATTGCAATCGGTATGGGTGTATCCTTAAGTAACGGATGCTTAAATCAGATGACATCAACAATTTACGATGGATTAGGAATGACAATGGGACTTGAGAACTTCCAGTCCATCATCAATAACACATTTGCATCATCACCGGTTGTACTGGCGACAATTTTTGCAGTTATTTTGAATCTGGTTCTTCCGAAAGATCCAAAGCCGGAGGCAAAATAAAAGGAAACAGATCTTTGAGAAAAGACAGGTTCTTGGGGAATGATCTGTCAGAGATTTCAAAGATTTAATCATTACGGAAGAACCTGCCGATGGCAGGTTTTCCGTGATAAAAGAAAAAAGAGAGGTAAAAAGTATGAGTGAAATTATGAGACCTATGTCATTTGAACAGCTTTTAAACTGGACATTGACAGAGTACAAAGAGAATGGAACAGTATTTGGAGAGCGTCATCCATATCATGCGGACAGCAAGTTCAACCGCACAATCTTCGGACGCGATCTTGAGACACCAATCGGACCGGCAGCAGGTCCAAACACTCAGCTGACACAGAATATTATCGCAGCTTACTACACAGGAAGCCGTTTCTTCGAGCTGAAGACAGTTCAGGTGATGGACGGAGACGAGCTTGCAGCATGCATCAACAGACCATGTATCAAGGCTGATGACGAGTGCTACAACTGTGAGTGGTCTACAGAGCTGTTTGTTCCACAGGCAATGGAGGAGTACATCAAAGCATGGTTCCTTCTGAAAGTGATCTCAAAAGAATTCGGACTTGGAAGCATGGACGGATTCCAGTTCAACATCAGTGTTGGATATGATCTTGCCGGAATCAAATCAGAGAAGGTTGACACATTCCTGAACACAATGCAGCATGCACAGGATTCAGAGATTTTCAAGCACTGCAAGGCTTATCTTCTTGAGCATGTTGACCTGTTCGAGAAAGTGACAGCAGAAGATATCGAAAGCATTTCCGGTGATATCTGTAATTCTGTTACAATCTCTACACTTCACGGATGCCCTCCGGAAGAAATTGAGAAGATCGCAATGTATCTGATCACAGAAAAGGGATTCCATACATTTATCAAATGTAACCCGACACTTCTTGGATACGAGTATGCAAGAAAGACAATGGATGACATGGGATACGATTATATCGCATTCGGTGACTTCCACTTCAAAGACGACCTGCAGTACGAGGATGCTGTTCCGATGCTGAACAGACTGATCGCTGTCTGTCAGGAAAGAAACCTGGAGTTTGGTGTGAAGATCACTAACACATTCCCGGTTGATGTAAAACAGAACGAACTTCCAAGTGAAGAGATGTATATGTCAGGAAAATCTCTGTATCCACTTTCCATCTCCGTAGCAAATATGCTGGCAAGAGATTTCGGTGGAAAACTGAGAATCTCCTATTCAGGTGGTGCTGATTTCCATAACATCGAGGGAATCATCGATGCAGGAATCTGGCCGGTAACAATGGCTACAACAATCCTGAAACCAGGCGGATATGACAGACTTTGCCAGATTGCAGGACTTCTTGAGAAAGAAGGCGTTGTATTCACAGGTATCGACGCTGCCAAGACAGAGAAACTGGTTGAGGAAGCAAAGACAAGCCCATATCATGTAAAGGCTGTAAAACCGCTTCCGTCCAGAAAGATCAACAAACAGGTTCCGCTGATCGACTGCTTTATCGCTCCTTGTAAAGAAGGATGCCCGATCCACCAGGATATCACAACATATCTGCAGCTTGTAGAAGCTGGTAAATATGAAGAAGCTATGGATGTTATCACAGAGAAGAATCCACTTCCATTCATTACAGGAACAATCTGTGCACATGCTTGTATGGGCAAATGTACACGTAACTTCTATGAGTCACCGGTACATATCCGTGAGATGAAGCTTGAGGCAGCTCAGAACGGATACGAAGCACTGATGAACAAGCTGACAGCACCTGCAATCACAAAAGAAGGTAAGGCAGCAGTGATTGGTGGAGGACCGGCTGGTATGGCAGCTGCTTACTTCCTGCGCAGAGCCGGAATGGCAGTTACAGTATTTGAGAAGAACGACGCTCTCGGCGGTGTTGTTCGCCACGTGATCCCAGAATTCAGAATTCCGGGAACATCTATTGATAAAGATGCAGCACTTCTTGAGAAGATGGGCGTTGAAGTTCGTCTGAACACAGAAGTAAAAGATACAGCAGCACTGAAAGCAGAAGGATTTACAACAGTGATCCTTGCAGTAGGAGCTTCTGAACCTGGAGTATTAAGACTTGAGCAGGGTGAAGCTAAGAATGCACTCGAGTTCCTGGCTGACTTCAAGGCAAATGACGGAAAACTTGATATCGGTAAGAACGTTGTAGTTATCGGTGGTGGTAACACAGCAATGGATACAGCAAGAGCAGCAAAACGTACAACAGGCGTTGAACATGTATATCTTGTATACAGAAGAACAAAACGCTATATGCCGGCAGACGAAGAAGAGCTGGTAATGGCAGTAGAAGACGGCGTAGAATTCATGGAACTCCTTTCTCCTGTTAAACTTGAGAATGGAAAACTGATCTGCGAAGTTATGGTTCTTGGCGATATGGATGCTTCTGGAAGAAGAGGCGTTGTTAAGACAGGAGAACTCAAAGAGATCCCGGCTGATACAGTGATCGCAGCTGTTGGTGAAAAAGTTCCGACTGCTCTTTACGAGGCAAATGGAATCAACGTAAATGACAGAGGACGTGCTCTTGTAAATGAAGAGACATTAGAGACAAACGTAGAGAACGTTTACGTTGTTGGTGACGGACTTGGCGGACCGGCTACAGTAGTAGAAGGTATCCGTGATGGTCTCAAAGCTGCTCAGGCAGTGATCGGAGAGACTCTTGTAAGAGATTTCGATGCAGAGACAGATGAAGCTGTTGTATACGAGAGAAAGGGTAACCTCGAAGACGTACGCGAAGACAGCGCAGAGGCTAAGAGATGTCTTAACTGTGCAGGAATCTGTGAGAACTGTAAGGAAGTTTGCCCGAACAGAGCAAATGTAGCAATCAAGGTTCCGGGACTGGAGAAACATCAGATCATCCATGTGGATTACATGTGTAATGAATGTGGTAACTGTAAGAGCTTCTGTCCATACGACAGTGCTCCGTACCTGGATAAATTCACATTATTCATGGATGAGAACGATATGGCAGACAGCAAGAATCAGGGATTCACAGTACTGGATAAAGATGCAGTACACTGCAAGGTTCGTTTCTGTGGAGAGATCCTCGACTGGACACTTGGAGAAGAGACAAAGATTCCGGAAGCACTTCAGAAAGTAATGGAGACTGTTTGCAAGGACTACACATATCTGTTAAGATAATAGCAGAAGGTTTATGTGAGATTGCTCCGGTGGAAATTGAGTGAGACTAGAGTGATAATATGTGAGATAGATAGCTCACAGGCATCTGCCTGTGGGCTATCTTCTTTTCAAAAGACGCAGAAATATAGAAAGAAGGGATCTGTAAAATGATAAGCTATTTCAGAGATGACAGACTTTGTGAAGCAGACTCTTTCTTATCGGTAGTAAAGCCTGACGATACAGAATGTCCGATGATAGCTGCTGTCGGTGCGGGAGGAAAGACCTCTACATTGAGAAGGCTTGCAGAAGAGTATGCGCTGATGGGGAAAAAGGCAATTGTTCTTACAACAACTCATATGAGAGAAGAGACGACTCCATGGAGTTGTGTGGCTGAAGAGGAAGAGTGGATTAGTAAAGGGAACGAGCTGCTTGAACGAGTGAAGGAATGCCTTGAACAATATGGACAGGCCTGGATTGGGGCAAGAGCGAAAAAAGGGAAAATGAGCTGCGTTCCGGAGTTGATTCTGGCAGAGATAGAAAGCTGGAATGTGCCATTACTTGTTGAAGCGGACGGAGCAAGGATGCTGCCATTAAAAGTACCGGGAGAACAAGAACCTGTGCTCCTGCCACAGACAACACATGTATTTTCTGTCTACGGAATGGACGCTTTGGATCAAAAGCTGGAAGAAATCTGCTTTCGAAGTGAAAAGGCGGCAGAGCTTCTTGGAAAACAGCCGGAAGATCAGGTGACAGAAGAGGACATAATAAAGCTTGCCTGTCATGAACAGGGCGGGCGAAAAGGCTGTCCAAAGCAGGCAGAGTATATTGTTGTACTGAATAAGGCAGACACAAAGGAGCGGCGAGACAGAGCGTGTAAGATTGCAAAGTGCTTGTATGAGAATGGAATCAAGAATATATTTGTGACATCTTATATGCTGTAATAAATATTGTAGAAAAAGTGCAGAGATTATTCTTGAACGTAAATAAATTAGAAAATAACGGAGAATCATAGAAGATTCTCAGGAAAATAGATGGGAAGTATTGAGATGAAGATATTGATTAAAGGTGCGGGAGACCTGGCAACAGGAATCGCATCCAGATTATATGGCGCAGGGCATCAGATCATGATGACAGATATTGCTGTGCCATTGACGGTCCGCAGACTGGTTGCATTTTCCAGAGCGGTTTATGAAGGCGAGGCAGTTGTAGAAGATATGACAGCACGCCTGGCAAAGAATCAGGAAGAAGCGGAGAAGATCATGGAACAGGGAGATATCCCTGTGATCGTTGATCCAAAGGCAGAATGTATACAGTGGTTTCAGCCGGATGTAATCGTGGATGCCATCCTTGCAAAGAGAAATCTCGGAACAAAGATCACAGATGCACCATTTGTGATCGGAGTCGGACCTGGATTTACTGCCGGGGAAGACTGCAACTGTGTTGTAGAGACAAAGAGAGGACATACACTGGGTAATGTGATCTGGGACGGAAGTGCGATCCCGAATACCGGAGTTCCGGGAAATGTCGGAGGATATTCCATTGAGCGTCTGATCAAAGCATCCGCAGATGGAGTGATCGAACCGAAGGCTGTAATCGGCGATTTGGTACGAAAAGGACAGATTGTTGCAATTACAGGCGGAGAGCCGGTTTATGCGCTGATGGACGGTATCGTTCGCGGAATGCTTCAGCCAGGTGTTCAGGTGACGAAGGGGCTAAAGATCGGAGATATTGATGCTCGTGCAAAGCAGGAGCATTGCCGGACAATCTCAGACAAAGCAAGGGCGATCGGCGGAGGTGTGCTCGATGCAGTCTGCAGTTATGAAAAGAGCAGAGGAAAATACGCATTGATCTTGCTGGCGGCAGGTCAGAGTGTTCGGTTCGGTTCAGATAAACTGAAAGCTGTTGTAGAAGGTGAAGCAATGTATGAAAGTGCGATCAGCCGGTTTGAAGCATTTCAGGGATTCAAGTCTTATGTAGTGACAGGAAAAGAAGAGATTACACTTTCAGCAGAGTCAGCAGGCTGCAAGGTGGTATGCAACAAAGAACCGGAGAAGGGAATCTCTCTTTCTGTAAAGCTCGGTCTGACAAAGGCAATCGAGGATGCGGATGAAAATGGAACACCGCTTCGAGGAGTCCTGTTCAGTGTCTGCGATCAGCCAAGATTAAAAAAATCCACGATTCAGAGAATCATAAATACAGCATTTCATAATCCGGGAAAGATCGTTTGTGCAGGAGAAGGAACAAGAAATGGCAATCCGGTCTTGTGGGATAAGAGATTCTTTGATAAACTTTTGAAGTTAGATGGAGATATCGGTGGAAAGAAGATATTGAAAGAAAACTTAGATTCGCTGAAAATTGTGCCGGTACAGGCGGGAGAACTTCAGGATATTGATCGCAAAGAAGATCTCGGAACGGCATAATGATAGAATTGCTGATTGCATATAGTGTGAACAGTAATAAAAATAGCAGCGGTGAGCTGAAAGGAGAATGCAAATGCGGGTAGGAGCAGTGATTGCGGCAGCAGGAAAATCTGGTGGATATAAGAGTTATGATAAGATGAAGTCGGTGGATGGAATCCAGGTCCTGCGTCAGATGATTTTAAATTTCAAGAGAGCAGGCGTGGATGAGATCGTGCTGATCACAGGATACCAGGCGGAGCAGGTGGAGAAGAAACTGGCGAAGCTTGGTGCAGTATTCCTTCGCAGTGAAGATTATGAGAAGGAAGAGATGATCACGTCAGCAGTTCGAGGGATGAACTACCTGAAACCGCGCTGTGAGAAATTCTTCTTCTGTCCGGCAGGAGTTTCTCTTTTCACAGAAGATACCGTACGTGTGTTGATGCAAAAAGCGAAAGAAAATGAAAACGATCATGAGAAAGTCTATGTACCTGTCTGGGAAGAACGAAAAGGACATCCGATCCTGATGGATCGCAGTATGATCGATCAGTTTGCTTCTTATGAAGGTGAAGGTGGACTTAAAGGTGCCATGGATGTGCTGAATGTAGAACGCATTTTCGTTCCGGTGGAAGACAACGGTGTAGCGATTTACTCCGGACAGGGAGAACCTTTCCGTGAGATTTTCAAAGAGAAGGAAAAGGAGAGAAGAATCCGTCCGAGAGTGAAGCTTCAGTTGGAGAAGAATGAGAACTTCTTCGGTCCGGGAATTGTATTCCTTCTGCGTCAGATCGATACACTTGGTTCGGTAAGAGACGCCTGTGCAAAGACAGGAATGTCTTACAGCAAGGGCTGGAGCCTGATCAGAAGTGCAGAGAAAGAACTCGGATATACCGTTGTAGAGCGAAGTCCGGGAGGCAAGCATGGCGGTGTGGCCAGTGTAAGCGAAGCAGGGAAAGACATACTCAGAAAATATGAACTGCTGGAAAAAGATGTGGTGAAATATGCAGAGAAGAGATATAAGGATATCTTTGAATCATAATTCAGTCAATGAAAAAAAGTTGTGTAAATCACAACTTTTTTTAAAAAGGCGATTGTTAAAATAAAACAAATCGGTTACAATTAGAATATCATTTAGAAAGAAAAGACAGGAACAATCTTATGAACAAGGCGCCTGTCAGGAGGAGGTAGGATGAAAAAGAGAATTTTAGCAGCAATGATGGCAGCCGTAATGGTGTTTTCTATGGCTGGATGTGGATCCAAAGCTGACGAAAAGACAGACGACACAGCAAAAACAGAAGCAACTGACAACAAAGTCAGTGATGAAGAAGAAACAGAGATCCAGGTATTTATTGCAGCCAGCTTAAAGAATGTAATGGATGAGCTCGCAACACAGTATAACGAAGAACATCCGAATGTAAAGATCACATACAATGCAGACAGTTCAGGTACACTTCTGACACAGATTGAAGAAGGATATGAGTGTGATATCTTCTTCTCAGCAGCACAGAAGCAGATGGACCAGCTTGAGTCCGATGGTCTTGTAGTAGACGGAACAAGAGCGAATGTTGTAAACAACCAGGTAGTAGTTGTGACAAGAAAAGACAGCGGAACAAAGGTAACAGGACTTGATAATTTAAGCGAAGCAGAAAGCTTTGCACTTGCCGGCGGAAGCGTACCGGTAGGTAAGTATACAAGAACCGCACTTATGAATATGGGTGTTCTTCCGAAGGTGGATGATCCTTCAGCAATCACAACAGAAGAAGTATCAGAAGCACTTGGCGGACTTGAGATCAGCGAGCAGGACAACGTAAGCAAGGTTCTTTCCGCAGTAGTGGAAGGATCTTGTGAAGTTGGAACAACTTACTACTCTGATACATATGGATTCGAGGACGAACTCGATATTCTTCAGACAGTAGGGTATGATCTGACAGGAAATGTAATCTACCCGATCGCACGTGTAATAAATGATGAGGCTGATGATGCACAGAACGCAGCAGCAGATGATTTCATCAAGTTTGTTCTGTCAGACAATGCAAAGAAAGTATTTGAGTCTTATTACTTCGATACAAATGTAGAATAAAGATAGTGTGATAGTAACGGATGTGTTACTATAGAAGTAGAGGCTGCCAGAAATGAAAAGTTTCGGACAGCCCTTTTCTTATAGTTGTAAAGGAGAGTGAATGATAGAATGGATGAAATGATGGAAATCCTGAAGAATTTGGATTGGAGCCCATTATTTATTTCAATAAAAACAGGAATCGTAGCTACGATATTTTCATTTTTTCTGGGAATCTATGCGGCACGTAAGGTTGTGAAGACAACTCCGGGGAAAAAGGCTATTATAGATGGAATACTGACCTTGCCAATGGTACTTCCGCCGACAGTGGCCGGCTTCTTTCTGTTACTGATCTTCAGCAGGAGAAGACCGTTTGGAATCTTTTTATTTGAAAATTTTGGAATCAAAGTAGTACAGACATGGCTTGGATGTATCATTGCTGCCACAGTAATTTCATTTCCGCTGATGTACAGAAATGCCCGTGCTGCTATGGAACAGATCGATGTGAATCTGATCTATGCAGGAAGGACACTCGGCATGTCAGATACAGAAATCTTCTGGAAAGTAGTGATCCCGACCGCAGGACCTGGAATCGCATCCGGAACGATTCTTACATTTGCCAGAGCACTCGGAGAATATGGAGCGACATCTATGCTTGCCGGAAATATTCCGGGAAAGACAGGAACAATCTCGCAGAAGATTGCAATGGTCATTCAGGACGGAGACTATATGACAGCGGGCGTGTGGGTTGCGATTGTCATGGTGATTGCATTCCTGGTGATCTTTCTGATGAATCTGATCTCGGGCAAGAAAATGAAGAATGTCAAGAGGTGGTAAGAGATGGCGATAGAAGTAAAGATTCAGAGAAAACTGAATACATTTGAGCTGAACATAGATTTTAAAAGTGATTCTAAACGAATCGGAATCCTCGGCGCATCCGGATGTGGAAAGAGTATGACACTAAAGAGTATTGCAGGAATCGAGCCGCCGGAGAGCGGATTGATCAAAATTGAAGGAAAGACAGTTTACGACAGCGAAAATAAAGTGAATTTAAAACCGCAGAAGCGTAACATTGGCTATCTGTTTCAGAATTATGCACTTTTCCCTACAATGACGGTGGAAAAGAATATCGCCGCCGGATTAAAAGGGAAAAAGCAGGAGAATGCAAAGCGTGTGCGTGAGATGATTGAGAAATTTCAGTTGACAGGACTGGAAAAACGATTCCCGGCAGAGCTTTCCGGAGGCCAGCAGCAAAGAGTTGCCCTTGCGAGAATCATGGCTTACAAACCGGATGTGATTCTCTTGGACGAACCATTTTCAGCACTTGATATGTATCTGAAGGACCGTCTGCAGCAGGAATTATTAGAACTTTTTGAAGATTACGAAGGTACTGTGATCATGGTGTCTCACAGCAGAGATGAAGTGTATCGATTCAGCGAAGAACTGCTGATTATTGACCAGGGGCAGATTGTGGCAGCAGGCAAGACGAAAGAATTGTTCCAGAATCCACAGAGAAAAGAAGCGGCGCGTCTGACCGGATGCAAGAATTTCACAAGAGCAGTTTATGTGGATGAGCATACCGCAGAACTGATAGACTGGGGGATTACGTTGCGTACAGAGCAAAGAAATATCCCAGAAAATATCAACTATATCGGTTATCGTGCACATGATTTTGTTCCGGTCTGGGGAGAAGGTGGAAAGAATCAGATTCCATTTCTATTAGAGAGTAAAGCAGCGCTTCCTTTTGAAGATAACTATTATCTGAAGTCTGCAAATGAAGAGGCAGATCCGCCTGTGATCTCCTGGTTTGTGCAGAGAGAGAATCAGGAGAAGATCCGGGAAAAAGGAATGCCGGATGCGCTGGAGATTGTGGAAGAAGATGTGTTGTTCCTGGAATAGCATCTTCCCATATAGACGATTTTTGAGTGAACCGTTACGTTTTGAAAGAAATGTAAAAACTCCTTTTCAGGATATTTACATCAGGGAAAAACTAGTATATAATAAGCACGTTTTTCAAAAACACATCCCGTCCGTTGGTTGCGAAACAATTCTTGTGAACAGTAATCAACGGACGGGATGTGTTATGTATGTAGTCACTGATAAATACGGAAAAGGAGGAGCAAAATGAAATCAGTACAGAATGATATGACTGTTGGAAGCCCGATGAAGATGATCTTAAGTTTTACATTTCCCATCTTTCTTGGAAATGTTTTCCAGCAGTTTTATAATATGGCGGATGCTGTGATCGTAGGTAAGTTCGTTGGAACGAAAGCGCTTGCAGCAGTTGAAAGCACAGGAACAATCATGTTTCTGATCTATGGATTTGTAGTTGGAATGACAGCCGGATTTACTGTTCTCACAGCACAGAAGTTTGGTGCGGGAGATATGCAGGGGATGCGGCGCACCGTTGCAGGGGCAGGAATCCTCTCATTCTTGATCGGACTGTTTCTTACGGTTACCTTTATGTTATTTATGAAACCACTTTTGCATCTGATGAATACTCCGTCAGATATCTTTGCAGATGCATATAAGTATATTATGATCGTCAGTGGAGGAATCCTGGCGCAGATGCTTTATAACTTGTTATCCAGTATTTTAAGAGCACTGGGAAACAGTAAGATTCCATTGTACTTTCTGATTATCAGTGCGTTGCTGAATATCGTATTGGATTTGGTTTTAATCATTGTGTTTCAGATGGGCGCACCGGGTGCGGCAATCGCGACGGTAGTAGCACAGGGCATATCAGGTGTACTCTGTCTTATTTATATTATGTGGAAGATTCCGCTTCTTCATCTGAAAAAGGAAGACTGGCATGTTGGCGGACAGATTTATGCGATCCAGTTAAAGATCGGGCTTCCGATGGCATTGCAATATTCTATCACGGCAATTGGAACAATGATGGTTCAGTCTGCCCTGAATATTTTGGGATCTACGCTTGTGGCGGCATTTACTGCGGCAAGTAAGATTGAGCAGGTTGTGACACAGGCATATGTAGCGATGGGAACCACGATGGCAACTTACGGAGCACAGAATATCGGAGCCGGAAATGTACCGAGAATCCGTCAGGGTTTCAAGGCGTGTACGATTCTTGGTATCGGTTACTCTCTGGTAGCAGCAACATTTATCATGACAGTAGGAAAATACATGACCTATCTGTTTGTCTCAGAGGATGTGGATATTATCATGAGTTCTGTGGATATCTATCTGAAATGTATCGGACTTTTCTTCATTCCGCTTGCAATTGTGAATATCTACAGAAATGGAATCCAGGGACTCGGTTACGGACTGCTGCCGATGATGGCCGGTGTTGCTGAACTGATCGGAAGAGGTGTGGTAGCACGGATCGCAGCAAGAGAGAGAAGTTATCTTGGTGTTTGCCTGGCCAGCCCGGCTGCATGGGTGCTGGCAGGAGGCCTCCTGATCGCGATGTATTATTATATTATGAATGTTCATATGAAGAAGATGTTTGGGGATTATAATCAGAAAGTCTGATTATTCACAATGTGCATTGCATCGCGGCTCGCATTCAACCATTTGGATTTCTCAGTTTCAAAGCGTTCGAAAAGCCAGGCAATGGCTTCATCCATTCCCTCATCGGAGAGCGGAAATGTCTTCTGTTCTTTCTCTTCTTCCGGTGTATCTTCAAAGCACCACGGTTCTGGATAAATGAATACGGTGAAGGTTGTGCTGCTTTTTCCGTCATCTCCGCGAAAGAAATAGCGCATTCCATGATGCGTACCTGAAAATGGTTCTTTCTTAAGTCCCCCGTAAGGAATTAGTTTTTTATCAATCATAGTAATACAATGTCCTTTCGAAAAAAGTAATTTGTTTTGTTATTGCGTTTTTGAAAAAAGGAAGCCAAAAGTCTGGCTTCCTTTTTATTATAGTGGAATGCGTTTTCTTCTGCAAGAAATGATTTATTCCATAGCTTTTTTGGCAAATTCAGTTGTGACAAGTTTTTCGTAAGGAGCGCGTGAATCCAGTTCTCCGGCACTTTCCAGAATATCCTGAAGCAGCTCGAAACTCTCTTTTTCAAATATAAGATCTGCTTTCCAGGTGTCCTGTGTATAATAACGGTTTACAATCGCTGTGATGGTTTTAAGATCTGTTTCAGGAAATTGTGGGGCAATCACGGAAGCAATCTCCTCTGGCGTGTGAAGCTGAACAAAATCCATACCTTTTTGAAGCGCATTTGTAAAGGATTGGATAATCTCAGGATGTTTGTCGAGATAGCTCTTCTTTGCGCTGTAGGCAGTGTAAGGAACATAGCCGCTGTCAGTACCAAGTGAGGCTACAACATATCCTTTTCCTTCCATTTCCAAAGCGGTTGCACTTGGCTCGAATTCAACAGTAAAGTCTCCACTTCCCTCTGAAAAGGCGGCAGCAGTGGAACCAAAATCAATTCCCTGGTTGATGTTGAGGTCTGTTTGTGGATCAATTCCATTTTTCTTTAAAATATATTCAAATACCATTTCCGGCATACCACCTGTCATCACAAATACTATGTAAATAATCATCTGATAGTTGTTTTGCAGTGATTTCTGCTGATAGATCCGGCAGATAGTCTTTGGTAAGCTGCATGATTTTTTCTTTTGACTTTACAATATGGTATGGCTTCAATGGATTATCGGTGGATTCAAGAATCCCAAGTTTCTTCATTAGCTCAATATATGGAAGAATACTCTGCTTTGTTTTCTTGAATCCCAGGTCAGTAATATGCTCTGACAGATATTTTGCAGAAGTAAATCCACGTTCATCCTCAGCAATCAGTTTCATCACAATCGCAATCATAGTATTTTCTCTGCGGTTCATTTCATCTGCCGGACTGTAACTAATCAGATTGGATAAGCCATATTTTAATGTGATTTCAGGCATCCCATACTCATCTACAACGATTTTTTCTATGAGAAGTTCAATATCTCTGCGGTCAAGCGTTCCCCCGGTAATGATCTTATCTACTACGTCAAGAGCATTTCGTAATTTATCTTTTACATCCGGTGTTTCGATTGCTGTTTCATCCAGTTCCTTCAACTGCATTTCCAGACCATGAATTTGAGCCAGTAAATCTTTTTGCATGGAATCGTAAGTCTCACTAATTAAATCTTCATTTCCATTGGAGACCGCCAGATCTTTTATTTTTTGTGTAAGTAAAACTTTCAGTTGATTCTTCCGGTCACCGATTTTTCTATGCAGTTCCTGTCGTTTTTCCTCTACCGTTTTCTTTTCTGCTTCAAAATCTTTCAAATCGTAGGTTGAAATAATCTCACAGAGAGCATTTCTGCATAGTTTGATATAAGTCAGGACATCCTCCATCAAATCTTCTTCTTCGATCAGATGAGCCTTGGAGCAATAACGCCTGCCTTTGGTATTATATGTCGTACAGATATAATATTTCCGTTCCCTGCTGGATGTCTGACGCTTGATCGGTGTGAGACGGCTGTCACAGTCCTTACAATACAGACAGCTTCCAAAGGGATTGGGAAGCTCTGAACCAAGCCACTGTCCACGGCTTCCACGATAATTCGTGCGGTTACGTTTTTCTTTTAATTCCTGCACCAGTGAAAAGGTAGCTTTGTCAATAATTGCCGGGTGATGATTCTCGAAAATACACTGTTCTTCCTTTGGGACACGCTTGTCCTTTCCATGAACAGTATTCCTTGTGCGCTTTTTCAGTCGAAACGTTCCAATATAAAAATCATTATCCAGGATTTCTTTTATCATGGCATCCGACCACTTTGAAGCGACCAGCCTTTTGGATAATCTTCCTTCTTCGATTTCACGTTCCCGCTGGATCATAGAAGGTGTAGGTGCACCATGTTCTGTCAGATACGTGGCGATTTTTCGATAGCCGGAACCGGAAAGATATAAGTCGTAAATCTTCCGGATATATTCCGCTTCTTTTGGCACAATCTCCAAAATCGTTTTATCTTCTGCATTGCGACGGTATCCAAACGGTGGCCTGGTGATCAAAGTTCCTTCTGTTTGCCTGACTCCGATGGCTCGTTTGATCTTTTTACTGGTATCTTTCACATACCTTTCATTAAACCATGTTTTAATACCAATGGTGTCATCACTGGAATCCATAGAGTCATAGTTATCATCAATGACGATCAGGTGCTTACCACGTTCCTGAAACTCATCCAGAAGCAACAGCACCTTTGCATTATGTCTTCCAAGGCGTGAAAAGTCTTTGACATATACAGCATCAATATCTTTGTCCAGATCAGCCATCATCTGTTGAAATCCCGGTCTGTCAAAGATATAACCGGAAATGCCATCATCTTCATACCAGCGGTCAATAAGCATGCCATGATCTGCTGCATATTGGTTGATAATCAGCTTTTGATTTTCTATGGAAACATAATTCCTTTTATCATCATCTCTGGAGAGACGGACATATCCTGCATTCATAGACATTCCTTTCAAAAATGTAAATATAATTATTAAGCACTATATAATTATATTGGATATTCGAAATTAAAAAATGTATATAGCAAAATTTTAAGATTCTTAAAAAGAGATAGTGTTAGATACGTTTGCTTGATTGCGGACGCATGTAGAATTTGATATAATTTTAAAAATGAAAATTTAACAAACTTGAATTTAACAAGCTGTTAATTTTGAAAATTTCTTTGAAAAACTATTGACTCCTACGCAACGTAATAGTTTACGATATGTTTATCGAG
>PPYF01114370.1_pt1 | contig 23362 bp, 36 predicted proteins | sample 1559871 | NCBI WGS metagenome assembly PPYF01 (sample SAMN08240021, study PRJNA423297) | Human gut metagenome, whole genome shotgun sequencing project.
AACTTCATTCTACCAGAGTTCTGCAAACCATGTCTCTTTTTAGCTACTTTTCATTTTGCGAAATTTATTGTACCTTATCAGTTTGTGAATCTTTCTTGCAGCAATTGAGCGGTCAAAGTTTTATCACCTTGCACCTCATGCCCATATACTCCAAAAGTATCCATGCTTCGGGAATGACCACCAACGGCTTTTACAAGTCCTTCTGGAAGGGTTTGCATGATAGATATGGAAGTGTGCCGCAGCTCATATGGTGATATCTGGGATATGTGGTGCTGCTTACAGTAGGATATCAGGTGCTTCCGGTATTTGCTTCCATCAAAGTCAGGAAACATCTGGTCATCATCTGACAGCGCTGCTTGTTTATCCCAGCATACTTTCGCAAGGTCAGACAAAACAATAGACCGGACAGCATTATCATTCTTTCCTTGGGTCTCCTGCCCGTAAGTATTAATGGATCTCTGAATGTAAACAACATCCCCTACGCGGTCAGACTTGCGAAGTCCTCCAATCTCGCCAGGGCGTAAAGCGTGCAGGATCTGCAGCCGATAGCCATAGATATATGTTTCAAACACAGGTTTTCCATACATCAAAACATAATCTTCACTAAACAATACTTTTAATTCATCCGGCTGCAATATGCTTTTCTGTGACCGCTCTGCACTTTTGGGAATGTCAATATCTTCAGGGCGGTATGAGGTCAGCTGATTTTTACGGCAAAATTTCACAAAAGATGACAGATCGGCTCGAATATTCATCAATCCCTTTTTGGATATTCCACCATCTTTAAAAGCATGGTTAATAACTTTTTGAAGTACAGCATCGTTTAAGTCAATAATTGACCTTATCCCGATAACAGGAAGAATCCAGTTTTTAAAGCGTGTTTCCAGCGGCTTCCAATGGCCTTGGCTTGTCCTTGCCTGCAGATCTGCCAGAAAGTCCGGATAAACATCTTTTACCCTTGACATAGGGGTAAAGTGTCCGGCGCCAGTCAAACCTTCCATTTTGTCTTTCCACTGGTTGATAGCAACAGTAATCTCACGTTCTGCACTGGTGGCACCGCGTTTGTTTGAGTAAAAGGTCTTACTCATGCCGTTGCAGTATGCGGTTTTCTTCCATCTGCTGTTCTTTTCGTCCCATGTAGGCGGGGCGAGTTTCTTTTTTGGCATAAAAAATACACTCCTTTTCGTGAATTGATTTCGGATTTTGGGCACAAAGCGTGCACAAAATCAAAGGCAATGAATCATGGGTTTGTTTTTTCAAAAAACCAAAACATTGCCTTGCCAGCCCACAAAAGAAGTGCTATAATATCACTGGACATTTTATAACGGTTCCTTTCGTGGGAACAACCAGATCGCTCTCTGTGCGCCAACACAGGGGGCGGCTTTTTATTTTAATCAAATTTAAGTGGCTTTTGACATTCCTTGATATATTTGATCCAGTGCGAAATGCCATTTATATAATCCTGAAAATTGGAAGATTCGATGACATGAACGTTGCAACCGTTTTTGCCTGATAGATATTGCATGAAGTATTTTGCTGCATAGCCGGGGCGAAACTCAATATAATCGCCGCCATGTTGTTCCATGTAAGCATTCGCTTCTTCCTCTGAATCAAGCACACGTTTGGCACGTTTTTGTCCATTCTTCATAACGGCGTATTTATCAGGTGAAGAGTGACCGGATCTTAAATTAATTTTTCCAACATAACATCCAGAATCACCTTTATAAAAAACATTAAATGTTTCATCCGATAAGCGAGTCAGTTCAATCATAGAAGGGGTTAAGCTGCTTTCTATCAGAGAATTTTTTAAATGTATCATAAACTGATATTCCAAATCAGATAATACATTGAAATCAGGATATTCTGGAATGCGCCCGGATTTGATAGTAAACGGAATTTTGTCTGATACAGGAAGAGAACAAAAGAATATAGGAGTATTAGGATTAACAGTATATGGGAATAATCCATTTTGAATTTGTTCAAGCATTTCCTCCTGCCCATCCAAATAGTAATAATATTTGTTTTTTATCTTTTCTCTTGAAATTCTATGAAGTTTACCTCGTTGTTCTAACAGTGATCTGATGCTTTTGGAAAGATCATATTTTTCAATCCAGTACTCGTGATGATCTTTAAAAAATTGGATAATCTCATTGAAAGATAAAGGACCATTTTCTTCTAAATTTTCTTTTATGATATCAAATAAAGTGTCAATCCATTTTGTAGTATCTTCATATAGATGATTGATGTAATTCAGCATTTCTGTCAAACTGCAATCATAACCCAAAAGAATTAAAGGGTCAATTTTACCCGCGGCAATTCGATTAACTTCATCAATTTGTATCTTTTCAAAATCAATCTGAGAATAAATAATTTCCGCATTATTGGATTGAGAAACAATATCAATACTTTCACTAATTAGTCTGATTTTCTCCGGAACAATAAGTAGCTTGGTTTCACAATCCTTGCAAAGTCCATGTTGTCCCAATCTTAAAAAGAACCCTCTTTTTCCACACCAAGGACATGTAGCCATATTATCCTCCTGTAATTGACATTTTTTTCCAATTTATTATAATAGAATTGAGGAGAGATGTTTCGACAGCTTTTCTTCAATTGGCCGTTTGCAAGGGTAGGAGCTTGCAGGCGGCTTTTTATTTATAATCCCCGGCAGAATCCGACGGCACGTCCTTCGATGCGAATATTGCTGGATTCTCCATTCATAATCACGATCGGTTCATAGTTAGGATTTTCAGGACGTAGGATAAGTTTATCTGGATAGACATATACTCTTTTTAAGGTGGCTTCATTGTCGATCAGAACGGCAGCAATTTGTCCGTTTTCCACCGTTTCCTGCTGCTTGATTGCTACAAGATCACCGTCCTGAATTTTAGGTGCCATGCTGTCACCAACACAGATCAGTGTAAAATCAGCTTTCCAGTGTTCCGGAACACTGTCATATTCTTCCACGTTTTCCTCCGCAAGGATAGGAGTGCCGCAGGCAATCCGTCCGACACGGGGGATTTTTTTCATGCTTGGAACTGGCTGGAAGCCGCAGGGGACGGTGGAAGGCGATTCTGTTTCTCCAGTCATGATATAGGAGGGCTTTACCTGGAGGACTTTTGCGTATGCATTGATTTTATCACGCTTCATGTTCGCAATCTGTCCGCTTTCCCATCGGCTTACGGTTGCTTCAGACACACCAACTGCCTGCGCAACCTGTTTCATGGTCAATCCTAATTCTTTTCTCCGGTTTGTTAAATAGTTACTCATGTTTCCCCCTCTTTCTTTTAATACTATTATATCCCGATACTTGCATTTTTGCAAGATTGTTTTATAAAAAATCAAAAAAACTTGCAAAAAAGTATTGACTTGCGTTTAGGTAAGTGGTATTATGGGGTTACAGCATTACGGAGATGCAAGTCACACAAAAAGGAGGATGTGAATGTTTCAAGAAAATCTTTTTAAGGCGCAGTTAAAGGCAAAAAAGAAAACAGTAAAGGATGTTGCGGAAGCGGTCGGTATTAACGAAGCGACCCTGTACCGGAAAATAAACGGTACAAGCGATTTTACTCGAAATGAGATTCAGCTGATCCGGCAATATCTGAATTTATGTGCGGAGGAAGTGGATGAAATTTTTTTTGCCGAATAACTTGCGTTTAAGCAAGAATCACACAAAACAAAGGAGGCGAGAGGGTGGAAATAGTATGCTTTGTTTTATCTGCAATGGCACTCATTGCTTTTATAGCATGGTTCATCGAACTGATTTTACTGCCATGTTTGTGGAAATTAGAAGAAACAGCTAAAAAAATAAAGTCCCGCAGAAAACCACAGGACATAGGTAATCGGATAACAAATATTGTAAAGAAAGTGATCGGGCAGTAAATCAAAAAAACTACCTGAATTTAAATTTTTTGCAGTTATCAATATCTTTACGAAAAGCTTCTATGGCTTGTCCTAAAATTATATCAGAAGAATCGTTTTCGTCCATTTTTTTGATATTCAAGAATACTTCAAAAAGCTTCAGACAGTATTCAGATGCTTCTTCGGAAGCATATAGAGATACTTTGTGAATGGAAGATATAATCTGACGACCATCTTCTAAACTGGTGTGAAGAGGAACCTTTGCAAGGTTATCAAAGAACTCATTGTATGCTTTTACCTTGTTTTCAAAGTAAACATTAAAAAATGTCAGTTTTTTAGTTTGATAATAAGTAAATCCTGCAATGGCAACAGACACAATACCAGTTATACAACAAAGTAAAATATCTTTATTTTCAAGAATCAAAGCAGAAATTTCTTTCATAACATCCACCTCCCTTCCTACTTTATTATAGCACGAACGGGAGAGTATCAAAAGGAGGTCAAACATGACTGATTTACAGATTTTCAACAGCCCAGAGTTCGGGGCAATTCGTACCATCGAGAAGGACGGCGAACCGTGGTTTGTCGGAAAGGATGTTGCGGCGGCGCTGGGATATAAAGAGCCAACCAAGGCTGCAAGAGAAAAAGTAGATGATGATGACAAGGGGGTATCTAAAATAGACACCCCCTCAGGAATCCAAGAAATGACCATCATCAACGAATCCGGCTTGTACAGTCTGGTGCTGTCCAGCAAGCTGCCGAACGCAAAGAAGTTTAAGCGCTGGGTGACAAGTGAAATTATCCCATCCATCCGCAAACATGGCGCATACATGACACCGGAAACGCTGGAAAAGGTCCTGCTCAGTCCCGATACCCTGATGCAGCTGGCACAGAACTTGAAAGACGAGCAGGAGAAGCGCAAGGCACTGGAAGCACAGATTGAGAGCCAGAAGCCAGCAGTCCTGTTCACCGGTGCAGTAGAAACGTCCAAAACATCCATCCTGATTGGTGAGTTGGCTAAGATGCTGAAGCAGAACGGTATCAACATCGGACAAAACCGCCTGTTTGCATGGATGCGGGAAAAAGGCTACCTTATCAAACGCAAGGGCACAGACTACAATATGCCAACACAGCGGTCGATGGATATGGGGTTGTTTGAGATTAAAGAAACTACCATTAACAACCCTGATGGAAGTATCAAGATCAGCAAAACACCAAAGGTAACCGGAAAGGGTCAGGTTTACTTTATCAACCTGTTTCTCAACAAGGAGGAATTATGATGGCAAAACTCAGACGGCTCAAAGCCTGCATGGTAGAACGCGGCTTAAACAACAAAGAGCTGGGTAACATCATCGGAAAAACGGATGGTTACATATCCCGTATGCTGAACGGCAGCACAATTCCAAGATTGGATGTTGCATATCAGATCTGTGATGCTCTGGAGATCTCAAGATATGACATTCCGAAGTATTTCCCCATTGGCGAGGTGAAAAACAATGTACCCGTATCACAACCGCATTAAGCAGCGTATCAAAAACGGCGAGCTGGTAGGACGCAAGTTTGTGGACAACCACAAAGGTATCGGTGAGTGTATGCTGCTGATATTCAACACAGAACCATCTATCAGACCAGTTCGTCCAGAGCGATACGCAGAGTATGTGGACTTGCTTGCAAGATGGTCGAAAGGAGAGTTTAACAGATGTTAGGAGTAGTTATGATTTTAGGTTTCATGTTTGGCTTTATGATCGTGCTCGGTATTCTGGGCTGGGCTGTTGAGAAGGTCGCACAGCACAAAGCAACCGACATTGTCGAAGAAATGCGCCGCAAAGCAGAAGACGAGAGAAGGGCTGGATAGTGAACGGACCCCAGAAAGTGTATCGGGAAACCTGTGAGCATTGCCAGTACAAGGACCTTCCAAACGGATGTGACGGTTGTCTTGCCAGTATTGCATACGACTGCGAGGATGAGCGCAGACACCGGATTTACTATCACGAGTTTGGCAATACATCCAGACTTTTCCGAGAAATGTGCGACCAGAAAGATGCAAAGAGATATAAGATACATGGCCGCAGAAAAAAATAAGCGCTTGCCGTAAAACAGCAAACGCAAAGACAAAATTATATACCTTACCTGTATGATAACAGAAAGAGAGAGAAAAATCAATGCTCGAAAACGGAATGATCGTCGGTGCAGAATCCTGCGACCCACAGTGCAGGGAACCACAGAAAGGCTACTGTGTCCAGTGTAAGCACCTTGTTCCAGTGCATGAACTGACCGAATTTATGAACGGTGATAGAGTGTGCAGCGACTGCATGCATGATTATCTGGAATTGCAGGGAGCAGACTTTGTAAATGAATACATCCAGCAGAATGAATGGGAATTTTACGGCAGCTGGTGGTTTACTGGTCTTGACCGAGAGGAACAGCTTAGAGTTATCAAAGCCGGATATCTTGCAGAAAATACCAATCCTATACGTCATGACTATATGGAAAGTCAAAAGGTTGACTTTTGCAAAGAAGATAACGGGTTTTTGCAGTTTGTGAAGGAGAAGTTGCTATGAGAGAAAGAAACGGATGCGGCAAGTACATAACCAAAACTCTTGTCCGTCAGGTATACTTCCCGGAAGGGCAGGAGGTTTGCAGAATGTGCCCGTTTTGCATCGCAGACCCCAGCAATCACAAAAGGGAACGCTGCCAGATCACGGGAGAGATCCTGCCATTTGCGGAACTGGTCATTGACGGAAGGTGCCCGCTGATCAGGGGATGGGACACAGAATCAGGACAGGCAGAGGGCAAAACCGTCCCCTGTGCCCGTTGATAGAAGGAGATGAATCATAATGGGAGTACCAATCTTGATTTTAGGAGAAAGCGGCAGCGGGAAATCTTCTTCGCTGCGCAATTTTGAACCGGACGAAGTCGGTATCTTTAATGTAGCCAGTAAACCGCTTCCATTCCGGAAACCTCTGAAAAAAGTAGACAGGGCAGGCTACAAAACGATCATCAAAGCGCTCTCCAAACCGAGCCTGAAACGGTATGTCATCGATGATAGCCAGTATCTTCTGGTGTTTGAAGCGTTTGACAAGGCAAAAGAGGTCGGATATGGCAAGTTTACCGATATGGCGAAAAACTTCTATGATCTTTTGCAGTTCATCATCCAGAATACGCCACCCGACTGCATCGTCTATTTCCTGCATCATGTACAGGAGGACGAGCAGGGCAAGGTGAAGGCAAAAACGGTCGGGAAGATGCTGGACAGTTTACTTACCGTAGAAGGGCTGTTTTCGGTTGTACTGATGGCAAAAACCGAAAACGGGCAGTACTTCTTCCAGACCCACAACAGCGGGGCAGATACCGTAAAAAGCCCCATCGATATGTTTACCGATGACCGAATCGACAACGACCTAAAAAAGGTCGATACCATTATCAGAGAATACTGGAATTTAGGAGGAAATGAGTAATGAAACCATTTGCAGATTATGAAACTACACAGGCAGCAGGCGAGTTTGAGAAGCTTCCAAAGGGAGCTTATGAAGTAAAGATTGAACAGGCAAAAGTTACTACATATACCGGTAAGGACGGCAGCACCTTTGAAAAGCTGGAGATCGCCTTTGATATCGACAAGGGCGAATATGCCGGATATTATCGGCGCAATCTGGAATCCCAGCAGCAGGAGGACAAGAAGTGGAAAGGTGTGCTGCGCATCTATGTGCCAAAGGATGACGGCAGCGAGAAAGATCAGTGGACAAAGCGCAAATTTAAGGCAATCATTCAGGCAATCGAGGACAGTAACCCCGGCTATCATTGGGACTGGAACGAATCAGGGCTTAAAGGTAAGATCGTCGGATGTGTCTTCCAGTGGAAGGAATGGGCATACAATGGAAAGAGCGGATGGTTTGCAAACCCTTACAACTTTATTGATGTGGCAAAGGTGCGCAGCGGGGAGTTTAAACTGCCGGACGATAAGCCTTTACCGAAAGACCAGAAGCCGGTTGATATTAACATTTCCGCAGAAGATGATTCCGAAGAAGACCTTCCATTTTAAGCTATGAGTTACACGCATTTTGAAGTGAAGGACGCGCTGGAAAGTCTGACCGTCCTGATCGATACCAGAGAACAGGATACCATGAGCCTGCGCCGCCGGATGAAGGATTTCCCACACTGGCGGCGGGAGAAACTGGACGCAGGAGATTATTCCGGGGAATACACAGTGGAGGGAGAAACCCACTCCCTCCCTGTTTCCATCGAAAGAAAAATGAATCTGGACGAGCTTTGCCAGTGCTTTACCTCAGGCAGAGAGCGGTTTCAGAGGGAGTTCGAGCGGGGGAAAGCCGCCGGCATCAAGATGTATCTGCTGATTGAAAATGCCAATTGGAGCAAGGTGTTTGACGGAAGTTACCGCAGTAGATTGAATCCAAATGCACTGATCGCCTCTATTCTGGCATGGTCCATCCGCTACGATCTGCAGTTTATCTTCTGCAAACCGGATGAATGCGGCAGAATCATCTATAAAATCCTGTATTATCACGCAAAAGAGGTGCTTGAGCATGATGGAGAATCTGGCGCAGAGGGTGAGGGAATCAGTAAGGCTTGCTGACGTACTCGCGCTGTATCACCTGCAGCCGAACAGAGCCGGATTCCTGCACTGCCCATTCCACAGTGGTGACCGATCTCCGTCCCTCAAGGTATATCCGGATCAGAACACATGGCATTGTTTCGGATGCGGCAAAAGCGGGACGGTCATTGACTTTGTGATGGAGATGGAGCGGTGTTCCTTTGTGGATGCGCTCAAAAAGCTGGATGCGGATTTTCGTCTGGGACTGTCCGACAGCAGAGAATCCTACCGAAACTATCGTAAGCGCCTTTCACAGCGCCGCAGAGAAGAGATTAAGAGAAAAAGCAAAAAGGATGCGCTTGACATAAAAATCGCCCACAGACGTGCCCTGTGGCTGAAAATCAAGTCCTTTGAGGTATCAAGCCATGAACAGGCACAGCAGGCGGCAGGGATGATGGGACAGATAGAATTATTGGACGAGCAGATCAGCCAATATGAAACATTTCAACATGAACAAATACCGCGTGCTGCAAGCATGAATCAGCAGCAAACCAAAGCGCGAAACAGCTTTGGTACTTTCTCAGAAAGTACATAGATGGGAGGTGAAACAGATTGGAAACAGCAGAATTGATAGAGAAACTGACCGCAGTTACCATCCTTGATGAACGAATCTTTTTAAATCTTCTGGAAATCGAGGATGAAGTGGATCAGCAAAGAGAACTTCTTGCACTGCAAAGCCGGGCAGCAGAACTCGGCAAAAAGACCGAATTTTTAAAGCTGTGGAAAGCATATCAAAAACAGAAAAGAACAATGGAACGGGAGCAGAACACAATTTCGGACAATCTGGGCGGCACAGTCCCGCTGCGGTATAACGAAAAAGGTTCGCCTGCGCTCACCATCGAAAACTTTATGGCGGTTTTGCAGGGGGACGGACGACTCAAGGACCTGTTTTTGTTTAACGAGCTGTCAAACACCCCGGAGCGCATAGAAAACGGCGTTCCCCGCCGCTGGACCGATGAGGATGACAGCTGGCTGCGCGGATACATCGAGCAGAAATATCACCTGTACAGTCCTCAGAAACTGGATGATGCTTTGCGTGTGCGGTTTACACAGAAGCGATATCATCCGGTCAGGGATAAGATAAAGTCACTTGTGTGGGATGGTAAGGAACGAATCAAACGGCTGCTCATCGACTGGATGAAAGCAGATGATTGTGCGTACTCCGAGGAAGTGTCCCGTTTAATCTTTGCCGGTGGTATCCACCGGATATTCAATCCCGGGTGCAAGTTTGAGGATATGGCGGTGCTGATCGGCAAAAAGCAGGGAGAAGGAAAGTCCACCTTTGTCCGATGGCTTGCGATGGAAGACCGCTTCTTTCGGGAGGTCAACGAGATTGATGGTCAGCGCGGGATCGAGGCGGTGGAGGGCGCCTGGATTTGTGAGGTCAGCGAACTGCTTGCCCTCAAACGAACAAAGGAAGTCGAAGCGGCAAAGAGCTATTTTTCCCGGCAGGTCGATACATACCGCAAACCCTTTGACCGCCGCATCACCGAAAATCCGCGCCAGTGTATCTTTATCGGAACGACCAACACCGCAGAATTTTTGACTGACAAGACCGGAAACCGCCGGTATTATCCTGTGGTGTGCAACAATTCCGGAAGGGATCTGTTTGACCACAAGGAAGAACTCAAAGCCTATATCGAACAGTGCTGGGCGGAAGCTTATGAGCTCTTTTTACAGGACAAGCTTCCTCCAGTGCTGGACAAGAGCCTGATCGAGGAAGTGCAGTACCATCAGGAAAGTGCGCTGGAGGACGATTATCGTGTGGGAATGGTCACTCAGTACCTGAACGAAAAACAGGACGGCGAAACGGTCTGCATCATCGAGCTTTGGGAGCGCGCGCTGCATGAGTCATTCAAGCCAAACCGCAAAGACTCAAACGAGCTGTCCCTCATCATGCAGAATGCTCCTGGTTGGATAAAGTTAAGTAGCCCAAGAAAAACAGCCACATGGGGGAATCAACGATGCTGGGTTAAAATCTCCGGGCAAAAACGACTCAGGGAAGATTTACCGTTTTAATTTCTGGTAGCTGGTTACCGGCTGGTAGTTGTTCTGGTAGTCGCAGAAAATGGCGTAATTAAGCCATTATATTATATATAACTACTAAGACTACTAAAAAATCATATTAATATATAGAGTGAAAAATATATAATATTTTTTATACCATAGCCCTCTATAGGAAAGTTGGTTTTGTAGGTAGTCTGGTAGTTATTCTCTTGATGAAAAATAAAAAAGGATGGCAAAAATGGAATTTTCTGAAATTGTAGAATATGCAAAAAATGGCTTAGATATGCCAAAAATCAGCAGTCAATCAGAACATCTTGCTTACTTGACGGTAATTTGCATCCTGGACGAGTTTCGTAACAGAACAATAAACGGGAGTCAGGCGAAAAACCAGAAAGATAAAGCGGAACAGCTTTTCAATGATGCAAGGAAGCAGGAAGCGGACAGGCTGATAGTATACCGCACCTATCAGCAAAACACCCTGAAAGTGGAGGAATTGCTGCACGAGATCAACAAAGAGCTTCGGAATCAGGAGGCGGACAAGAGCAGAGTGATCGACCTGAGCCTTCATGCGCTGGAAGTTTTGACCGGGGTGAAATTTAAGAAATAGGAGATGTAGAATCATGAAAAGAAGCACAAAAAGAGGAATTGACGATTTAGGGAGGATTGTCATTCCATCGGATTTCAGAGAAGAGCTTGGAATGGAGCCAGGCGAAAAGATAGAGATCTACACAGATGGAGGAAGAGTGATTTTAAAAAGAGTGGTAAAAACAGATCCTATATCTGAAATCAATAGTCTGAAAGAAAGAATAAGCAAAGCCTATGATATCGCATGGAATAACGATGTTCCATCACCGAGTTGTCCGGAATATGAAGAAATGCACAAAGCTTTGAAAGCGGTTATGGATGCATTGAGGGGGGAATGATCATGAAAAACAAAAACCTTCGCCGCCTGTCCATTTTGATTACTGCCCAGACCGCCTATCATCTTTATGAGTATGCAAGGCTTGCAGGATATAAAGAACTGGGGAAAGTTGTAGATAAGCTGGTGAGAGAACATCAGGCAATGAGAGGGAGTGGGAACGGTGGAAAACAAAGAGAAATGCAGATACCTGAATCAATATCGGATTATGCACATCGAGATTGACCAGATAACCAAAGAGCTGCAACGCTGGCAGGATTTAGCGACCAGAATTAGCCCATCATACAGTGATATGCCGCATGGTGGGGGAGGAGATAAGGTGCAAACTGCGGCGGTTGAGGTGGCAGAACTGACCGACCAGCTTAATGAGAAGATCCACCAGGCAGTGAAGATGCAGCAGGAGATAAAAGAGCTGATTGGCACCATTGACGATACAACATTAAGACGGCTGATGATTTATAGATACATACATGGCAAAAAATGGGAAGAAATTGCGGTACTGATGGACTATGATTATCGCTGGATTTTGCGGTTGCATGGCAAGGCATTGTGCAAATTGGATGAACAAGCCATAAAAAGCCACTATAATCTTATGATATGATTATAATAGAATAAAAACAAAAACTAGGGACGTTCATTGAAGATCACTCCTCAAAACCTTATATCTCTCTTGGCAGGAAGCCGGTGCAAATGCATCGGCTTTTTTGCTGTCTAAAAGAAAGGCGAACACAACATGAATCTTAAGGTATTGATGTATAAATTGCAGACTGCCCTTCTTTGTAAGGGTGTCAAGGTCAAAATCAATCAGTTTCAGTCCTATTCGGAGGAAAGCAAACGGATGATAACAAAATATGTGCTGACGGTGCCAAAACAGCATGGGGATAAAATCAAGAATGAGAAGCTGCTGGAAAGCTACCGCCTTTCGGAAGTGGTGCAGAAGCTGGCGGAACTGCTGCGGGGTGGAAGCGGATGAAGCTGACACCAAGGCAAAAGGATTTCTGCGAATATTATTTGCAAACCGGAAATGCAGCGGAGGCGGCAAGGCTTGCGGGGTATAGTGAGAAAACAGCGAGAACGATTGGACAAGAAAACTTGACAAAACCCGCTATTTCTGAATATATTTCCAACCGCCGTGCAGAAATGGACAAGGCATTGATTGCAGACACAAACGAAGTGCTGCGGTTTTATTCCGCTGTCATGCGCGGCGAGGTCAAAGATCAGTTTGGGCTTGAAGCGTCATTATCCGATCGGCTCAAGGCGGGAGACAGTCTGATGAAGCGATATGCTTCGAGTGACCGGTCGCAGGATGCAATGGAGCGGCTGGACGGATTATTAAAGGAGTTTCGAGATGCTGTTAAGTCCGAAACAGATTGAGTTTGTGCGGTGTGCCAATCACCGGTGGAACTTTAAGGGCGGGGCGACCCGTTCAGGCAAAACCTATCTTGATTTTAAGTGGATCATCCCCATGCGGATTCGGGAGCGGGTCGGAATGGATGGCTTGTCGGTCATCCTCGGCGTCACCAAGTCCACCATCGAGCGAAATGTGCTCGAGCCGATGCGCAACATCTACGGCGATGAGCTGGTCGGCGTGATTTCCAGCGACAACACAGCGCGAATCTTCGGCGAAAAATGCTACTGTCTGGGCGCGGAAAAGATATCTCAGGTATCAAAGCTTCGAGGCGCTTCCTTCAAGTACTGCTACGGCGATGAGGTAGCCGACTGGTCGGAGGATGTGTTCACACTTTTGAAAAGCCGACTGGACAAGGATTATTCCTGCTTTGACGGGACGTTCAATCCGCAGCATCCCGACCACTGGCTCAAGCAGTTTCTGGACAGCGATGCCGATATTTTCAGTCAGACCTATACTATCGACGATAATCCTTTTCTGCCGGAAGCGTTTAAGGAGAACCTGAAACGGGAATATGCGGGGACGGTGTTTTATGACCGCTACATCCTCGGGCTGTGGACCAGAGCCGAGGGGCTTGTCTATCCGATGTTCAGTAGTGATGTGCCATACTTGTTGATGAAGAGTTCAGCTGCCTTGAATTTGACATGAACAGGGACACGATCAGCTGGATTCGGAGAAAAATCGAATACAGGAGGTCGCTTATGGAACACTTACCGAAGAAAACCTGTCAAAACGGCATCAGCTATACGCTGGTCGGTGACTATTACATTCCAGACTTGCAGTTACCGGAAGAAAACCGCCCCATTGGGGTTTGGGGACGGATGCACAAAGCCTATCTGGAGTTGTACCACCCAGCCCGGTATAATGACCTGATTTTATCTGGCAAACTATGGACATATCTGGCAGATCTGAATGAGCAGGCACAGAACCGGCTGGATTATATCATTGTCCAGATGAAAGAAGCCGAAGGAATCACGGAGGAACTGAAAGCTCGTGATCAGATGGCATGGGTCAGAGCAATGAACAGCATTCGCAACCGGGCAGAAGAAATCATTCGGTCTGAAATAATTTACTGCTGAAATGTCAGTTTCCCTGTTCAGCCAGTTCCACAATGATATTGCTCTGTCGGAGCAGCCAGTCCGAAAATTCCTTCGGGCTGGCTGTTTTCTTTTTCACAGCCTGTTTCCGCTGCAAGGCTTCTTTTTTGAAGGATTCAAAAGCAGCCAGCATTTCTTCCAAACGGTCGGCAGGAAAGCCGGGGGTTTTCTTTGCCTTATTGATTTTGTTTCTCCAGTTCTGGCACTCGTTTTTGTAGAGCAGATCATAATTGTTTTCTCTGGCTCGTTCATCAAACTCATGCTTGTTCTTGAGAGATTGCTTTTTACGACACTTATCACTGCAAAGCTCATATCTCTGGCTTTTGGCAAGGAATACTTTCCCGCAGATTTTGCATTTCCGGAAATAAAGCCCCCAATCGTTCAGGCGGTTCAGATAATAGATAATCAGCGGATAAAGGGAGGAATAGGCAGAAACACATTCCGTATTTCGTTTGCTGTCCGGATACCAGAGGTCAAGCCGGGTATCTTCATGCGGTACAGAACCATAAATATGCGTAGAAATATTCAGATGCTTGGGCTTTCCTGTATCCTCATCAAAGTCAAGGGGTGGATTTCCCATAAATAAGGCTGTGAAGCCATTTATTTTTCCGATAAAACGCTCACAGGCAGATTCTCGATCTCGTGGTTCTCTTGCCTTCAAATATTCGTTCCAGATACGAAGTGCCACATACATTCTCACCGGATCACCGGTGAGATATTTTTTTGCCAGAAAATCACCGGAAGCCTGTTCCAGTCCTGGCTGCTTCCAACGGTTAGAGTGCAACGCTTCTCGCAGGGGCATCAGACCAAAGCGGTTCCATTCGCCGTCCGGATCATGCTCAAACGCTGAAAGCATGGTTCCCAAAGGGCGTGTAATATCACACAGCACCTCTGCATCGGCATATCCCTGTAAACGAAACCGGATTTGCAGTTCTTCTCCAATCAAGATACGCTCTTTCATCTTCTGCTTGTCCAGCGTCAGCACCAGCAGAATACGGTCATAAAGCGGTTCGTGCCGCACAAATTCAAAGTCCATGCAATCTCCTCCCATCTATTTATGGTAATTTTATAATTTGATTATATCCGTTACACTCATGGTACTGCAAAACTATTGTTTTGTCAAGGTTATAGCGATATGATGACATCAGATGGTAATTCCATTCTATCATGTACCTTGACAACTGAATGACCGTCTGAACTGAGATAAACCGCCATGACCTCTCCTGAAAATGGAGGGCGAGCGCATCGAAAAATCGGTGACTCATGTATGTCGAGCAGGGCAGCATGAAGGAAACGGAACAGGTAGAACGGCAATATGCGGAAAATGAAAATCAATCAATTCAAATAAAGGAGGAACACCGATATGAAAGAAAAAACAAAATGGAACGACTATGACGCTCTGCCCCTGATTTTGGATGTTACGGATATTCAGCATATCATGGGGATTTCCAGAGCCAGTGCTTATGAGCTGGTACACACACCGGGGTTTCCGGCAGTGCGCAGCGGCAGACTGATTAAGATTAGCAAGAAAGCCTTCTTCAACTGGCTGGACAGCGGCGGAAATTCGCACGAGAACAAGAAAGAAAGGATGGCGTAATCATGAATTTGAGTATTCAAGAAAAGAAAATTCTTTATGCCTTTGCCTGTCCCAATCACCACAACACCGTGACAAGGCTCAAATGGCTGACCGCATTGACTGTTGATCCAAAAGCAAAACGCTGGATGCTGGGACTTGCCAGAAAGATGGAAAATGAGGTTGAGGAACACTGGTATCCTTGCTTTTATCAGCAACTCCGCATGGAGATGGCAAAGTATTACGAGGCAAAGAAGTATCTGCGGATGGTAGAGAAAAGCACTGACTTTGAGGAGGATTTTTATGACGAAGCTGTCTAAGTATGAGAAAGAAACCATTATCAACTGGAACGAAGCGGAAAACACTGCCAGCATCTACACCTTCAACGCCGATCTGAAACGCAGACTGGCAGAGTTCAGTCGCAAGTATCCGCTGCTGTGTCGGTTGGAGCGCAGCACCACCGAGGGCAGCGTAACCTATGTGATAGAGAAATCCCGGTTGTCTGTCCGCCTTGTCCCGCCGTACAGCGAAGAACGGCTGGCAGCTGCCAGAGAGTACGCCAAACAGCATGGATTTCAGGTTTTGCGTACAGAAAAGGAAAGTGCCTGATTACAGGGCAAATTACTGCAAAATGCCGGGTCTGCACCCGGCATTTTCACAGTCTGTTTATTCAGGGGTATCAAGTATCCAGTACCATAGAAGATGAAAAATGTCCGATTTGGGAGCTATTCCCCCGGTCGGGAGAAAGGAGGGAAAAATAATGGGTAATTTATATGGCTATATCCGTGTCAGCACCAGAGAACAGAATGAGGACAGGCAGATTCTTGCCCTGAAAGAGCTATCTATCCCAGAGAAGAATCTGTTTATAGATAAGCAGTCCGGCAAGGATTTTGAACGCCCACAGTACCGAAAAATGGTGCGGAAACTAAAAAAAGACGATCTGCTCTATATCAAGAGCATCGACCGTCTGGGGCGTAACTATTCTGAGATTCTGGAGCAGTGGCGGATTCTGACCAAGGAAAAAGGAATTGATATTGTGGTGCTGGATATGCCCTTGCTGGACACACGCCGGGGCAAAGACCTGATGGGCACATTCCTCAGTGATATTGTGCTGCAAGTGTTGTCCTTTGTGGCAGAAAATGAACGCAGTAATATCCGGCAGCGTCAGGCAGAAGGAATTGCCGCTGCCAAAGCAAGAGGTGTCCGCTTTGGCAGACCCCCAGCGCCTTTACCAGAGAACTTCCATCATCTATATCAACAATGGAAGAACGGCAAAATCACAGGCACAGCTGCTGCAAAGCTGTGCGGGATGCCGCTTTCCACCTTCCGCTATCGTGCGGAGATTTACGAAAAAGCCAAGTTGTTGTAAGCAGGTATTTTTACAGGATTGTGTACCTTTCTGTAAAATGCCTGCTTTTTAACTATAAGAAAATGATACCACAGAACACCGGCTTTTTCCATACAAAATCTGTGAACAAAAGCCCTTTTGCCCCTTCTCAAACACCGGAAAACGCACCTGCGAAAAGGTACACCATCTTGCAGGTGGTTGCCTTTCTGTGAGTGCGTGGATATAGAGGTGTAAGGAAATGGCAGAACAACAGGTAAAGTCAAGGCAGCGTGTGGCGGATCACGGCGAGGTATTTACTGCCGAGCGTGAAGTAAAAGCCATGTGCGACCTTGTAAAACATGAAACAGAACGGATTGAAAGCCGATTTTTAGAGCCAGCTTGCGGAAACGGGAATTTCCTTGCGGAAGTCCTCAGCAGGAAGCTGACTGTTGTAAAAAACCGTTATGGAAAAAGCCCTTTTGACTATGAACGGTACTCGGTACTGGCAATGACCAGCCTGTACGGAGTTGACATTTTGGAGGATAACGCAGAGGAATGCCGCCAGCGGCTGTTTGACATCTGGGACAAGGAATATACCGCCAATGCCAAAGCCCAGGCAAACGAACAGTGCCGGGAAGCGGTACGGTTTATCCTGCGCAAAAACATTCTGTGCGGAGATGCGCTCACCATGCTCCAGGCAGACGGTTCCCCTATTGTTTTTGCAGAGTGGAGCCTCGTTACTGGTAATCAGATGAAACGCCGTGATTTTGCACTCGATGAGCTTCTGAACGGACACGAGGAGCAGATGGATATTTTTATGATCGGCTGGGAGTATGACGAGGAAGTTCAGGCATTTATCCCATCGCCCATCAGGGAATATCCGCTGACTGATTACAGGAGGGTGCAGGATTATGAGTGATTTTTACAGCAATATGTATAATCCGGATGTCCTCACCTGTCTGGCGAATCTCTCCAACGATGAGGTATTCACGCCGCCGGAGGTGGCAAACCGGATGCTGGATATGCTGCCGGAAGAACTGTGGCATGACAGCAGCGCAACATTTCTCGATCCAGCCTGTAAGTCTGGGGTGTTCCTGCGGGAAATTGCCAAAAGACTGATTGAGGGATTGAAAGAGGAAATCCCGGATTTACAGGAACGCATCGACCACATTTTTCACAAGCAGCTGTATGGTATCGCAATCACTGAACTGACCAGCCTTCTCTCCCGGAGAAGTGTGTATTGCTCCAAGTATCCAAACAGCAAGTATTCCATCACGCTTTTTGAGGACACCAGCGGCAATATCCGGTACAAGCGGATACCGCATCGCTGGCAGAACGGCAAATGCCTGTTCTGTGGTGCGTCCAAGAGCGAATACGAGCGAGGGGACGAGCTGGAAACCCATGCTTATGAGTGGATACATACGACCAAACCGGAGGAGATATTCAAGATGAAATTTGATGTAATAATCGGCAATCCGCCGTATCAGTTAAATGATGGCGGAAATGGTGTGAGTGCCGCACCAATTTTTCAGCATTTTGTTGAGCAAGCTATAAAACTTAAACCACGATATTTATCAATGATAATCCCTGCACGTTGGTATGCAGGAGGAAAGGGATTGAATGAATTTCGTGAACTGATGTTAAATGATGCTCATGTGAGAAAGTTAGTGGACTACGAATCAAGTAAGGACTGTTTTGATGCGGTTAATATCGCTGGAGGAATATGCTATTTTTTGTGGGATAGAGATCATGCTGGGCAATGTGAAATCACAAATTGGAACAATGATAATCCGGTCATAATGGAGCGACAGCTTAACGAGTTCCCCATATTGATTCGCTCAAACTTGGCTGTTTCGATTGTTCATAAAGTCCTAAATGTTAGCCCTGATGTCCATAGCAATCACGCCTATCCGAGAAACCCCTTTGGGTTTGCCACAAATTACCGTGGGCGTAGCGAACAAAAGCCGGGAGATATTGAGTTGCTGACCAGTGTTGGCTTTTGCTATGTTTCTCGTAAGGAAGTTATCAAGAATACGGACATTATAGACAGTTATAAAGTTCTTATAGGACGTCTTGTTCCGAGCAATGGGGAATTAGACGTAAATCCCAAAGACGGCTATAAAGTCATTACAGATACGAGAATTATCGGACCTGGTCAAATAAATACAGAAACCTATTTAGATATTGGCGTATTTGATACTGAACAAGAAGCTATAAATTTTGATAGGTACCTTAAATGTAAACTACCCAGATTTTTACTTAGACAAGCTATTTCATCCCTAAATGTAACCAGAGAATGTTTTCGGTTTGTGCCTTATCTTGACTTTAAAGAGGAATGGACGGATAATAAATTGTATAAAAAATACAATTTAACCGATGATGAAATAACTTTTGTTGAACGAACCATACGAACAATGGATTAAACTACAAATTTAAGGAGAAATACAATATGAGTTTAAGTGGAAATTATATCTTTAGTTTTGATGGTAAGCTGATGTTGGGAACTGTAACAGCGTCGGTTGGCTATAACACAGTGTCCGCTGATTTGATGGTTGGCTACTTGAGGAATTGCGATCAATCCAGAATCACTGGTGTTGTACCAGCAGAAGGATTGCCAATAGATAATGCCCATCGTTGTAATGTACACATCAATAAGTTTGATGACCATATTAGTATTAACATAGAAGATTGGAGGACTGGAAAAGTACTTTTTGGATATAGTGGAATAATTCGTCAAGGCTCTTTGATTGAAGTAGCAAATGATGAGTAAGGTGATAATAACAGCAACTAATTTTGCTGCTAACTATATTTATTAAGAAGTAAAAAATGCTATTTTTGAATAAAGTTTAACATGAATAATCTTTATTGAGAGAGGTTGATAAATATGCTGGTATTGTGTAGTAAATGCAGTACTGTTTTTGATTGTCAAGAACCTAAATGTCCAAATTGTGGTTCAATGGACAGAGATATAGGAGTTTTTGATTCATTTGATATGTATGAAAAGCATATTGGAGTACAGGATTTAAGCGGAGAAACATATTCAGGGAAAAGTAAATTTTTTTATGAAGTAAAAACAAAACCAGATTTTGATCGAGATACCCAACAAAATGTAATGGTAGAACGAACATTTGATCGAAGAGAAGATAAAGATTCATACATTGAAGAAATAAAAACAAAATCTGGAGAGGTTATCAAAAGAAATACTGATAAATTGAGTGAACATAAAGGACATGGGTGTGATAAAACACATCCAAGAAATAGTGGTGGCGGTAATGGCAACTGATTTCTTCCCGCAACGCCCCAATGCTCACCCGATGATTTACGCCTACGAGGACACCAATCCGCAATATCAAGGGCTTTTGAAGGTTGGCTATACCGCCATTGATGTGGACAAGCGTGTTGCCCAGCAGTACCCCACCAAACGACCGGATGGCAGCATCCCCTATCGCATTGTCTACCGGGAAAGTGCCATGTATCCAGATGGTTCCTCGTTCACTGACCATGATGTTCACCGTGTCTTGAAACGCAAGCAGATTACCGGCATGGGCGGCGAATGGTTTCGCTGTACTGTAGACGATGTGCGGGCGGCGGTGCTGGCAGTCAAAAACCATACTGCCAATATGGAGAATCGGGTCAATAGTTTCTCCATGCGTCCGGAACAGCAGGAAGCTGTGGACAAAACCGCTGCCTATTTTCAAAGTGCCTATGAAGAGGATTCCACACGCTACCCTAAGTTTTTGTGGAACTGCAAAATGCGCTTTGGTAAGACCTTTGCGTCCTATCAGCTGGCAAAACGAATGGGATTCAAGCGGATTCTGATTCTGACCTTCAAGCCAGCTGTGGTCAGCGCATGGCAGGAGGACTTGAACAGCCACATTGATTTTGAGGGCTGGCAGTTTATCAGCCGCAACACAGAACTGACCTATGAAACGGCAGACAAGTCTCGTCCCATCGTCTGCTTTGGCTCTTTTCAGGACTATCTGGGAGTAAATAAGGAAACCGGCGGCATCAAGGCAAAAAACGAATGGGTACATTCCACTAACTGGGATTTGGTTATCTTTGACGAGTACCACTTCGGAGCCTGGAAGGAAAATGCCAAAAAGCTGTTTGAGCAGGAGGACGAGGACAGCTACGACAGCGAAGATATGGATAAGTATGACCGTGGAAACGCCTACGATGAAACTTTCCTGCCCATCACAACCATGTATTATTTGTATCTGTCCGGTACGCCATTTCGGGCGCTGAATTCCGGTGAGTTCATCGAGGATCAGATTTACAACTGGACGTACTCAGATGAACAGCGGGCAAAGGAAAATTGGCAGGGTGACGGAAATCCCTATGCAGCACTGCCCCGTATGGTGATGATGACTTACCGCATCCCGGACAGTATCCGTCAGATCGCCATGCAGGGAGAGTTCAACGAGTTTGACCTGAATGTCTTTTTCTCTGCCAAAGGCAAAGGTGCGGAGGCTCGCTTTGTCTATGAAAATGAGGTACAGAAGTGGCTGGATCTGATTCGGGGTGCTTATCTGGAAACCAGTGTGGATGATTTGAAGCTGGGAGCAAAAAAACCTGCCATGCCGTATGCCGATGTACGCCTGCTGAATGTGTTGCAGCATACACTTTGGTTTCTCCCCAATGTGGCTTCCTGCTATGCGATGAAAAATCTATTGATGCAGAAGCAGAATACTTTCTATCATGATTACACCATCAATGTTTGTGCAGGTACGGGCGCTGGAATTGGTGCAGCGGCTCTGGAGCCGGTGCAAAAATCCATGCGTGACCCATTGGAGAGCAAGACGATCACCCTCTCCTGCGGTAAGTTGACAACAGGTGTTACCGTCAAGCCATGGACAGGCATTTTTATGCTGCGCAATCTGTCCAGCCCGGAAACCTATTTTCAGGCAGCGTTCCGGGTGCAGAGTCCGTGGGAAATCACGACAGACGGCGGCAAAAAGGAAATTGTCAAGCAGGAATGTTATGTGTTTGACTTCGCTCTCGACCGGGCGCTCAAGCAGATTTCCGATTACAGCTGCCGTCTGAACATTGACGAAGGCAACCCGGAAAAGAAGGTGGCGGAGTTTATCAATTTTCTGCCGGTCATTGCCTATGATGGCAGCACCATGCGGCAGATTGATGCAGGTGAGGTTCTGGACATTGCTATGGCAGGTACATCTGCCACCTTGCTTGCCAAACGCTGGGAAAGTGCGCTGCTTGTCAATGTGGACAACGATACCCTTTCCCGTTTAATGGCAAGTCCGGCGGCGATGGATGCTCTGATGAAAATTGAAGGCTTCCGTAGTCTGAATGAGGATATAAAGACCATTATCAACAAGTCCGAAGCCGTAAAAAAGGCAAAGAAAGAGGGTACAGAAAAACTCACACCAAAAGAGAAAAAGGAGCTGAGCGAGGAAGAAAAAGAGTATAAATCCAAACGCAAACAGATTCAGGAAAAGCTGATTAAATTCGCCACCCGCATTCCGGTTTTCATGTATCTGACCGATTACCGGGAACGATGCCTGAAGGATGTTATCACACAGCTGGAACCAGGGCTTTTCAAGAAAGTAACAGGTCTGGATGTAACAGATTTTGAGTTACTGGTATCTCTCGGTGTGTTCAACGATTCGCTGATGAACGATGCCGTTTATAAGTTCAAGAGATACGAAGATGCCAGCCTGAGCTATACCGGCATAGACCGGCACGAAGGCGAGAACCGTGGCGGTTGGGATACGGTTATCACAGATGCTGACTATAACAGTATGTTCGCTCTGCAACAGGCTTCGATGGAAGCACCGATTCCTTCGGCGGATGATTTGCCGGAAAAGCCGTTTCTGGATTTTGCGGAAGCTGTCAGGGACATGGATCAGCCCGAAAAAGACAAGCGGCATTCACAGAAGATTGCAGAAAGGCCGGCTGTGTATGGGCAACATTTGGAAAAGCCACGCTACACTCCACCAGCGCCAAAACCAGCAGAAGTTGCATCTCAAAAACAGGTGGATTTGTCCCGTGTTGTGGTTGGCAGTCAGCTTCGGCACAAAGCATTTGGTATGGGTACGGTAAAAGAAATTCAAGGCGGCTTGATTATTGTAGTGTTTGGAGGGACGGAGAAAAAGTTTCAGTTCCCCGGTGCATTGCTGCAAGGCTTCCTGAGCCTGCCGGAATGATGCAACAACAAAACCACGCTATAAAAATTTGTGCAAAGAACCGATGTGTTTTTCGTAAAAGAGAAATGCATCGGTTTTTCTTTTTGAAGAAAGCGACCAAGTAGCCGTCTTCAAAAACCGGAAGAGCTGACTGGCTATGTTTTTTGCCGTCAGTTTTTTCGGGCGGGAGTACAGAGGGATGCAATCCCTTTGTGCTGGGTACAGGGGTGCAGCGCCCTGTTGGGGTCAAGGGGAAACGCCCATTGGCGGGTTGAGGGCAGCCAGCCCCATCGGGTCAAGGGTGAAACGCCTTGCCCAAGGAGAATTGTTGCCTTGCGACAATGCTCATGTACGGTAAAGAAGCAAGCAACCGAAAACAATAGATAGACCGCCAGCACTACACTATTCCGAACCAAAG
>PPYF01268475.1_pt1 | contig 23359 bp, 23 predicted proteins | sample 1559871 | NCBI WGS metagenome assembly PPYF01 (sample SAMN08240021, study PRJNA423297) | Human gut metagenome, whole genome shotgun sequencing project.
CATGATTCCTAAGACATCACCAAATTTTTGAGAGCTTTTTTGTGTTAAAATAAGCAAAATAGCCCCCAGAAAGCATATAGTCATACCTACCCCTGTAGCAGAAGAAGACATTTTTTGACTTTTCTGTTACAAAAAAAACGATACGGAACTCTTTCTTTTAATAGCTTTTTGCTCGATTCCTAATTAGTTATCCGTATCTGTCCTCACAAGACTATAAGAGACAATGGTACATTGTCATAGTTCACTTGCTTTGGACTTTTCAATATGTAAGTTCTTTCTGTCGTCAGAGGTGTTCAACACTTCCCATTTTCTCTTTTGCTTGCCTATGGCAAACATTCTGCAAATGAGCTTAAACTTGACGGCATTCAATGCCTTACGCTTAGTATCAGAATCTTTTCTGCCTCCTAACTTTCGATTATAAAACATTTGCATTTCCACATCGTACTCAACAGCTCTCAATGCCGCCATAGACAGGTCAGCTTTCACTTGACCGTTACAGTGTGCGGAAGGTCGGGCACGCCATTTCACACTGGTACCAGAAGTGTGACTGCATGGAGCTACGCCAACATATCTCGCATATTGCCGAGCTGTGTCAAAAGCGGTAAAGTTTCGTGTGATGGCAATTATGTTTGTTGCATTGACAAAACCAATTCCTGGTATCGTCAACAGATTCTGAAAAGTGTCAAAGACATCTTCCTCCTTGGACATTAATTCACACTCTTCCTGATCTATCTTCTCAATGTCATGATTGAGCTTTTTAATGTAGCTCTCATACATGGCAGAATCCTCTTTCGTTTCAAACATCTGCATTCGGTTCATAAAGTTTGTCCGTTGCTCCACAAGGAACTTACGCTCATTGACAAGTTGCTTCAATTGTTGCATAGCCTTGCTTGGCAACTTGTATGGCTTGGCACATTCCGTGCCATCATAACGATAGAGGAAGTCAGCTATCTTTGCAGAGTCATTCTTGTCTCGCTTATCTATTGTCCCCATAGGATGATGTTTTACTATACGTGTACTAAGCATACAGAAAGAGTAATTCTTGGACGTGAGGAATTTTTCCAAGTCCAAGGAGTAGCAACCTGTAAATTCCATGCCAAACAGGGCTTGGGAAAGTACCACACGGCTCTTTTTGAGCCATGAGCACATATCGCCAAATCCCTTGCGAGTGTTGTTGAACACCTCATGAGGGAACATTTTGATGTTGGTGTCCTCACGAAATATAGATACATCTATGACATTTTTAGAGATGTCAATGCCTACAAATGATTTATTTTTCATATCTTTGCACCGCTTTACGAAAGGAACTCTCTATGTCAGGATAAGCCAAATCTTTTAAAAGCTGGGACGGACAGCTAATTCCCTAAAAGGCACTGAGTCTGACATTTCGGGCAGAGGAGACTATATCAAGGGAAAGGGCTTTGCCTAAGATTAAAAAGTTCACTACCTCTGTCTGGAGTTCCTTCCTTTTGAGGATTCCTCGCAAAGGTAGTGCCAAAAGCAACCAAGAGACTCTATCATGGTATAGTGATGGTCTTAAAACACTGTTAGTTCACTCATGGTTGCTTGTTTTTCCCATTTCGATAATTGTCCGTCTCCACATACGGAGTACCTCGTTTTATAACGGCAAACATACGGAGTATCATCTTAAACTTGATTGCATTAAACACTATTCCACTGCATTTCTCCTTTCTCTTGCGTTCCCAGTAATCTCTGATGTTCGGAATGTGCTGCATGCAAACCAAACAGGCAATGGACAAATCTGCCTTTGCCTGTTTAAAACCTTTCTTAGAGACTGACGAGCCTTTTCTCACAGATGTACCAGATTCTTTCTTGAAAGGAGCGACACCAATATAGCAAGCGTATTTACGTGGGTTATCTATTGCCATGAAGTTTTCGGTCAAGACAATGGTTTCAAGTGCGACAACACGCCCAATACCAGGTATTGATGTCAGCAGGGAAAAGTTCTTGCTGATGTCCGCATCTTCTTTTATGTACATGTCAATTTCATTGTCTATGCCTTTAAGTGCATCATTGAGCGTTTTAAGTTGCCCATTCTTACGTTCCACAGACAAATCTGTGTCATACGCACATATATCATGAAGCTGCTGCTTGTAAAGGACTGACTGCTTGACTGTCTGCTTGCGTTCCGCCAAAAGCCTCTTCAACTTAAAATATACAGGAGAAGGAAGTTTTGATGGGTTGCGAAGAATCTTTCTGTGGTTCTGCTCACAGTAAATGGCTATGCGGAAAGAATCAAGCTCGTCAGTCTTGATGCGGTCGAGCGAACGCAGTCCATCATCCAAGTCTGGCTCAAAGCGATGCATCTTGCGAGGTTCCACCATCCTATAAATATAATGTTTCTCTTCCAACCACAGTCTAAAGTTTTGGGTGTAAAGTCCTGTATATTCCATACAGAACAAGACTATATCAAACCCCTTGCTTACCTTTGCCACCCATGAACCAATTTTCTTGAAACCTGCATTGTTGTTGCTCACCTTTATATGGGCTTTCTTCCAATCAATGCTTTCTCCGTCATAATAAGCAAGGTCGAGAGTCTGCTTTGAGACATCCACGCCTATGTAAAGTTCTTTATCCATAATTTTGACATTTAATAGTTAAATGGAATCAAGAAAGTTGGCTGGATTATATAAGGACTATGACATGAGAAAGGGCATACCTTGAAAGAAAGATAGTTCACCTTAACACCCATTAACCAAATATCCTAACTTGATTCCTGGGTGCAAAGGTAAAAGAGGACAAAACTATTCAATGTCTTGGACAATTGTATTCACAGCTGCCCATTGATAATTATGCAGTAGATATATACCTTACTGATGATGGCTGTACAGATGGTACACCAGAAACTGTAAAGGCTGAGTTTCCGCAAGTAAATATTATACATGCCAAAGGCGATTTGTTTTGGAATCGTGGTATGTTCACGGCATGGGAAAAAGCCGCCAATACCAAGGATTATGATTATTATTTGTGGCTTAATGATGACACCTTTGTCGTAGATAACATGATGGTTACATTGATAGAGGCTGCTGAGGTTACTGATAATAAAGCGATAATAGTAGGAGCAACAGAAGCAACAGACCATTCGCGGTTAACATATGGTGGGCGATTGCGTGACGCATCCATTCCTCTTCCTGATGGTAAGCTGACAGAGGTGGAGTTTTTCAATGGTAATATTGTGTTTATTCCCCGTATGCCTTATCATGTGCTTGGTAATCTTGATTATTATTTCACACATAGTAAAGGTGATTTTGACTATGGCATGAGGGCGAAGAAAGCTGGTGTTCAGATGTTTCAGGCTGGCAAGGTCTTGGGTGTGTGCGATGCCCACACCTCTCTTGACAAATGGTGTAACCCAGACGTGCCGTTTATAAAGCGTTGGAGAATGTTGCATCGTCCTAATGGAATGCCACCTAAAGAGACGTTCCATTTGGAAAATCGACATTTTGGTTATTTTGTAGCATGTAAGCATTTCTTATCTATCTATATAAGATGCTTGTTTCCTCAGTTTTGGATCAAAAGAATTAAATGATGACATATAAGTTCCAGCAAAAGTTATAAGCTATAAAGGTAAGCATTTGGTTAGTTTTCTATTGTAAACATAATGACTAAACTTTAATATAAAACAAAAATAATGCATATAGGATACATACATCTTGACTATGGTGAATGGCAGAATGGTAGCTATAATGTTCAAGAGATAGGTTTGGGCAAGGCTATGGTTCAGCTAGGACATTCTTTCACAATTGTCTATTGGGTTAGCAAAAATGACGAACGTTGTGGAAAGACAGTAAAGATACAAGATGGAATATATAAAGTGTATTTATCATACAAGTGGAGATGTGTACATCATATAATTCCTGACATGAAAAAATTGATGCCTCTTCATCTTGACGTTCTTCATCTTCAATGTGACAATCTTGTTGGAGTGCCTTTTGCCGTAAGTTATTGTCTATACCATCAGATACCTCACTATTGTTATGTGGGAACTCTCCATAGTTCTTCAAAAAAGAGTGTTTCACGCATGATTGTTGATATCATAACATATAGAAATTACTTTTATTTGAGGAAGACAAAAGTATTTGCCAAAACCCTAGCTGTCGTAGAGGAGCTACATAAACACGGGGTTAAATCAGCTTCTTTTGCACCTGTAGGTTTGGATACAGATGTTATACCAACAGAAAATCGAAGTAAATTACAAATAAAGAGTGACTTGAAAATTCCTGTTGACAAGAAAATCATAGTTTGTATATGTGCCTTGCGTCATGATAAACATCCGCTAGACTTGCTTGATTTGGCAGAACTTCTTTCTGATGATTTTTATATTGTACATATTGGTTCTGCTTGGACAGCAGAAAAAGAATACAAGGAACATTTAGCTAAAGGAGGCAATCTTGAAAAAGTACACTATATAGGCACAATTCCTAATAAAAAAGTACATGCTTATTATGAAATAGCCGATTATGTTGTAAACTTCAATCCTAATGAGATTTTTGGTATGGCAATTCTTGAGGCTATGTATCACGGATGTACTGTTGTAGCTCGTCATGCTCCTGGACCTGATTGCATCATTGAGAATGGAAAAAGCGGCTTCTTGTGCAATAGTGTTGTTGAGATGGCAGATATAATAAAAAACAATTCTCATGCAGAATGTGCAGAGAAACGTATTGAAGACAATTTCTTATGGATCTCTACAGCAAAAAGCTTTTTGTTAGATTTTATACCAAACGATGAAAATAAAAAATAATAAAAACATTAATTATTGGATTGGACGCTTAATAAATAATGCTAGACGTGTTTCCACTGGTAGAAAATGCCCACAGAATGTTGGGCTGTAAAAATGTTGAATTTCTTGATTGGCCAGATGGAGGCTTTTTGGCTAATGAAAACAATGAACTGTTATGTGGTGGTCTCTTGAAAAAAATAATGGAATACAACCCTTCTGCTATTTTCTATCCTAATTGTTATGACAATACAGAAGATTATAGAGCTGTATGTAGAATCATGAAGAAAATGATGCAACATTTAGTTGTTAAACAGTTTATGTATTGTGTATGGCTGTGGGATGATACTCCATGGAAAGAATTGATGAAGTTGAGGTCTGTAAATGCCCTTGTTTTAAAAAGTGAAAATAATCATAAATCTAACGCTGTAGATTATTATGTAAACAGTTCTGTTTATGGTGTAAGATTATCAGGAAATCTGCCTGTATTGTTTACGAAAATGATAAAACAAAAAAACGAACTTTATTTTAGATAGTAAAATTATGATACCAAAAATAATACACTATTGTTGGTTTGGTGGTCAAGAGTTGCCAGACCTTGTGAAAAAATGTATAGAAACATGGCATAAGTATTTACCAGATTATGAGTTTAAGCTATGGAATGAGGAGAGTTTTGACATCAACTCATCAGAATGGTGTAAGGGGGCATATGAAGCGAAAAAATATGCTTTTGTAGCTGATTATGTACGGCTTGTTAAACTATACGAAGAGGGAGGTATCTATCTTGATACTGACGAGAAACTTGAAAAAAGTCTGAATCGTTTTGTGGAGAATGATGAGGCTTTTATGGGTTTTGAGGATGGAAAGGTCTTGTCTATGGGAGTAATGGGCTTTCCTCCTAAGCATAAACTTATATCTGAACTCATGCAGTATTATAAACAGCCATTTACAATGGATATTATAGAAAAAAATATATCCAATGCAGTTGCTGCAACCAACTATATAGAAGAGAAATACGGATTGAAAATAGATAACAGTGAGCAAATTGTATCTGGAGTTCATATCTATCCTCGAACATTTTTTAACGCTATGGATTTTTGGGGGAATTGGGACAGAACAGATGACACAACATCTGTGCATCTTTATATGGGGTCGTGGTTACCAAATGAAGCAAAACGTAAATTAGACAGACGTAAGACATGGTGGTGGAGATTGGCTAAAACTTGTTGGAACTTATTGAAAGGGCAAAAAAAATGAAAGAATATATAAAATCAAAATTTTTGGATTTTCTTTATGTATTTCTAAATTACATAATTGCTTACTTTCCCTGCTGGCATATTCGGAAATTGTTTTATGTGGTATGTGGTATGAAGATAGGACCTGGATCAAGAATCTTAATGGGAACAGTTATTATCAAACCTTGGCGCATAAAAATAGGACGTAACAGTTTTATTAATGAGAGTTGTCATATTGACGCGCGTGGGGGGGTTGATTGGTGCTGGTAGCACTGTACTTACTAGTGAATATGATAAAGATGCTTTGTATTCTGGTGTTCCTGCAAAATATATTAGAAAAAGAAATCTAGAAGGAAAATATATTTTAAATTGGACTCCATGGTTTAGATAATGAACATGAAAAAAAACATATTAATAACTTTTCTTTTTAAGGAAGGTGCAGGTCCGGTTTTCACACTAGAAATGGCACGCGGATTTGCACAGAACGGGTGTGACGTATACGTTATAATTTCAAGCAAAATTGCCAATAAGGATGATTGGAAAAAGGAAACTGCGTTGAAAGAAGTGTATTTTTTAGAAACAGGAACAAGGGATACTGCTATTCAAGCAACAATGTCTTTTTTCTTTAAAGAAAGAAGAAAATTGAAAAAACACTTTAACCATATTGTTTTTGATCGGATAATCAGTACATTCTATCATCCGTGGGCAATCAGTTTGATGAGATGTCTCAAAGGTCCTAAATATACAATATGTCATGATCCAATACATCATAGTGGAGTGCCTTTTATAGAACGTTATATGACAACAAAATATATAAAATCGTCTGACGATGTAGTGGTGCTTACAAAGAGTTTTATTCCTATTGTTCAGAAGCGTTTTGGCTTTGACCTTTCAAAAATCCATTATATGCCGCACGGACGGATGAAGAGCTATAAGAAAGATACTTTTTTAACTGTTGATTTTTCTTTAAATACAACAATTAATTTTCTTTTCTTTGGCCGTATAAGCGAATACAAAGGATTAACGATTTTGGCAAAAGCTTATTCTACTTTAGTTAAAACAAAGCCCAATGTTTCTTTGAGAGTTGTTGGAAGTGGAAACTTTGAACCTTTTAAGGAATTCTTTGAGGGTTTACCAAATGTTGATATTACCAATAAATATATTGAGGATAAGGACGTTGAGTCATATTTTTGTAAACCAAATACCATTTTAGTACTCCCGTATTTGGATGCAAGTCAAAGTGGTGTTATACCTGTTGCCTTAGAGTTTGGCGTCCCAATCATAGCCTCTGAAACAGGAGGGTTGCGAGAACAGATGAATAACGGAGCTTTTGGATTGTACTGCAAACCAAATGATATTAACGCTTTATACCAAATAATGGATTATTGTGTTGATCATCCTAATGACTTAAATATGGAACGTAAAAAAATGGCAGAGTATCTCCAAAGCATTGATTGGGACAAAGTAACAGCAAAACTTATTACAGGATGAAACATGTATTTCATATTATTACCCATCTTGATGTAGGTGGGGCAGAACGTGTGGCATTCAATATTGCAAAATCGGATAATCCAGCTATAGAATATCATATCGTCGAAGTTGTGCATTCAAGCTCTGAATTTTCAAGAAAAATAATAAAAGAACTAACCGACGCTGGCATCATCGTCCATTGTTCACCTTATAGCATTAAAAAATATGCAATTTTGATGTTTTGGATCTGGTTTAAGCGCCTATATATTGATTTAAAGCCAGATGTTATCCATGTTCATACGGAAATACCAGATCTTGCTCTATGGGTCTTCAGAAAAATTGCTTGGACATATTTCTGGATTCATCCTATATATATCAGAACCATTCATAACACTGAATTATGGAATGGTTGGAAAGGGATCGGTAAGTTTGTTGAAAGGTTTTATATTAGGCATCATTGCAATGTTGCTATCTCTCAATCTACCAAAGAATGTTATGAACGTGCTTATGGCGAAAAAAATATACCTATTATTTATAATGGTTTAGAAGAGGTGGTGCAAAAACCATTTGACCAAATTGTCAAAGGCAAGGTGAATGTACTTTTTGCAGGACGATTGGAATGGCAAAAAGGCGTAGATGAACTGTTGGAGGTTATTGTGGCCTTTAAGAATAGTAACAACCTTCATTTTCATATAGTGGGAGAGGGCAGTTATTTAGAGAAGATAAAAACTACGATTGGAACTTTCTCTAATGTGAGCCTTTATGACAAAATTTATGGACTGTCACAATATCTTGGTTCGTTTGACTATTTGTTTATGCCTTCAAACCATGAGGGTTTGGCACTGATGCCAATTGAGGCAAGTCTTGCACATACACCAACTGTCATCAATAGATGTCCTGGTCTTAGAGACACATTGCCAGAAGACTGGCCTTTGGCTGTTGATGGCAATTCTGTTGATGCTTTTATTGAAATCTTTAGTAAAGACATTTCGGAAGAAAAATATAAAGAGCTGTCAGGCAAAGCCTATATGTTTGCTAAAGAAAACTTTTCATTAAAGAAGATGCAACGAGAGTACGAACAATTATATCAAAACAAGTAAATAATCTGTTATGAAAAATAAAGTTTGTTATATTTTGCCTTATTATGGCAAATTCCCAAATTATTTTGATTTGTGGTTAGAGTCTGTTAGACATAATGCTCATATTGCAGATTTTTATATAATTACAGACAGTGATTTTCCATTCAGCACAATTCCTTCTAATGTATTTTTAGTAAATATATCTTTAAATGAGATTAAGGAAAGACTGGATAAAGTGACAGGGATAAATTGTTGCTTAAAATCCCCTTATAAGCTGTGTGACTACAAACCGACTTATGGCGCTGTTTTTAATGATATAGTTCGTGACTATGATTTTTGGGGATGGTGTGATCCTGATATAATATGGGGCGATTTGTCATTATTCATTAATGATGACACAATGTCTAAGTTTGATGTAATTGGTGGCGGTGGCCCTTGCACCTTGCAACGTAACACTCCTTATTTCGTAAATCTGTTTAAGAAAAAGAATAGAACGATAAACGCTTTTACTTTTGACGAAACTCGTTCCACAAATTTGAATCTGATCTATGATGAATGGGGGTATGCAAGGCTTCGTAAAGAAGATGGCGTAAAGGAAACTGACATGTATAACTGGTTCCTGAAGAGAGCTTTAGATATATTGCCGCCTAAGGGTTTTGGTCCTCATAGAGTAATGAAAATCCGATTTTCTGAAGGATTACATTTTGTAGAATATTCAGATGGTAAGATTTTTGATGTCGAAATTTTGCGAGATGACATTGTAAACAAGAAAGAATATGCATACGTTCATCTACAAAAACGCAAGATGGATAGACTTTGTCGTGATAATAAACATTTTCTTATTTACAATGAAACCTTTCTGCCGCATTTTATGTACGAAGAGGTGATTTGCAATATTCAACAACATTTTGATTGTTTTAATGAAGGTTCCTCTGTAAGAACTTCTGTGGGGGGGACATCGGGAAGGTGGGGATGAGGAAACTCTTTGATTTCTTCAAGCTCCTAAGGAAGATACGGCATGAGGTGAAGGTGGTCAAACCTCAATTGGTGTATGTTACGCCTAATGCTTGTGGCGGTGCTTTCTATAAGGACTTTGTGGTGGTTCAGATGCTGAAACGTCTGGGTTGTCAGGTGGTGGTGCATTACCATAATAAAGGTGTGGTAACTCGTCAAGACAGGCGTTTGGACAATGCTTTGTATAGACGGTTCTTTAAGGATATCAAGGTGATTCTCTTGTCTGAATGTCTTTATGATGATGTGAAGAAATATGTGAAGAGGGACGATGTGTTCGTATGTGGCAATGGTATCCCTTCGGCTTCTATAGAGAGTTTTGTATCGGCTCCTTTTGATGCGGCATCTCCTGAAGATAAGATTCCTCATCTCCTGTTCCTTTCTAATCTTCTGATAAGCAAGGGTGTGGTTGTGCTGCTTGACGCCTTGAAGATCTTGAAGGAGAAGGGGAGCCGCTTTGCCTGTGACTTTGTAGGAGGTGAAACGGTGGAGATGGACGCTGCTATGTTCCAGAATGAGGTGACGAAGCGCGGACTGGAAGACATGGTGGTGTATCATGGCAGGAAATATGGTAAGGACAAGGAGGCTTTCCTGAATGGTGCTGACATCTTTATCTTCCCTACGTTCTATCATAACGAGTGTTTCCCATTGGTATTATTGGAAGCTATGCAGCATCGCCTACCGTGTGTTTCTACCACAGAGGGTGGAATCCCCGGTATTATAGATGAAGGCAAAACAGGCTTCCTCGTCCCAAAGTATAATGCTGCAATCTTAGCCAACAAAATAGAAACACTCCTCACCGACTCTGCCTTGCGCCAACGCATTGGTTCGGCAGGACGAGAGAAGTATGAACGTGAGTTTACGTTGGAAGTTTTTGAGAAAAGGATGGCGAAGATTTTAAAAATATGTGTTTGATTTAAGTACTAATATGTTTCGATTAAAAGATTTAAATATACTTGGTAGCAAGGCGGAGCTTGCCTCGCTGCCAGAGGGCAAATTGCTTATCAATACGATTAATGCACATTCGTACAACACTGCACGTAAGGACAGGTTGTTCGCTGAGGCGCTGACAAATGGTGATGTGCTCATTCCGGACGGAGTGAGCATCGTGAAGGCGTGCCGATGGATAAAGGCGAAGAGCCAACCGAAGGAACGTATTGCAGGATGGGACTTGTTCGAGTTTGAAATGAACAAACTCGAAGAATGTGGAGTGAAGAATGTTTTCCGTGAGCGTCCGCTCACGGTTATGTTCATGGGTAGTTCGGAGAAGGTGCTCGACCTGATAGTGAAGCGGGTGGCTAAGGTGTATCCGCATCTGAAAGTGGTGACTTACTCGCCACCATACAAGCCTGAGTTCTCGGAGGAGGACAATAAGGCTATCATTGATGCTATCAATGCTGCTAATCCTAACTTGCTATGGATTGGTATGACTGCGCCAAAGCAGGAGAAGTGGACTTACTCGCATTGGGATGAACTGAATATCCACTGCCATGTAGGTACCATCGGGGCTGTGTTCGACTTCTTTGCTGGTACGGTGGAGCGTGCACCCGTATGGTGGCAGCGTCATGGTTTGGAGTGGCTTTATCGACTGCTGAAGGAGCCGAAGCGCATGTGGCGCAGGTATATAATTGGCAATGCGCTGTTCCTTTTCAATGTTATCTTTCGCGAGAGATGGTAAAGGATATTTACTACAAATTCATACAATTCTCGCTTGGTATTTACGATGGTCGGGAGTTTGTTGATGGGTCGGCACTGATTGGCTTCGATTGGGAGCGTTTCTTTGGTTTTGCCAGGAAGCAGACGTTGGTGGGCATCATCATGGAGGGTATATCGAAACTGCCCAAAAGCGTGGCACCAACACAGAAACTGCTGATGAATTGGTTCATGGCGAGCCAGGGTATACGTCGACAGAATTGGATGCTAAACGAAGCCACCGTCGATATATATAATAAGGTGAGGGCTGCGGGCTACGACTGTTGCATACTGAAGGGACAAGCGAATGCTGCGATGTACCCAAATCCGGCTGCGCGCACTCCTGGCGATGTGGATATGTGGGTGAAGGCATCGCGTGAGGAGATACGTGCGTTGGCTCATTCGCTGGTAAAGGAAAATGGACGTGTGGACGAGGAGAGCTTCAGCCATATCGCTATCACTCTGAATGGTGTGTGCGTTGAGCTGCATTACACACCGGGGTTCATGGCAAACTTTGTGTATAGCCGTCGTTTACAACGATGGTTTGTGGATAGCATCGAGGGGCAGTGTCGCAATATGATTGCGTTGCCTGATGGGGCTGGTGAGGTGGCCTCTCCTACTCCTGCGTTCAATGCCGTCTATCAGTTGTACCACCTCTATCATCATTACTTCTATGAGGGTGTCGGACTACGCCAAGTGGTAGACTATTACTACGTAATTTTGAATTTTGAATTAGGAGTTTGGAATTGTCGCTTATGCGATGAGGAGTTGAAGAATTGTGAATTGGAATTTCAAAACTCAAAATTGAATAATTCAAAATCGGCAAAGCCGATAATTCAAAGTTCAAAACTCAAAATTCAAAACTCGCTAAAGCGTCTCGGCTTATGGAACTTCGCAGGTGCAATGATGTATGTGTTGCATGAGGTGATGGGATTGTCGGAGGAACTGATGATTGCACCGATAGACAAGACACGTGGACGGATATTGCTCGACGACATTCTGCATGGTGGCAATTTCGGACATCACGACAAACGTCATGCGTGGGGACACGATGCTTATAAAGACAACGGCTTCAAGCACGGAGCGTTGGGGCATAATCTGTTAAGATTATACCGCGACGCTCGTCTGCTTAGATATTATCCTGCGGAGGCACTAAGCGAACCGCTATTTAGAATTTGGCATTTATTTTGGAGAATGCGAAATAAGAAATGCTGACGCAAGCTTTACTTGCGTCCAGCCTTCCATCCGCCTGTTCCGTAGCATCCCTGCTCTGTCACAATAACAACCTTATTGCCGTCGAGCACCTTGCGCGGACTATGCACCTTTGCGTCATTCGTTGCGCCGTTGATAGCGGTCGGTTCGGTGACAACAAGGTGCATTGTTGTTTCTACCCCACTGTCGTATGTGGTGGCGGTGATGGTTGTTTCGCCTACGCTAAGGAGCGTAACGTAACCACCTGTGACGGTCGCAACGCTCTCGTTTGAGCTCTTCCAATGCAAGCGTTTGTCGGTAGTGGTCTTCGGCATGAATGTCGGGCGCAATCCAATGTGGGCAACATCTAACGATACCGTCATCTCTTCCTCTGCAAAGCTGATCGAACGCGATAGCTCGGGCTGCTTCTGCTCACCCTTGCGATAGAGGAACGGCAGGGGCAGGGTCTTAGATGTGTAGAGGTTGAAGCGTGCGTAGCTGTTGTCGGGAGTGCTGTAGCGCATTGTGCCGTAAGCTTCGTTGGTAGGAGTAAGCGTTGCGCCTTCGTGATCAAGTGCTATATTCCACTCGGTTATGCCCTCGTCCCATGCCAACTTCTGCTTGCCTGTCGCACCAAGCTGACGACCGAATTGGTCGGTGAGGGTCCAGTGCTGCTGGTCGACAGACTTGTTCAGCGTGAAGCGCAGCACGTCTGGGCAGGTAACGTCAGCCGTTGAGGTCACCGACACTACATCGAGATAGTTTGTCTCGTCCATACCGCCAAAGTCGGCAGCTGCCGATCCGTTGCGGAATATCATCACCTCGTCGCCCGCGCTGAGCGTGCTCTTCTTCGTGAGCTTCTCATACTGCCAGCCGAGCGGCGACTCCAAAGCTATGTCAGCCTCATCGTATTCGATAGTGATGGCATCGAGATACACCGAGCCTTCGCTCTTGCCTCCAGCCACAACGATGCTCATGTCGTTGGTGGTGATGGCTGGTGCGTCTATCTGCTTCGTCACGTCGACATATACGCCGAGGTCTTTCGATACCCACTCGCCGAACCAGTCGGCACTGGCGAAGTCGACCGGTGCCAACGAGTAGAGCGTTGTGCCACCATCGTTGAGCGACACGCCCACTTGTCCTTTCTTATTGTTTGAGCACATCGAGAACGTGATGCTGCGCACCTTGCAGCCTTGCCATCCTTCGAGATAGAGCACTGCCTCGTGGTTGCGAGGTATCTGGTTGTAGCGGTTGCCCGTTGTTGCACCGAACTTGTTCTCGAAGTCTACTCGCGAGTTGCGTGGCACCGTTCCACATGCTGCTATCTTGAACTCTGCCGTCTGCTTGTTGTATTCAACAATCTTGTACATCACTTCTGCAGCATCCGCTGCAACAGAAATCGTAAGGAACGCTGCTACAGTCATTGCCTTACGCACAATACCCATCAGATTTTTCATATCCTTGTTTTTAGGCTTTTAGGCTGAGTGGTATGGGCAAGATGCCCATACCTCCTACCCTTTTTGCTTTTACTCTTTTACTTTTCCTGCAAAGGTACTGCTTTTTTATGTCTTCTGCTAAAAATCCATTATCTTTATAAAAAGTGTGCCTTCTATGTTTCTCGCGTAGAAACATAGAAGGCACACACTCTTTATTGCATTTACAAGGTTACAGCCACGCTCCGAAGCGTGGCTGCGGCAGTGGTGCCGAGAAGTAGTAGTTCTGGTCGTTGGCGCTGCCGAGGAAGTTCACCTTCTTCATGCCGAAGAACGGGATGCCGTTCGGGAAGATGCGCGCAAAGTCGGTCACACCGCCCGAGAGAGCGGGGCTACCCTGCTGCAGGTCGAAGTTCCACGCCTTATCGAAAGCAAGCGGAGCGCCCTTGTCGGGGTCGTCGACCTCGCAGTTGATGTCCATACCAGCGTTCTGTTTGAAATTCTTGAAGAGCGGATTTAACTGGCCTGCTGTGGCGCTCTTTATGTCTGTGTCGAACCAGATGCCGAGCGAAGCGCCCTTTGCCATCTGCTCCACGCCGGTAGCGGTAGAAGCGTAGTAGTAGTTGGGCGTGAGACGGCTGTGCTCCATGTCGGCGCCGTCCTGCTTGGGCTGTTTCAGACCGAAGCGCGAGTCGTAGCAGAGGTTGTTCACGAACACCGGTCGCGCAGCCTTCTCCACCCATACCGAACCGCCCTTCTTATTCTTCGAGCGTCGCCAACCGCAGTCGACGATGGTATTGTTGTAGACGGTCATGTCGGTGAGCGGCACCACCTCGCTGTTGCCGGCGTTGGAGAGTTTGAAGGCGTTGGTGCAGGCGTTGTATATCACGTTGTTGGCTACGTCGAGCTGGCAGCCCGCCTTCACGTTGATAGCCTCGCCGCCGTCGGCAGCGTTGCCCGAATCGGCGAAGATGTTGCCCGCAATCACGCCGTTGCCGCCCGTGAAGTAGGTCTGGTCGTTGTAGTTGTCGTGGAAGAAGCTGTTGGCGATGACAAACTTGCCGTTGACGTTGCAGAAGTGGAAGGCCGGCACGCCGCCGTCGATGGTGGTCTTGAAGAGCTTGTTCTGGAACGATGCCGACGACTCGGTAGGCGTGGCGCCGGCGTAGGCTATGTCTACATGGTTGAGCACCACTTCCTCCGAGTTGTAGCCACAGATGATGCCGCCCCAGGCTTCGGGCTTCTTGCGGTCGGAGGTGAAGGTGACGGGCTTCTCGGCTGTACCGAGGCAGTAGAGGTTGCCCAGCACCACCACTTCTACAGGCACCTGCACGTCAGCCTTGCACGTCACCGTCACGCCCGGCTCTATATAGAGCGATGTGCCGACGGGTATCTCTACGCTCTCGCTCAGCGTGGTGTCGTTCGACCACACGAGCGAGCCTACAGGATACTCTGCCACGGCGGTCTTTATGACATTTGTAGAACCTTGGTTGGCGTTGCCGTTGTTGCCTGCATAATCGTACGGATTGATGTTGTCGTTCTCGCAAGACGCTGAGAACATTGCCGTTGCTGCAGCGAGCAGCATACCGGCCATTGTGTTTATCTTCTTCATTGTATGATGTTGTTATGGTGAGGTGGTGGGGTGGTGAAATGGTGAGACGGTGAGACGGTGAGATGATGATAAAATCAGAGCTTGTAGCGCACGCCGAGCAGGAAAGTTCTGCCGTAACGGTATGTGCCAACGATGGTCTTGTCGCTCTTCTGTCCTTCATACTCGAGGTTGCTCTGGTTGACGGTCTTGAGGTATCGCTCGCGCTTTGCGTCGAGCAGGTTGTTGGCCTTGAAGAAGAGCGAGAGGCCGTTGTGGAACTTCTTCTCTGCGCTGAAGTCGAGTCCGAACATCGCCTTGTCCCACTGGTCTGCGTCCTTGAACGGCGACACAAGTGCGAGTTTCGTGCCGGTGAACGAGGCTGCAAGCTGTGCGTTCCAGCCATGTTCGGTGTCCTTGTAGAGCAGGGAGAGATTGGCTGTGTGCGGCGCCTGGTTCACGAGCGGACGAGTCTGCGTAACGCCCGTCTTATACTCTGCGCTGCCTTCCTTGTACTGGCGCTTCGAAGTGGTAATCTCCGAGTGGGTGTAGGTATAGTTTGCCTTCACACCAAAGTGGCGTATGTACTTTATCACGTCTATCTCGAAGCCCATGTTCTTCGCGTTGCCCAGGTTGGCGGGCATGTAGTAGGCGTCTGTTCCGGCGCCGATTTTGCCGTCCGACGTAACGAACACCTGTTCTATCGGGTTCTTCAGATACTTATAGAAGACGCCTGCGAGAATCTGCTCTGTGCTCGACGGGAACCACTCCCAGCGTAGGTCGATATTGTCGATGCGGGCGCGCTTCAGTTCGGGGTTTCCCTTCTCCTGATACTCCTCGCCCTGTATCTGGTAGGGCACAATCTCGTAGAATCCAGGTCGGTTGATAGAACGGTAGTAAGAGAGGCGCACGTTCATCTTCTTTGTCGGTGTCCACTTCACAGAAGCCGACGGCAGATAGTCCCAGTAGCTCTGCTCACCTACCTGCCCCATGTTGCGGAAGTGCTGCAGCATGGTGTATATCTGATTGGTATGTTCGGCGCGTAAGCCCACGTTCAGCTCTCCGAGAGCGCTGCTCAGCGTAGCCATAGCGTAGACTCCGCCGATGTGCTCCTTCGAGTCGTAGTTGAGCTGAGACGCCTGCGAGTAAGGCGTCTTGCATACCCAATCGACGTTGGCGAACTGCTCGTATCCGTTGCCGTCGAGCTGCTGCGATATGTCAGCTGGGTTGAAGATGTACGAGTAGTAGCGGTTGCTGCGCTCCTTGCGGCGATACTGCGCGCCAACCTTCCACAAAGCGTCCAGCTTGTCGCCGAAGCATGTGTCGTAAGCGAGGTTGATGTAGCCCGCCCAGTCGGTATCCTTGTTGTGCTGGAAGCGGCGTTCCGCACTCTTGGGCAGCGTCTTCAGGATGTTCTTCTCCTGGCTCCATATGTCGCCCGACACGGCGTCGCCCTCAGCGCCGGCACTACGACCGACGGTGTTGGTAAGCGTCACGTAGGTGCGGTCGGGGTCTTCGGCTCTTGCCTGCGAGAACACGCCCGACCAGTCGACCGTGAAGCGGTCGGTCAGACGGTGCATGCCCTTGAGGTTGGTGGCGAAGATGCTCTGCGTAGAAGAAATGGAGCGCAGCTCGTCGTCCTGCGTGTACGAGTCGGCACTGATATACTCGGTGTTCACGCCGTTGTTGTAGCGCACGCCCTTCGAATTGGTGCGCACGTACATGTTGTACCATTCGAGCTTGTGGTTCGAGAGCGAGAGGTCGAGCTTTGCGTGCAGCCCCGCCGTGAAGTCGTGTACGCTGTAGTAGCGGTGGTTAAGCGTAGAGATATACATAGCCTGTTCGCCCGACGCCATCTTCACCGAGTTGTATGTACGCTCCGTGCCACGGAAGGTGTTCTGCACACTTCCGGCAAGCATCACGCCGATACGGTTGTTCCAGAAACGGTCGCCTACGCTAAGACCGCCGATGAAGTTGGGCGCCGGCGTAGCATGGCTCTTCATCTGCACAGGTCCGTTTCTGAAGTCGGAAGCCGAAGCCTTATAGTCTGAGCCGAACGCCTCGTAGGGCGAACGGTGAGTATAGTCGGAGCGGTTGGTCGTGAGATAGTCTCTTGCGCCGCTCCAGAAGTAGTCGCTCATGCCCACGGCGGCGTTAGCCTGCAACTGGAAGCGTGCGGGCGCATCCTTCATCACCATGTCGACCACTCCACCTGCGGCGTCGCCCTCCATGTCGGCAGTAAGCGACTTCGAAACCACGAGGCGGTCCATCAGGTCGGATGGGAAGATGTTGAGCGGAACGTAGCGGTTCTTGTCGTCGGGACTCGGTATCTTCACACCGTTCACGAGCGTATAGTTGTAGCGCTTGTCCATGCCTCGGAGTATGGCGTACGAAGCCTCGCCCGAAGCGTCGCGCTCCATGGTCACGCCCGACACGCGCTGAAGCACGCTCGCCACATTCACGTCGGGCGAGAGCTGTATGCTCTGCTGGCTTATCACGTTGAGCACGCTCGCCGCATTCTTCACCGTCTCGACGGCGCTGCGGTCGGAGCGATACTCGCGGTGTCCGGTTACAACCACCTCGCCCAACTGCTGCAAGTCTTCGTCCAAGGCGATAATGAGTTGTCCGTCCTTGCCTTTCTCCGAGCCTTTGTCATAGTCTTTCGCCACGTCGACCACCATCTCTCTTGTCTTGTACGCCATGTACGAGACAACAAGCGTGTAGCGACCGCGGTCGGGCAGCTCGCGCAGCGTGAAGGTGCCGTCGAGACCGGTTGTGGTGCTGACGCTTGGTAGCTCCTTCACTCTGATAACGGTGCCGACAAGCGGCTCGCCGGTCTTGTGGTCCTTGACGATGCCGTCGAGCGTGTGCGCTGTTATGGCAGAGGTAGCAGCCGTGAGGAGTGCCGCTGTGAATAAGAATCTCTTCATGCTATTTCGACTTTGTTATCGTGTGAATAATCTTTCCGTCCTTGTCTATCATCGACATCTTCAACTGCTTCTTGTCTACGGTGAACACAGAGAAGCCGTCGGCAGAGCTGCAGAACACCGTGCCGTCGATAGGCTTCACGGGACGCGCCAACGACGACGACGAATTGACTACGTAGTCGATATTGTCACCCTTCTTCTGTATGTGCTGGAAGTTGTGGATGTGTCCGCAGGCGTATATAGCCACGTTGTTATATTTGTGAAGCACGGGCAGCAGACGCTTCTGCATGTCGAGACGCTCGCTCTCCTTCTTGTTGGTGTCGGCATATATCGGGTGATGACCCATCACAACCACCCAGTCTTCCTTGGCGTTGCGCAGCGTCTCGTCGAGCCACGCCAGCTGCGCCTCAGCGTCCTGCTTGCTGGCGTCGGGATAGACGCTCGAATTCTTACGATAAGAGTCGATGAGCGGTGTTGTGTCGAGCATCACAATGCGCACGGAAGTGTTGCCGTGCTTGAACACCTTAGTATAATACCTGGCAGGCATCATCCATCGGCGGCTCACCTTGCCGTAGTCCATGAAAGCCTGCGTATTGCCGCGATACTCGTGGTTGCCGCAAACTGGGAACCAGTCGAGCATAAGGTCGGGATGCGAGTAAACCAGCTCGTAGTTGGTCATCCAAAGCGGGTCCTGTAGCGACGCAACACCATTGAAATGATGAATGTCGCCCGCAGCAAACACACACTCAGGGTCAACCACTCCCGCCATTTCGCCCATCAGTTCGGCTATCGGCTTCTGGTCGTAATAGCCGTTGCGTCCCATGTCGTTGGTCATATAAAGCGTCACGTCGCCCTTCAGCTGCTGCCACTCGGCACGCACGTCGTCAGCAACCGGTTGCGCTACGGCAGCCGTTGCCACCTTCGCCTTGCAGCACGCCGGCACGCCGACTGTGCCTTGAGCCTGCATACCCATGCTACCCAACAACATCATTGCAGCCAATGACAACACAGTCATTCTTCTGCCGCAGTTTTCTCTCACTACTTTCTTTTTCATTCTTTTGCTTATTTAGTTAACTATGTGTAAAATTTCGGGTGCAAAAGTAAAAGTATAGTGTGTCAAAGAAGTTACAAAAATTTTATAATCAGAAGTCTTCCTGCGACGACTCTTCTTTTTCCCATCCTGCGCTGCAGTCCGCCACCCAGAAAGCAGATGCCCGATACAATCCGCGTGTTCAAGCGCTGGCTATACACTTAAATTATCTTAATGCTTCACCAAAAAATACTACAAATACTTGTTTGTATGTGTCAAAAAGTGTAGCTTTGCAGCAGTTTCATGTGTCTAAAAGTGTAAGAATTTCGAGTTTTCATGTGTCTAAAAGTGTAAGATTTCTGAGCTTTTATGTGTATAAAAGTGTAAACTATGAAAAGAAAGATATACAACAAACTCGTAGAGTGGAAGAATCAAAAGCAGCACAAACCATTAATACTCAACGGTGTAAGACAATGCGGCAAGACTTTCATCCTTAAAGAATTCGGCAAAAAAGAATTCGCAAGCCTTGCCTACGTCAGTTGCGACAGAAACGAAAGCCTACAAGCCATATATGCGGGCGATTTCAATGTGTTTAGAATTATACAAGGATTAAGTGCTTTGACAGGAGTGGACATCATCCCCGGCAAGACACTTATATTCTTAGATGAAGTGCAAGCCTTTCCACAGGCATTAGAGGCATTGAAGTATTTTTGCGAAGACGCTCCCGAATATCATATTGTTGTAGCAGGATCTTTGTTAGGTGTAGCCTTACACGCAGGAGTATCCTTCCCCGTAGGAAAAGTACAGACACTACGCCTTTTCCCTATGGACTTTGAAGAATTTCTTATGGCATTGGGGGAAGACCAACTGCTAAAGCTCATGCATAACCACGACTACGAACTGATGAATGCCTTCCACGAAAAACTAAAAGACTATCTGCGCCAATACTACTATGTAGGAGGAATGCCTGAGGTCGTAAAGCATTACGTAGAAAACAAATTGCTCAATCAGGTGCGAACCATTCAAAACGAAATTCTATCCAACTATGCAGGCGATTTCTCCAAACACGCACCCACACAAGAGGTACCACGCATCGACATGGTGTGGCAATCGATACTTGGACAATTGTCTAAAGAGAACAAGAAATTCGTGTATGGAGTATTGAAAAAAGGCGGTAGGGCGAAAGAATTCGAGTTAGCCATACAATGGCTGATAGACGCAGGTCTGATATATAAAACTACAAAGGTGACAAAACCCGAATTGCCATTGAAATTCTACGAAGACATATCTGCTTTCAAACTCTATTTATGCGACTGTGGATTGATGGGCGCTATGGCAGACACCGATGCTAAGAATGTGTTAATTGGCGATACCGTATTTACTGAATACAAAGGGGCATTCACCGAACAGTATGTCCTTCAGCAACTACTCGCATCTAACATAAACAACATTTATTATTATAGTTCGGACACCTCACGCATGGAGATGGATTTCATTATTCAGCAGAAAGGTGCACTGGTACCAATAGAAGTGAAAGGAGGAACAAGCATAAAGGCAACATCACTACACAATTATCTAAAACAACATCAAGACATACCTGCCGTACGCTTCTCAATGCTCCCTTATCGCAAACAGGAAAATATAACCAACATGCCCCTATACGGTGTGTTTCTCAGTTTGGAATAAATATGCCAGTATAAAGTGCAAGAATTGTAACTGGTTAACAAACAAGAAAACACTTTGTTTTACTCAATGGGGAGCCTAAGACCTTACATAGACACCATACAAAAAGTATCTTCTAAGCAAAACGACGAGCATCTGCGTCGGTCGATACGGACATCTGCGCCGGTCGATGCGGACATCTGCGTCGGTCGATACGAGCATCCGCGTCGGTCGATGCGGACATCTGCGTCGGTCGACGCGGATGCTCAACAACAAACATAAACATCAGAAATGAAACATCTTTTTATCATACTAAGCTGTCTTCTGCCCAGCCTTTGCTCAGCGCAAACCTTCAGCGGCGAATACACCGCAGAGTGGCAGTGGGACATGAAGCGCAACACCAACTGGCTGAACCTGCTGCGCTTGAACCTGAACGTACCCGTCTTCGATGGCAAGGGCACCATAGAAGCCTCTACGCTGCACATAGCAAAAACTAATGAAACAATCATAGCCGACTGGCAGACGTTCTCGAACATTGAGGCAGAGAACAACGTTGCTGCCATCGCCGTATTGGGCTACATGCACGAGTGGCAGGCGGCACATCTGTTTGTCGGCGTGCGCAACGTGAACGAGGACTTCTTCACATCCGACATCACCACGCTCTTCATCAACAGCTCCTGTGGCATCTTCCCCACCATCGCCGCAAACTACCCCATAGCCAACTATCCGTTCTCGGGGCTTACGGTCTACTTCGACGTGTCGAGGGGCGGCTGGACATTCAGAAACAGCCTGTACAACGGCACTGGCTACAACGGATGGAAACGTAGAGACAACCCGTTCCTCGTGCGACCGGCGAAGGACGGCGTGTTCAACATCTCGCAACTGGAGTATGCGCACAGCGGTGCGCACTACTTCGCCGGCGTAGCTGTCCACTCGCGGCAATATACCGTCGGCACGGATGGCGAAATGCCGTCTGCCGACGCTGCTGCACACAAGACCACCTGCGCCTGGTGGGCGTATGCCGAGCAGCCCGTGTGGTCGGCTGCCGACCGCTGCGTGACGTGTATGGCGCAGTACTCGGAGAACACCTGTCGCCAAAGTGTCTGCTACAGATATGCCGAGGTGGGCTGCGCCTACTGCGACAGCCTCAACCAGTGCGGACTGTCTGCTCAATGCGCTCGCTTCCGTCAAGGCACCGAGCACTCCGTTGAGCTGACATACCGTCGCCAGCTGAACCGCCACATCGCTCTGCAGCCCTCCTTCCAGTACATCAACAACACAGAAGGCAACTTCACCGCGCTCTGCGCACGTCTGTACTACAGTTTCTGAGCGACCTCCCACAAAACCTTGCTGCAGAGTATATTCTCCCACAGAACACGCGGTTTACCTTTTTACCCTTTTACTTTTTTACTCTTTTACTTTTTTACTTTTAAATTATGTCAGAACACCTTACCAAAGACGCTATCGACCTCAGCACGCTGAGCATACCTCGCCTGTTCGGTCGCTATTTCCTGCCAACATTGTTCGGAATGCTCAGCATCTCCGCCATGTGCGCCATCGACGGCATCTTCGTCGGACACGCCGTGGGAGCCGACGGCATTGGCGCTATCAATATCTGCGTGCCCATAATGATGTTAGCTACGGGTCTCGGACTGATGATGGGCGCCGGCTGCTCGGTGGTGGCGTCGATACACATGGCTGAGAAGAAGCTGAAGGCGGCGCGCATCAATGTGATGCAGGCGTGGATATTCACCTCGATCGTCATCCTGGCGATGATCATTCCGGTGATGCTCTTCCCTTCTGCCACGGGCAGACTGCTCGGCTCGTCGGAGGCACTGCTGCCTCTGGTGCGCGAGTATATGCTGGGCTTCATGCCGGGCGAGCTGTTCGGCGTGTGGTGCGCCCTGCTGTTGTTCGTGATACGATTGGACGGCAATCCGCGTCTCGCCATGTGGTGCAACGTGATTGCGGCTGTAGCCAATATCGTGCTCGACTGGCTGATGATAGTACACCTCGGCTGGGGACTTGCCGGTGCTGCCGTAGCCTCAACGCTGAGCATGATGATAGGCGGACTGATTGCAGCGTGGTACATGCTGTTCGCCGCGCGACAGCTGCGCCCGATACGCCTGAAGTGGAGCCGCCGATCGCTACTCTACTCCGTGCGCAACATCGGCTATCAATGCACCATAGGCATATCGGCTCTCATGGGCGAGGGCACAATGGCGGTGTATCAGCGTTGTACATTGAAAGACTATATTTCTTATTTGTTACCTACTTGATTATCAGCAGGTACAGGAAAA
>PPYF01612674.1_pt1 | contig 23356 bp, 19 predicted proteins | sample 1559871 | NCBI WGS metagenome assembly PPYF01 (sample SAMN08240021, study PRJNA423297) | Human gut metagenome, whole genome shotgun sequencing project.
GGGTTTACGACCTGGAAGACGAAGATAATCACCAGGAGTTTACCTGCCACTCGGATGATGACTGTGATGATAAAGGCTGCTACCTCTGTCCACGCAATCTGCCGCCGCTGCCGGATGGCGGAACAACGCTGAAGTGGCGGCTGTCAGATGCGCATAGTCAGTACGGCATCCTGCTGGCGACGCTGCCGGTTGGCCGCCATCTCAGCCACGATCAGCAGCAGCTGGTGGATACCCTGGTGGAACAGCTGACCAGCACCCTGGCGCTGGACCGCCATCAGGAGAAGCAGCAGCAGCTGATCGTCATGGAAGAACGGGCCACTATCGCCCGCGAGCTGCACGACTCCATCGCCCAGTCGCTATCCTGTATGAAGATGCAGGTTAGCTGTCTGCAGATGCAAGGCGACGCCTTGCCGACGGAGAGCCGCCAGCTGCTGGGGCAGATCCGTAACGAACTGAATACCTCGTGGGCCCAGCTGCGGGAGCTGTTAACCACCTTCCGCCTGCAGTTGACCGAGCCGGGGCTGCGCCCGGCGCTGGAGTCCAGCTGTCAGGAGTACAGCGCCCACTTCGGCTTTACGGTGCAGCTTGATTACCAGCTCCCGCCGCGCTTTGTGCCCTCACATCAGGCGATCCACCTGCTGCAGATCGCTCGCGAAGCGTTGAGCAACGCTCTGAAGCATGCCAGCGCAACCGAAGTGACCGTGACGGTGTCACAACGCGATAATCAGGTTCGTCTGGTGGTAGCGGATAACGGCCGCGGCGTACCGGACCACGCCGAACGGAGTAACCATTACGGTTTAATTATTATGCGGGATCGCGCCCAGAGCTTGCGCGGTGACTGTCAGGTACGACGCCGGGAAACCGGTGGAACCGAAGTGATCGTCACGTTTATCCCGGAAAAAACGTTTTCCATCCAATAAGGAGACCCTCATGAGTCAACAGGAACGGGCAACTATCCTTCTCATTGACGACCATCCGATGCTGCGCACCGGCGTGAAACAGTTGATCAGCATGGCGCCGGACATCCAGGTGATTGGCGAGGCCAGCAATGGCGCGCAAGGTATTGAGCTGGCCGAGTCACTGGATCCTGACCTGATCCTGCTGGACCTTAATATGCCGGGCATGAACGGTCTGGAGACGCTGGATAAGCTGCGTGAGAAATCCCTTTCTGGCCGGGTAGTGGTCTTCAGCGTCTCCAACCATGAAGAGGACGTTGTCACCGCCCTGAAGCGCGGCGCCGATGGCTATTTGGAAAGCACCGTCAAAGTACACGTAAAGCACATGCTGAAGAAAATGAAGCTCAAATCCCGCGTGGAAGCGGCGGTATGGGTCCACCAGGAGCGAATCTTCTAAGGCGAGTCCGTCCAGGAGACGCCTGGCGTGGTAAACTTGACCAGCGGCTCGGTCAGCGCCAGGGCGATCTCATTGGAGGAGACGCGCTGCCCCTGTTTATCCTCCACCACCACCGACAGGCGCCAGCGGTTCGCGGCGCCCGGTTCACTGTTCCACACCGGCATAATGATGCTCCAGCCATCGGGGCTGCTGGCATCTACCGGCGGCGTCAGGCTGAGGGCCTGGGTGTCTCCCTGCCAGTGCAGCGCCTTGATGCCATGCAGACTATGGATCTGCAGCTTCAACTGCACCGTCTCCCCGGACTGCAGATCCCAGGGCGGCGTGGCCAGATAGACCGTCAGATTTTTGCGCTGACGATACTCCACCACCGGCAGATTATCCCGCTCCGGACTATCGAAGCGGCTCCCGCGCAGCGAGTTGCTGATCGCCACCTCGTCTGCCGCAAGCTGCTGCTTAAGGGGTACGCCAAAGCGATAGTTTAGCTTCAGCATCCGCTGCTCCTGAGTCTGATTATCGCGTAGCTGCCAGTCGCCCAGCGGATGGTAATAGTTTGCCGACAGGCGGAGATATTCTCCCCACGCTTCGGCGCCAACGCTGCCGCGCGCCAGGCTTTCGCTCAGCACTTTATCGTAAAACGAGTTATAGCCCAGCAGCCAACCGCCAACCCGCCAACGCTGGCCAAGCCCGATGTTGCCCACCAGATCGTGCTCGCGCCGGGTCACCGAGTACTGGTTCCACGTCAGATAACGGTCGTTATCCTGCAACGGCACGAACCAGCTCCCTTTACTGCCGGTGAATTTCCCCTCTTTATCGACCAGCAGGTCGACATTGGCGTTGCCCCACGGCGAGAGCCAACTCTCCAGCTGATGACTCACTTCATTGCCGATTTTACTGATGGCAAACAGCTGAGCCTGTTCACCCGCCGTCAGACCATTGTCGCTCATGCTGGCCTCGCCAAACTTCTTCGCCACTTCGGCAAAGTGCCGGGCGTCGTCATCAACCTGGGGAGCAATCCCCATATCGGGCAGCGGATCTTGCGCTTGCGCAGGGCGGGTGGTGTCGCTGGCGGTCAGCGCCCAGACGGGAACGCCCGGCAACAGCAGGAGAAAGGTCAACGTTGGCAACAAACGGAACGACACAGGCATTAACAGAGTTTGCGCAAGCTCACAAAAGCGCAGCCGCTGGCGATGGCCTCGTTAATTGACCATTCCCCCACCCCAAAGCAGCTGCAGACGATCCGCCCCCGCGGCGCGACGGCGGCGCCCGGTCGGCCGCTAAGCAAGGCATGTCGTTGGGCAGCATCGGACGGCGGCGCGGCAAAGGCAGCGCTTATCCATGCGCAATCCACCGCCGGCTCGCGCGCATCGCTCCACCAGCCGAGCATCAGCCTTCCCTGATGCCAGGCCAGCAGGTTCCACACCGCGCCGCCGTCAGCCACCTGTAACTGCCAGCCGCGCCGGGCGCACCACGCGCTGAGCCACTGTCGGGCAGATGCCTCCCCGGCCAGCGAGTAGTGCAGCACGCCTGGCGCCGCCCGCCGCCGCCAGTGCCAGGCCGCAGGTAATGGTAGCGGTTCGCGGCAAAAAAGCTCGCTGTGCCAGGCCGGTTGCCAGGCGGCGATCGCCACCGCCGCCTGTTTACTTTCCGGCTGGCCGGAATACGGGTCCGTGACGGCGGCCAGCAGGTTATTCACCCGCCCCTGACGGGCAAACTGGTTGTTCCAGTGCATCGGAACAAACAGCGAGCCGGGGCGCTGCCCTTCGCTGATCGCCACTTTCGCCACCATCACCCCATGCCGCGACCAGATCCGCGCCAGCCCGTCAGCGGGAAGCTGATAGCGAACGGCATCCTGCGGCGCCACCTCCACCATTGGCTCCGCGATATGCTGCATCAGCCGCGGCACCGCGCCGGTACGGGTCATGGTGTGCCACTGATCGCGGATCCGCCCGCTGTTGAGGATCAGCGGATAAAAGGCATCGGTTGTCGCCCGGGTCGGTTGAGGCGTCACCGGCACCATCCGCAGCCTGCCATCGCCATGCCAGCCGCGCGTGATATCCCAGGCGGCCTCGCTGCGGCTGACCGGCCAGCGCACCGGCGGCATGGCGTCCCACGCCTCACGGCTGAGATCCGCCAGCGCGCCGATATCAAACGCCCGCTGGCCGTCGTTTTCGAAACCGGACAGCGCCGCATGCTCGCGGAAGACGTCATGCGGATGCTGCCAGGCAAACGCCTCGCGATACCCCAGCGCCTGGCCCACTCTGGCGATGATCCACCAGTCCGCTTTCGCCTCCCCCGGCGGCGGCAGAAAGCTGCGCTGACGGGATATCCGCCGCTCCGAGTTGGTGACCGTGCCATTCTTCTCGCCCCAGGCCAGCGCCGGAAAGCGGATGTGGGCGAAACGTCCGGTATCGGTCTGGGCGGCGACATCCGAGACGATCACCAGCGGACAGGCGGCCAGCGCCTGGCTCACCGCGTGGCTGTCAGGGAGCGACACCACCGGGTTGGTACCCATGATCCAGACCGCTTTGACCTCGCCGCGGCCAATGGCGGCAAACAGCTCCACGGCGGTCAGCCCGGGGGTCTGCGCCAGCCGTTCCGTCCCCCAGAAGCGGGCCAGCCGCTGCAGATCGTCTGGCACAAAATCCATGTGCGCCGCCAGCATCGTCGCCAGCCCGCCGACTTCGCGGCCGCCCATGGCGTTGGGTTGACCGGTCAGCGAAAAGGGGCCGCAGCCGCGGCGGCCATACTTCCCGCTGGCCAGATGGACGTTGATGATGGCGTTACATTTGTCGCTGCCGCTGGCGGATTGATTGATTCCCATGGTGTAGAGGGTGATCGCCCGCGGGGCGGCGATGAACTCGCGATAGAATCCCGCCACCTCATCGGCAGGCAGACCGCAAAAGGCCGCCACCCTCGCCACGTCCCAGCCGCGGGCGGCGGCCAGCGCCTGCGGGCCGTCGCGAAAGCCATCGACGCAGGCTCCTGCCTCAGCCAGGGCGTTAAGCAGCCCCGCAAACAACCCGCCGTCGCTTCCCGGGGCCAGCGCCAGATGGCGGTCGGCGATCTCGCAGGTAGCGGTGCGTCGGGGGTCGATCGCCACGATCCGCAATCGGGGATTATCCCGCTTCGCCTGCGCCAGCCGCTGGAACAGCACCGGATGCGCCCAGGCGGCGTTCGAGCCGACCAGCACCACCAGATCGCTGTTTTCCACATCATCGTAGCTGCAGGGCACCACGTCGGCGCCAAAGGCCCGCTTGTAGCCAGTGACCGCTGACGACATGCACAGCCGTGAATTGGTATCGATGTTCGCCGCGCCGATAAACCCTTTCATCAGCTTATTGGCGGCATAGTAATCCTCGGTTAACAGCTGGCCGGAGGCGTAAAAGGCCACCGCTTGCGGTCCGTGCTGGTCGATAATCTGTCTCAGGCGCGCAGCGGTTTCCGCCAGCGCCTGAGGCCAGGCTACCTGCTGGCCGTCGACCTCCGGCGTCAGCAGCCGCCCCGCCAGGCCCGTGGTCTCCCCTAAGGCGGCCCCTTTGACGCACAGACGGCCGAGGTTCGCCGGGTGCTGATCGTCGCCACGCACGCTCACCTGCCCCGCGTCGTCCACGCTCGCCAGCACCCCGCAGCCTACGCCGCAGTAGGGGCAGGTCGTTCGGATGGTCTTCATCAGGAGGCCTCCGCGCGGGCCAGCAGCTGCTGGTTGCCCACCCACACTTTGCCGTTTTCTACTTTCACCGGCCAGGCGCGTACCGCCTGTTCGTCGCCGTCGCACGGCCAGCCGTCGCGCAGGCGTATCCGCTGTTTATACAGCGGGGAGATCACCACCGGCTCGCCGCCGACGTCCCCTAACAGCCCACGCGACAGCACGTTGGCCGCGCTGCCCGGCTCGCGGTTGTCGAGGGCGTAGACCCGCTCGCCGAAGCGGAACAGGGCAATCTGCCGCTCCCCTAAGCGGGCGCCGATCCCCGCCTGCGCCGGAATGGCGTCAAGGTCGCATACCGCCTGCCACGGTCGGGATGGGAGTTCGCCTTCGGGCAACGTCTCAGTCAGCAGCGGCTGCGGCTGACCGCGCAGATCGCGGCGCTGCACAGCCTCGTCGGGCTGGTCGCTATTAACGAAGGAGCGGAACAGCGCCAGACGCTGCGGATCGTTGAGGGTGGTCTGCCACTCGCACTGGTAGCTGTCGACGATCCGGGCCATCTCCTGCTCCAGCTCCTCGCCAATGCCAAGACTATCCTCCAGCACCACCTGCCGCAGATAGGCGACGCCGCCCTCCAGGTTATCCATCCAGGTGCTGGTTCGCTGCAGGCGATCGGCGGTACGGATATAGAACATCAGCAGACGATCGATGCTGCGGATCAGCGTCGCTTCGTCGAGATCGCTGGCAAACAGGTCGGCGTGACGCGGTTTCATCCCGCCGTTGCCGCAGACGTACAGATTCCAGCCTTTGTCGGTGGCAATCACCCCGATATCTTTCCCCTGGGCTTCAGCGCATTCGCGGGTGCAGCCGGAGACCGCCATCTTGATTTTGTGCGGGGCGCGTAGCCCTTTATAGCGATGCTCGAGCCGTACCGCGAGCCCGGTGGAGTCTTGCACGCCGTAGCGACACCAGGTTGAGCCGACGCAGGATTTCACCGTGCGCAGCGACTTGCCGTAGGCGTGGCCGGTTTCAAACCCGGCGTCGGCCAGCTCGCGCCAGATAGCCGGCAGCTGTTCCAGCCGCGCGCCAAACAGATCGATGCGCTGGCCGCCGGTCACTTTGCTGTAGAGCTGGTAACGTTTGGCGATCTGCCCGATGGCGATCAGCCCGTCCGGCGTCACTTCCCCTGCCGCCATCCGCGGCACCACCGAATAGCTCCCGTCCTTCTGGATATTGGCGAAATAGCGGTCGTTGGTATCCTGCAGCGGCAGGTGCGCCGGCTTCAGCAGGTACTCGTTCCAGCAGGAGGCCAGCACCGAGGCCACCAGCGGTTTGCAGACATCGCAGCCGTGCCCCTGGCCGTAGCGGCTAATCAACTGCTCGAAGGTATGGATATGGTTAACCCGTACCAGATGGTAGATCTCCTGGCGCGACCACGGGAAATGTTCGCAGACGTCTTTTTTCACTTCGACGCCCTGCTCCGCCAGCTGATACTCCATCACCTGTTTCACCAGCGCGCTGCAGCCGCCGCAGCCGGTAGCCGCTCTGGTGCAGCTTTTTATCGCCGACATATCCCCCGCCCCATTGTTCACCGCCTGGCAGATATCGCCTTTGCTGACGTTATGGCAGGAGCAGATCGGCGCGCTGTCCGGCAGCGCCGCGACGCCGAGCGCCTTCGGCGCGGCTCCCTCCAGCGCGGGCAGGATCAGACTCTCCGGACGCGGCGGCAGCGCCATGCGGTTCAGCATCATCTGTAGCAGCGTGGCATAGTCGCTGGCATCCCCCACCAGCACGCCGCCAAGCAGGGCTTTGCCGTCCTGACTGACGACGATTTTTTTGTAAATCTGCTGCGGACCGTCGGTCCATTGATAGCTCTGACAGCCCGGCGTGCGCCCCTGCGCATCGCCAAACGAGGCCACGTCGACCCCCAGCAGCTTCAGTTTGGTGCTCATGTCGGCGCCGCTAAAGCAGGCGTCCTCTCCTGCGAGAGTGGCGGTGGTCGCTTTGCTGGTATGCACCCCCACGCCGAGGGCGACAATCTTCTCCCGGAGCATCGCCGCCCCGCCGTTATCCAGCTGGACGGCCATCAGGTTCGGGGCAAACTCCACCACCTGCGTCTCCAGCCCCAGCTGTTTCAGGGCGTTGGCCGCCTCCAGCCCGAGCAGCCCGCCGCCGATAACCACCCCGCTCTTCGCCGCGGCGGCATGGGCGGCGATACGGTCGAGATCGTCAAGAGTGCGGTAGACAAAGCACCCCGCGAGATCGTTACCGGGGATTGGCGGAACAAAGGGATACGAGCCGGTCGCCAGCACCAGTTTATCCCAGTGGATTTCATGCCCCTCGGCGTCCCGTACCAGCCGTGCGTCGCGGTCGATGGTCGCCACCGCCTCGCCGAGGCGGAGTTCAATACCGTGTTCAATAAAGAAATCCCCGGCCGCCAGCGACAGCGACTCGGCGCTGCGTCCGGCAAAATACTCGGAGAGATGTACCCGGTCGTAGGCGGGGTAACGCTCTTCGCCAAACACCACGATTCGATATTGCTGATGCAGATTGCGGCTCACGCATTGTTCGAGAAAATGGTGGCCGACCATGCCATGTCCCACCAGCACTAATACAGGTTTCGTCATCGTCATTATTCCTGCAGCCTGCGGCTGCGTTGAAGAGGGCGGGTCCCGGCGTCCTGCCAGACAAAGCCCTCGCCGGGGGCGCCGCACAGGCGATCCGCCAGCACCTCGGCCTGACGCAGGCAGGGAGCCACCAGCCCCCAGGTCTGGCCGTCAATTTCGCAACATTCGCCGATGGCGCTGATCCCCGGCAGCGAGGCGGCCATCTGACGGTCGACCACGATCCCCCGCTGGCACAGCACGCCGGACTGCGCCGCCAGACGGCTGTCGGGCTGCACGCCGGTAGCCAGCACCACTCTGGCGGCGCGGAATACGCGCCCGTCCGCCAGCCGCACGCCATCGGCGTCGATGGCGGCGATGCGGCACTCCAGCACGCAGCGAATGCCGCGCGCTTCAAGCTGCTGCCTGAGCTCATCGGCGGCAAAAGCGTCAGTCAGCGGCGCCATTAATCCGCTGCCGCGATGCAGAAGAGTGACCTCTCCGCCGTGACGACGCAGCGCCGCCGCCGCTTCCACCCCCAGCACCCCGCCGCCAATCACCACCGCCGGGCCGGGTATCGCCAGAATACGTTCCACGTTCGCCAGAGTGCGGAAGGGCATAACCTGCGGACGATCAATGCCCGGCAGCGGCGGGATAAAGGGCCGCGAACCGGTGGCGAACACCAGCTCATCCCACGGCAGCCAGGTTTCCGCGATGCGCAGCCGCCGTTGCTGAATATCGACTTCATCGACCGCCTCGCCAGACCGCAGGCACACCCCGTGCCGGGTGTACCACTCCGCCGGCAGCAACGGGATCTGCGCCGCCGTTTTTTCACCTGCCAGCAGCGGCGAGAGCTGAATGCGGTTATAGGCCGGGTGCGGCTCGTCGCCGACGACGGTAATGGCAAACCGCGCGGGGTCGCGCTCAACCAGCCGCTGCACCAGCCGGGTGGCCGCCATGCCGTTACCGATCACCACCAGTCGCCGCGTCATGACCGCCTCCTTACGCCGCTTTCGGCTGTTTTTCATACAGGAAATGGAGGATCTGCTGGCGCAGATGGTGATACCGGCTGTCGTCCGCCAGCTGAACGCGGTGGCGCGGACGCGGCAGATCGACCGCGAGGATCTCGCCGACCGTCGCCGCCGGACCGTTGGTCATCATCAGCACCCGATCCGAGAGCAGCACCGCTTCATCAACGTCGTGGGTGATCATGACGATGGTGGTATTGAGCTCCTGCTGGATATGCATCACCGTGTCCTGGAGGTGGGCGCGGGTCAGCGCATCCAGGGCGCCGAAGGGCTCATCAAGCAGCAGCACTTTCGGCTTCATCGCCAGCGCCCGGGCGATACCCACCCGCTGCTTCATGCCGCCGGAGATCTCCCCGGGACGTTTGTGCAGCGCATGACCCATCTGTACGCGCGCCAGGTTGTGTTCGATCCACTCCCGGCGCTCACTCTTGCTCATGGTGCGACGGAACACCTGATCCACCGCCAGCGCCACATTGTCGAAACAGCTCAGCCACGGCAGCAGCGAGTGGTTCTGGAAAACCACCGCCCGCTCCGGCCCGGGACCGGCGATTTCCCGGTTATCACACAGTAGTCCGCCCTCGGTAGGGGTGGTGATCCCGGCGATCAGGTTCCACATTGAGGTTGTTCCACTCGTTCCAGATCCAGAAGCCGATCCCCAGCCCGCCGGTAAGCATTTCCGCCGCCACGATCACCAGCCAGGCGATGCCGATGGAGAGGCGCACGCCGGTAAGCACCGCCGGCAGCACCGCCGGAAAGAGGATTTTGCGCATCACCGTCCACTCCGAGAGCTGGAGGACGCGGGCGACGTTGAGATAGTCCTGCGGGATCCGCCGCACACCCTCCGCGGTGTTGATCACCATCGGCCAGATGGAGCAGATAAAAATGGTCCAGCTGGAAGCCGGCTCCGCCTTCTGGAACAGCAGCAGGCCAATCGGCAGCCAGGCCAGCGGGCTGACCGGGCGCAGCAGAGCAATCAGCGGATTAAACATGCGGGCGAAGAACAGCGAACGGCCGATCAAAAACCCCAGCGGAATGCCCGCCAGCGCCGCCAGGCCGAAGCCCACCGCCACGCGCTGCAGGGAGGCCAGCACGTTCCAGCCGATGCCCATGTCATTGGGCCCGTCCTGATAGAACGGATCGGCAAACAGGGTCAGCGCCGAGTCCAGCGTGCTCAGCGGCGTGGGAAAGCCTTTGCTATGCATCGCCGCCAGCTGCCAGGCCAGCAGCAGCACACCCAGCCCCAACAGCGGGGGCAGCAGGCGCTGGGTGAGCTCACGCAGCCAGCGCGTGACGGTCGGCGTGGTGCGCCGGACCTGCACCGGCGGCAGGATAATCACTTCGCCAGGCGCGTTGTCCACGCTGACGACCGGTTGCTTACGTTGTGCCTGCTTCATCTCATGCCCCCTTACGTTGAATAGAGAAATGGCGGGCGTAGCCTTCCGGGTCGGACCCGTTCCAGACCGTCCCGTCCATTAGTGTGCTGCTGCGCATCCTGGCTGCCGGCGCGCTGATCCCTCCTACCGCCTGGGCGGCAGCCTGCCAGACATCGATGCGGTTAATGCGCGACGCCACCGCGAGGTAATCCGGAGCCTGCTTCAGCAACCCCCAGCGGCGGAACTGGGTGAGGAACCACATCCCGTCCGACAGCCACGGGAAACTCACCTCGCCCCCGGCCCAGAAGCGCATCGGATGGGCATCCTGCCAGCGGCGGCCAAGGCCGTTGTCATACTCTCCCAGCATCCGGCCGGTGAGGTATTGCTCCTTGGTATTGAGCCAGCCGCGTCTGGCGAGCAGGCGGGCCGTCTCCCGGGTGTTCTCCGGCGAGGCGGCGATCCAGCGCTGCGCCTCCATCAGGGCCGCCACCAGCGCGCGGGCGGTGTTCGGGTTGCGTTCCACCCAGTCGCGACGGGTGCCCAGCACCTTTTCCGGATGCTCGGGCCAGATATCCTGGGAAGTGGCCGCGGTGAAGCCGATACGGTCGTTAATAGCGCGGGCGCTCCACGGCTCGCCGACGCAAAAGCCGCTCATATTGCCGATGCGCATGTTCATCACCATCTGCGGCGGCGGCACCACGACGGTGCGCACATCGTTGAAGGGATCGATGCCGGCGCTCGCCAGCCAGTAGTAAAGCCACATGGCATGGGTGCCGGTAGGAAAGGTATGGGCGAAGGTGTAACTGCCCGGCGCGCTGCGGTCGATCAGCCGCTTCAGCCCGCCGAGGTCGGTCACCCCTTTCTCCTGCAGCTCGCTGGAGAGGGTAATCGCCTGGCCATTGCGGTTGAGGGTCATCAAATTGGCCATCGCCTGCGGCTTGCTGGCGATCCCCAGTTCGAGGCCGTACAGCAGGCCATAGAGAATATGCGCCGCGTCGAGCTCGCCGGCCACCAGCTTGTCGCGCACCGCCGCCCAGCTGGCTTCCTTACTCGCCACCAGGGTGATGCCATATTTTTGGTCAAACCCCTTCGCCGCGGCGATGGCCAGCGGCGCGCAATCGGTCAGCGGAATAAATCCGACCCGCACGCGGGTTTGCTCCGGTTTGTCCGAGCCGCCGGCCCAGGCGGCCTGCATCACGCCCGGCAGCAGCATCGCGCCGCCCAGCGCGGCCCCTGCCTGCAGCAAGCGCCGCCGGGAAATTGAAAATTTGTCGCCCATATCCGCTCCACCATGCGCAAAAAAAAAGCGCCCGACAGTGCATACGCACTGCAGGACGCCTTTATCCACGGGCCCCCGAACCGCCATTGGTTCGTTACCCGGACTTTTATTCACTTAATAAGTAATGCAAACGGGATGCCAGCTTTGGCAATAGCGCGCTGGCGGGCTTTTTCCCAACGCTGGCCGGTTTTTCACCTAAAAGTGCACCGCCGGCAGGCAAAGAATGCCCATCGATTGTGCATCTACTCCTTTGGTGTTAGCGGCCAAATCGCCTTCACCATCAGCAGCGCGCGGGCTATCTCAACCATGCGCTGATTTTTGTCCATGGCCATCTTGCGCAGCGTCTGCCAGGCCTGCTCCTCCTGCATTCCCTGGTGCGTCATCAGCAGACTTTTCGCTTTTTCGATCAGCTTGCGCTCTTCGAGCGCGTCTTTCAGCGAGGCCAGCTGGCTGGAGAGCTGCTGCAGCTCATAGGCCTGCTGGCGCACCAGCGGCAGTAGCTGTTTATCGAGCCGTGGCGTCACGCTATCGTCTTCCTCTCCGGCCTGCCAGCCAGGCGCGTCGTCTGCTAACAGCGCGTCGGTGGCATCCAGCAGATCGTCGATCAGTTGCTCTTCCACTTCGCGCAGTTGCTCAAGCCGTTGGGTTTGCAGGCCAAACCAGCGCAGCGCCGTTTCCCCGCCGTCGGCAGCCGGCTGGCGGGTACAGGCGATCCGCCGCAGCTGTTCAATATCCAGACCGGCGTGGCACTGGGTTCTGAACAACTGGACGGTCGCCGGGCTGCCCAGCGCCTGAAAGCTGTCGAAGCAGGGCTGCTGACCGTCAATACGGTCCACCAGCTGCTGGCGCAGGCTGTCGCTGAACTCGCCGCGGGTAAAGCCCAATGCTCCCAGCGCGCGCTCCTGGCCCACCAGCTCTTTTCCCTGCATAAAGCTGTACAGGGCGACCATCCGACCAGCCACCGGCGGATCGTCAATGCTGTCATTGAGCTGCGGGGCGATGTTCAGCAGATGGCGGATGACGCGGCTGAACTGCTCCGTCGCGGCTTCAGCGGCAATTTGCCGGCGGCCGATCTGCGCGCGTAGCGCCGGGAGCTGCGCCAGCTCGTCAACCGCTCTGGCGATACGCCAGCACAGCGCGCTGCCGGCTACCGCGCGCGCCCGTTCGAGGCTGGCATAAAACAGGGCTAGCCGCTCGTCAACCAGCGCCCCTCCCGCCCGACACTCCGCTGTATACAGCAAGCCGCCCGAGCAAAGATAGATATTTGACGCCCCGCGCTCACACTGCAGCATATGCACCAGCGCGCTGAGCTGGCTGGCCAGTTCCCCCAGTTGGCTAAGCTGCTGAAGCTGTTGTTTTTGCAGGCGACGCGCCAGCTGCAGCCAGGCCGTCGCATCGTGCGCATGACCAGTCGTATTATTCATACCCCTCCTCCGGGTTAACGCTTTATACTGCCTAAAGCAATAACCGTGCCTTTAAGAAGGAGTTTGTATGCAACGTATTGTGATCATCGCCAACGGCGCCGCCTACGGCAGCGAATCCCTGTTCAACAGCCTGCGCCTGGCCATTGCCCTGCGCGAGCAGCAGTCCGACCTCGATCTCAAGCTGTTTCTGATGTCCGACGCCGTCACCGCCGGGCTGCGGGGGCAGAAGCCGGCAGAAGGGTATAATGTGCAGCAGATGCTGGAGATCCTCACCGCCCAGCAGGTTCCCGTGAAGCTGTGTAAAACCTGCGCGGACGGCCGCGGGGTCAGCGCACTGCCGCTGGTTGACGGCGTGGAGGTTGGCACTCTCGTTGAGCTGGCCCAGTGGACCCTGGCGGCAGATAAAGTGCTGACCTTCTGAATCTGGGGCGCCGAACGGCAGGAAATATCAGGTTTCGCCGCCTGCAGAGGTAAAAAAAACGTTAGCTGAATGCTTTCAGGAACAACGTCATTTTTGTTTAATCTTTATCCCTTTTTTTGATCAAAATCAGCATCCCGACCCGCGCCGTTTGGTGTGATGCACAGAGCAAAGTGTGAACAATATCACGCGAGGACTGGGTGGGCAGGATGCTGTAGCGGGACAGAAACGGGGTATAAAATGGCGATGGTTAAAGCAAGTTTGACGTTATTTGGTGGTGACACGCTGGTGGTGCGGTGCTCAGAGCGCTGCCATATTCATCTGATGAGCGCGAAGGTCCCGGGCGACAGTCATGCGGATATTCTGAGCGTGCAGGATCGGGACAGCGCATATCTGACGGTGCCCTACAGCGGCACCTGGAACGTGCTTATCGACAGTCACAGCCAGTCGCTGGAGCACTCCATCAGCTACGTGCCGGCCTGACCGTCACTGCCAGAACACACGCCCGGTCATGCCGGGCGTGAGATTCATGACAAACCTCATGCAATCATTGTACTTGCAGATTGCACCAGAAAAATAACAAGGAAAATCAATTTATTGATTTTCGGCTGATAACCACCAGTAAGGAAAAACCACGCTTTTTCCTTACTGGTCAGCAATCGGACGCCCGGTCATGCCGGGCGTTTTCTTTTGCGCGCGCTCAGGCCAGGCCCGGCGTCGGACTCTCGCCCAACAGCGCGCGGACGCTGGCCACCAGGTCATCGAGACTGGCATCGTGCATGCCCAGCTTGCGCAGCGCCTGCTCAAGCGAAAACAGATACTGGGCGTTGGTGCCGAGCGGCCCGCTGGCCCGGGCGATCAGCGGGGCGATAACCTGGGCACTGGTATCCGGTTCAAACAGTGGATGGCGCGGATCCATAATAAACACCAGGGCATTCACCGTCCGTCCGTCGTCCAGCTCCAGCTTGCACCAGGTGGGCAGATAGCAGCCGGTGATCATCTCCCGCTTCCACAGCAGGGTCAGCTCCTCCTCCAGCGTGTCGTCAGGCAGACGATAGGCGACGCCGGTGGTTCGGCCGCCCTCTTTGAGAGCCAGCATGCGTCCCGGCTGGCAGGCACTACCGCGCCCGGCGGTCAACCGCAGGCAAAACGCGCGGTGCCAGCCCGGCAGCGTGCCGGTGCAGGACTCGCGATAATTGAGCGCCGGGTTCCAGATAAGCGAACCGTAGCCAAAGATCCATACTGAGCCATCATCCGGGCGGCAGGCCAGCGTCGCCGCCAGCGAGGCTGCACGTTGTTCTGCCGACCAGAGTAGCGATTCCTCAATAGCGCCAAACGCTGTCTTACAATCCGCATTCATTAAGAAATCACGAGTTAACACTGTTTACTACCTCCGCCACTGCCCGCTTCCCGGCGTTCGTCTCATGCATCCGTCAATATTGCTGAAATATTATCCAGCTTTATCTTTGAATAAGCAATCAGCGGGGCGCTGGCAAGCGAAAAAGCGGCGTCAGCGATTATTTTTTCTTATGCCACTTATCATCATCGCCTTTCTCATAGCTGTTCTTCACCGCCGCCCAGGCGACTTTGTGCGCCGTCTCTTCGCGGCTGGCGTCATCGCGCCGCTCGTCTTTATCTTTATATTGATCCCAGGCGCTGTTAAACGCTTCTTTATAAATTTCCTGCGCATGGGCAGGCAGTACATGCTGAACGCTGTCGGGGAGTTCTTGTTTACTGCGATAGGGCATACTGACCTCCTGTTTGAGCATTAAGTTTAAGTCTGGTACGCAGTCGGCTGGCTATCAAGGTCAAAATGAGTAGAAAAATTATTTTAGTAATTATCTGAATAATAAGAACTAAATATAAGTAAACATAAATTATAATAAACTAATCAAGATATCCCTCGATACCCGTAAATTTAAGTAAAAAACCAGCGGTAATTTAGCAAGATCTGTTACTTTACCGCCCTACGTTTTTATAATTATAACACCTGCATAAATGGAGATGGTTCATGACCCATGCACATGAGGCGGTAAAAACCCGCCATAAGGAGTCTTCCCTCGTCTTTCCGGTGCTGGCGCTGGCGGTGCTGTTTTTCTGGGGCAGCAGCCAGTCACTGCCAGTGGTTATCGCGATCAATATCCTCGCACTGGTCGGCATTTTGAGCAGCGCCTTCAGCGTGGTCCGCCACGCCGACGTCCTCGCCCACCGCCTGGGCGAACCCTATGGCTCCCTGATTTTAAGCCTGTCGGTGGTTATCCTTGAGGTCAGTTTGATCTCTGCCTTAATGGCCACCGGCGACGCCGCGCCGACCTTGATGCGGGATACCCTCTACTCCATTATTATGATCGTCACCGGCGGTCTGGTCGGTTTCTCTCTGCTGCTGGGCGGGCGTAAATTCGCCACCCAATATATGAATCTGTTCGGCATTAAGCAGTATCTTATCGCCCTGTTTCCGCTAGCGATTATCGTGCTGGTCTTTCCGATGGCGCTGCCGGGCGCGAACTTCAGCACCGGGCAATCGCTGCTGGTGGCGGTAATTTCGGCGGCCATGTACGGCGTTTTCCTGCTTATTCAGACCAAAACCCATCAGAGCCTGTTTGTTTATGAGCATGAAGACGACAGCGACGATGACGACCCGCACCACGGTAAACCGTCCGCCCATAGCAGCGGGTGGCATACCGCCTGGCTGCTGGTGCACCTGGTGGCAGTGATCGCGGTTACCAAAATGAACGCTAACCCGCTGGAAACGCTGTTGACCAGCATGAATGCCCCGGTGGCCTTTACAGGCTTCCTGGTGGCTCTGCTGATCCTGTCGCCGGAAGGCCTTGGCGCCCTGAAAGCGGTGCTCAACAATCAGGTTCAGCGGGCGATGAATCTGTTTTTCGGCTCCGTGCTGGCCACCATATCGCTGACGGTCCCGGTGGTCACCCTCATCGCCTTCCTGACCGGCAATGAGCTGCGCTTTGGCCTTGGCGCCCCGGAGATGGTGGTGATGGTCGCCTCGCTGGTGCTGTGCCATATCTCCTTCTCCACCGGACGCACCAATGTGCTGAACGGCGCGGCCCACATGGCGCTGTTCGCCGCCTATCTGATGACCATTTTCGCCTGACCCCGTTTTCCCACCCGGCGGAGTCCGGGCGAAAAAAAGCCTGCCGGTTTTGACGCCGGCAGGCTTTTTTACTGATGCAGTCAGGCTTACTTGCTGGTATCCAGCTCGTCGAAGCTTTTCACCAGATCGTCAATCGCTTTCATCTGTTTGAGGAACGGCTCCAGTTTATCCAGCGGCAGCGCGGACGGGCCGTCGCATTTCGCGTGGTCCGGATCCGGATGCGCTTCAATAAACAGACCGGCGATACCTACCGCCATACCGGCGCGGGCCAGCTCGCTCACCTGCGCACGACGACCGCCGGAGGCTGCGCCAAACGGGTCGCGGCACTGCAGCGCGTGGGTGACGTCGAAAATGACCGGCGAGTTGTTGGAGGCTTTCTTCATCACGCCGAAGCCGAGCATATCCACGACCAGGTTGTCGTAACCGAAGTTAGCGCCGCGGTCGCAGAGGATTACTTTGTCGTTACCCCCTTCGATAAACTTATCGACGATGTTGCCCATCTGACCCGGGCTGACAAACTGCGGCTTCTTGACGTTGATCACCGCCCCGGTCTTCGCCATCGCTTCCACCAGGTCAGTCTGGCGCGCGAGGAAAGCCGGAAGCTGGATCACGTCCACCACGTCAGCCACCGGCTGCGCCTGGCTGGCTTCATGAACGTCGGTGATGATTTTCACGCCAAAGGTCTGCTTCAGCTCCTGGAAAATCTTCATCCCTTCTTCCAGACCCGGCCCACGATAGGAGTGGATGGAGGAACGGTTGGCTTTATCAAAGGAGGCTTTGAAGACGTAGGGAATACCAAGCTTCTGCGTAACGGTGACATAATGTTCGCAGATACGCATCGCCAGGTCGCGCGACTCCAGCACGTTCATCCCGCCGAACAGCACGAACGGCAGGTCGTTCGCTACGTTGATATCACCAATGCTAACCACTTTTTGTTTCATAAGTTCGCCTTATCAGGGTGTAACCGGAATGGTTCCAGACTAATGCAATGTAATTTGTTTATGCGAAATCGTGTTGATCTGCGCGCGGATCATCTCGCTGATCGGATCCTCCGGGCACTGCTCAACGAAATAGCTCAGATCCAACAGCGCCACGTGATCGCAGTCCAGCTGGGCGTATATCAGCCCGCGGTCGCGGATCTCATACGGATCTTCCGGATTAAACTGCAGCAGCGCTTCGCTGGCGCGCAGGGCCAGCTCCATCTGCCGCTCTTCCATCAGCGCCGACTTCAGGGTGTCTAGCAGCTTGCGGATCACCTCGGCGTTATCCGCTTCGTCGAGATCTTCATTAAACAGTTCCGCCACCGGCCCGATGTTGCCCTTCAGCCATACCTCCAGGGTATGCTCGTCGAGGGTCTCGCCGTTAAACGGATTAATCAGCCACATCTCTTCGCTGGTTTCCGGGTCCGCACGCAGCAGCATCTGGGTCGGGAAGATCACCGGCACCACCGGCAGCGCCAGGCGCTGGGCGATCCACAGCAGGATCGCGCCTAACGACACCGCGCTCCCCTGGCGGTTAACCAGCACTTTATCCAGCCATAGCGCGTCGGAAAGACGATACACGCCCTGCGAGGCGCCAAAGCCCCACTCGTCGTAAAACAGCTCCAGCAATCGTTCTATCTGACGCTCCTGGTCCCACGACGGCGCAATCTCCTCCTGCGCGAGGCGCAGCAATCGCTGCAGCTCTTCCTCGACAAAACGCGACGGAAAATCGTCGCGGACCTGTTCAGAAATGAGGACCATGCCATCACACAATGGCGCTTTGTTAAATTCGAAATCCGCTAATGACCCCATGACCTACCCCAGTATCGGTATTCTTGTGATGGCGAGTTGAATGATGATAAACAACACCACCAGCGCCAGCAGGAACGCGATAAACACTGTGGCAATGTGCAGGTAGAGGACAGCCGTGAATAAGTTCATCAGCCAACATTCTCCATGTCGGGTAAACGTCCGAGGGTCAGACGCTCATTGTCGCCATAGTCGCGACAGGTCGCGACGTCCAGATAGCCCGCTTCGCGGAACAGCGCGCGAACCGCCTCGCCCTGAGTCCAGCCATGCTCCAGCAGCATCCAACCGCCGGGCTGCAGATACTGCCGTCCCTCGCGGATGATATGCGCCAGATCGGCCAGCCCCTGGTCGCCTGCGACCAGCGCCGTCAACGGCTCAAAGCGCACATCGCCTTCGGCGAGATGCGGGTCGGCGGCGTCGATATAGGGGGGATTGCTGACGATCGTGGCGAAGCGCTGCCCGGCCAGCGCGCTAAACCAGTCGCTTTGACTTATCGTCACGTTAGCGATGCCCAGATGTTCGGCATTGCGCAACGCCAGCGCCACGGCGTCCGGCATCACGTCCACCGCGGTGACCTCACAGTCCGGACGTTCGCTGGCCAGCGCCAGGGCAATGGCGCCGGTCCCGGTGCCGAGGTCGAGAATACGGCACGGCGCGGTTGGCAGACGCGCCAGCGCCTGCTCTACCAGACATTCGGTATCCGGGCGGGGGATCAGCGTCGCCGGGGAGACGAACAGCGGCAGCGACCAAAACTCGCGCTGCCCGACCAGATGAGCAATAGGTTCCCCGCGCTGGCGTCGCACCAGGAGCGCCTCCAGCCTCGCCGCCTCGTCAGCAGAGAGCGTCGTTTCACCGAAGGCCAAAATCCAGGTTCGCGCCCGGCCGGTAACGTGTCCCAGCAAGATCTCGGCGTCGCGTCGCGGGCTGTCGCTCTCCGCCAGGCGGGCGATCGCCTGCTGCAGCCAGGCCTGAAAGGTCATCATTCCTGCTCGGACAGCGCCGCCAGCTGATCGGCCTGATGTTCCTGGACAATCGGCTCAATCAGCATGTCGAGTTTGCCCTCCATCGCCTCATCCAGACGGTAGAGCGTCAGGTTGATGCGGTGGTCGGTCACGCGGCCCTGCGGGAAGTTATAGGTGCGATTGCGGTCGCTGCGGTCGCCGCTGCCCAGCAGGTTGCGGCGCGTGGAGGCTTCCGCCTGCTGACGTTTGGCCACTTCGGCGGCGCGGATGCGCGCGCCCAGCACCGACAGCGCCTTGGCTTTGTTTTTATGCTGAGAACGCTCGTCCTGGCACTCCACCACGATGCCGGTGGGCAGGTGGGTAATGCGGATAGCCGAGTCGGTGGTGTTAACGTGCTGACCGCCTGCCCCGGAGGAACGGAAGGTATCGATGCGCAGATCTGCCGGGTTAATGTCCGGCATTTCGGCTTCCGGCAGCTCCGGCATCACCGCCACCGTACAGGCGGAGGTGTGGATCCGCCCCTGCGATTCGGTGGCCGGCACACGCTGCACGCGATGCCCGCCGGATTCAAATTTGAGCCGACCGTAAACGCCGTCGCCGCTGATCTTGGCGATCACCTCTTTAAAGCCGCCGTGCTCACCTTCGTTGGCGCTGAGGATCTCTACCTGCCAGCGGCGCGATTCTGCGTAACGGGTGTACATGCGGAATAGATCGCCGGCAAACAGCGCTGCTTCGTCGCCGCCGGTCCCGGCGCGCACTTCCACGAAGGCGTTACGCTCGTCATCAGGATCTTTCGGCAGGAGGAGAACCTGCAGCTGTTGCTCCAGCTGGTCGCCTTTTTCTTTGGCGTCACGCAGCTCTTCCTGCGCCATTTCGCGCATTTCCGGATCGTCGAGCATCATCTGCGCGGTTTCAATATCCTCCTGCACCTGACGCCAGTCGGTATAGCAGCGCGCCACATCGCTCAGTTGAGCATACTCCCGCGACAGCGCGCGGAATTTATCCTGATCGGCAATCGTCGCGGCATCGCCGAGCAGCGCCTGCACTTCTTCATGGCGCTCGTACAACGCTTCCAGTTTGGCAACAATAGAAGACTTCATAGGCGTGAATTCACCCTGTCCTGAAAATAAGAGAAAGGTGCGCTATTCCAGCCCGAGGCTGTTGCGCAGAATATGCAGACGTTCGTCGTCCCCGTCACGGGCGGCCTGCTGAAGAGATTTGGTTGGCGCGTGGATCAGGCGGTTAGTGAGCTTGCGCGCCAGATCCTGCATAATTTCCTGGGCATCACCGCCCTGCTCCAGCGCGGCCAGCGCTTTCGCCGTCAGCTCCTCACGGACCTGCTCAGACTGAGAACGGTATTCGCGAATGGTCTCGCTGGCGCTCTGCGCACGCAGCCAGGCCATAAATTCGCTGGTTTCCTGCTCGACGATCGATTCCGCCTGCACCGCGGCAGCCTTACGCTGCGCCAGGTTATGCTGAATAATGTTTTGCAAATCGTCGACGCTGTAGAGGTAGGCGTTAGCCAGTTTGCCGACCTCTGGTTCAACGTCGCGCGGGACGGCGATATCCACCAGCAGCATCGGCTGGTTACGGCGCGCCTTAAGCGCACGCTCCACCATGCCTTTGCCGATGATCGGCAGCGGGCTGGCGGTGGAGCTGATAATGATGTCGGCCTCTTTCAGCCGTTCGTCGATATCGCTGAGGGCTATCACCTCGGCGCCCACTTCCTCCGCCAGCGCCTGGGCGCGTTCACGGGTGCGGTTGGCGATCACCATTTTGCGCACGTGATGTTCGCGAAGATGGCGCGCTACCAGCTCAATGGTTTCCCCGGCGCCGACCAGTAACACGGTGACGCTGGAGAGCGATTCAAAGATTTGCCGCGCCAGGGTACAGGCGGCGAAAGCCACAGAGACCGCGCTGGCGCCGATATCGGTTTCGGTACGCACGCGCTTAGCCACTGAAAAGGATTTCTGGAACATCCGCTCCAGCTCGCTGACGTTAAGATGGCCGCGGCTGGAGTCGGCGAAGGCTTTTTTCACCTGGCCGAGGATCTGCGGCTCGCCCAGCACCAGCGAATCGAGGCCGCTGGCGACGCGCATCAGATGGCTGACGGCGTCATTATCCTGATGCCAGTAAAGGCTTTTTCGCAGGTCTTCTTCGTTGAGGCCGTGGTAGTTGCACAGCCAACGGATCAGCGCTTCCTGCAGGTTATCCTGCTCTTCGACGCTGAGATAGAGTTCCGTGCGGTTGCAGGTCGACAGCACCACCCCACCCTGCACCATCGGCTGAGCCAGCAAGCTCTCCAGCGCCTTATCGAGCGTTTCCGGCGAAAACGTGACGCGTTCTCGCAGGGCGACCGGAGCTGTTTTGTGATTGATGCCAAGAGCTAAAAGGGTCATTGTGAGGGAGTAGTACCAGCGTTGCTAAGGTTAGTCTGAGTGCATCATACAGGATGCGCGTAATCAATAAAAGGGAGGCTCCCCTTTTGGAGTAATAGTTAAAGCAAGACCGCCATTAAGGTTAATTTTTTGATTTCAGACAACTTGAACGTAGACGCTATCGCCCGGCGACGCTAGCATTAAGGGTTATAAATGTAACCTGCTACACAAATCGGCCCGCTGTTCCCTGCCGCCGTTTTTCCCTGTAGACATCAAGGATTTGTCATCATTATGAATCGACTGTTCCGCCTGCTGCCGCTGGCCAGCCTCGTCCTCACCGCCTGTTCTCTTCATACGCCGCAAGGGCCTGGCAAAAGCCCGGATTCGCCGCAGTGGCGTCAGCACCAGCAGGCTGTCCGCAGCCTCAATCAGTTCCAGACCCGCGGGGCGTTTGCCTATCTTTCCGATGAGCAAAAAGTCTATGCCCGCTTCTTCTGGCAGCAAACCGGCCAGGACCGCTATCGCCTGCTGCTGACCAACCCGCTGGGCAGCACCGAGCTGTCGCTGACCGCGCAGCCGGGCAGCGTGCAGCTGATCGATAACAAAGGCCAGACCTATACCGCCGCTGATGCCGAAGAGATGATTGGCCGTCTGACCGGGATGCCGATCCCGTTGAACAGCCTGCGCCAGTGGATCATCGGCCTGCCGGGCGACGCCACCGACTATTCGCTGGACGATCGGTACCGTCTGCGTGAACTGAACTATACGCAAAACGGCAAAACCTGGCACGTGACCTACGGCGGCTACACCAGCGATACCCAGCCAGCCCTGCCGTCCAATGTCGAGCTGAACAATGGCGCTCAGCGCATCAAGCTGAAGATGGATAACTGGATCGTGAAATGATGACCCGCTGGCCCTCTCCTGCAAAACTGAATCTGTTTTTATATATCACCGGCCAGCGGGCCGATGGTTACCATACCCTGCAAACGCTGTTTCAGTTTCTCGATTACGGCGATACGTTGACCATCGAACCGCGTACTGACGGCCAACTGCGCCTGCTGACGCCGGTGGCCGGCGTGCCGGACGAGGAGAATCTGATCGTTCGCGCCGCGCGTCTGCTGATGCATGCCGCCAGCGAAAGCGATCGCCTGCCGGCGGGCAGCGGCGCCGATATCAGTATCGATAAGCGCCTGCCGATGGGCGGCGGCCTGGGCGGTGGCTCCTCCAATGCGAGCTTATCGCAAGAAAACGTTTTCGCGAGGTTGATGCCGCGCTTTCCTGGCTGTTAGAATATGCGCCGTCACGCCTGACCGGCACAGGGGCCTGTGTGTTTGCTGAATTTAACACCGAATCCGCTGCCCGTCAGGTGCTGGACACTGCCCCGGCATGGCTAAATGGCTTTGTGGCGCGCGGAGTTAACCTTTCGCCGCTCAAGCAGGCCCTGCTCTGAATCCTGCGCCGTGATGGCACATTGATAATGAGTCAGCCGGGGAAATTGAGTTACGGTGACAACGTCACCCTGTTCCAGACGTTGCATCGTGCTCTTTAAATACACCGACTGGATCGAATGGCGCCATCCCGCACATTATTGGCCCATTCATCCACCACTGGACGCATGCCTGAGGTTCTTCTCGTGCCTGATATGAAGCTTTTTGCTGGTAACGCCACCCCGGAAAGTCGATAACGTGTTCGGCAGCCCAATCCTGCTGGAAGATATGCTGCAGCTGAACCTGGACAACCCGATTGTGGTTTCTCCGGACATCGGCGGCGTCGTGCGTGCCCGCGCTATCGCTAAACTGCTGAATGATACCGATATGGCTATCATCGACAAGCGCCGTCCGCGCGCCAACGTCTCCCAGGTGATGCACATCATCGGCGACGTTGCCGGTCGTGACTGCGTGATGGTCGACGATATGATCGACACCGGCGGCACCCTGTGTAAAGCGGCAGAAGCGCTGAAAGAGCGTGGCGCGAAACGCGTATTCGCTTACGC